>Ga0209331_1000144_pt1 | contig 24851 bp, 24 predicted proteins | sample JacPinW_OM3H0_M3_FD_187971 | JGI IMG/M metagenome (GOLD analysis project Ga0209331, IMG submission 187971) | Forest soil microbial communities from Algoma, Ontario, Canada - Jack Pine, Ontario site 1_JW_OM3H0_M3 (SPAdes) (version 2) | ecosystem: Environmental > Terrestrial > Soil > Boreal...
CCAGCTGAGCTACCCCGCCATGAGTGCCTAGAAGGCGCAGGAGAGATAGGAGATTTCGGGCAGTTTTCCAAGCGAGCGGCCGGCGCGGGCCAGCGCTCAAATTCGCGCCGCTCTTGCTCTACACGGCCAGCCGGGCGAACCGGATAAGCGAGAAATGCCCGAGCGGCGGCATGGGGCGGCGCTCGAGAAAGCGCACCGCCGGATTGCCGGCCGCCCATTGGGCGAGACGCTGCCAGCGGAATTCGGGCCGCCAGCCGAGCCTGCGCGCAACCGGGGCAAAGCCCTGCTCGATGGCGCGGCGCAGGCCCATTTCCGCGCCGAGATGGTTGACCAGGATGATTTCGCCGCCCGGCTTGGTGACGCGGGCAATCTCGTCAAGCGCAGCCTCCGGATCAGGCACGGTTGTGATGACGTATTGCGCGACGACGGCGTCGAAGGTTGCGTCCAGGAAGGCGAGCTGCTGCGCATCCATGACCGCGAGCGCTTCGACATGGGCGAGCCCGTGCTCGGCAACGCGTTCGTGCGCCTTGCGCAGCATGGGCTCGCAATAATCGACCCCGACCACGCGGTTTTTGGCCGAGTAGTCGGTGAGCGAAATGCCGGTGCCGATGCCGACATCGAGAATGCGCCCCCCTACCCGCTCGGCCGCCGCGATGGACGCCTTGCGGCCCGCTGCGAAGACGGCCCCGAAGACGAGGTCGTAGACCGGCGCCCAGCGGGTATAGGCCTTGGCAACCGTGCCGATATCGATCTCGCTCACACCCACCCCCCGCTCTCTCCCTGCCGGTCTATAACGCGGCGGCAGGAGCGGAGCGGCCTGCGCGGGCCGGCAACTTCGTTGCGGGAATGGAGCTGCGGATAAAGCCGCCGCCGAGAACGCGCGCCTGCCCCTCGGCCGCCTCGTAGAAAACGCAGGCCTGACCGGGCGAGACGCCCTCCTCACCCTCGACGAGATCGACCTCGATGCCGCCGGCGGCCCGGCTCAGCCATGCGGGCTGCGGCGGCCGGGTCGAGCGCACCTTCACGAACACTTCATGCCAGCCGGCGCAGAGCGCCCCATCGATGCTGCCTTCGCCCAGCCAGTTGACCTCGCGCAACCGCACGCGGCTCGTGCGCAGCGCCTCGCGCGGTCCCACCACCACGCGCCGCCCGGCGGCGTCGAGCCGGACCACATAAAGCGGCCGGCCGGCCGCAATGCCAATCCCCCGGCGCTGGCCGACCGTAAAGTGAATGATGCCGCGATGGGTGCCGAGCACGCGCCCGTCCGTGTCGACGATCTCGCCCGGCTCGGCGGCGCCGGGCCGAAGCCGCTCGATCACTTCGGTATAGCGGCCCGTCGGGACGAAGCAGATGTCCTGGCTGTCATGCTTGTCGGCAACCGGCAGGCCAAAGCGGCGCGCAAGCTCGCGCGTCTTCGCCTTGGTCATGTCGCCGAGGGGAAATCGCAGGAGATCGAGCTGCTCGCGCGTGGTGGCAAAGAGGAAATAGCTCTGATCGCGTTCGGCCTCGCGCGCGCGAAAGAGCGCGCGGGCACCCCCCGGCAGCACGCGCGAGGCGACGTAATGGCCGGTCGCCAGCACCTGCGCCCCGAGCTCCCGCGCGGTCGAAAGCAGATCGCGGAACTTGATGGACTGGTTGCATTCCACACACGGCACCGGGGTCTCGCCCGCCACATAGCTCTCGGCAAAGCGGTCGATCACCGTCTCCCGGAAACGGTTTTCGTAGTCGAGCACGTAATGGGGGATGCCGATCCGCTCGGCGACCGCGCGGGCATCGTAGATGTCCTGACCGGCACAGCAGGCGCCGGTGCGATGGACCGCCACCCCGTGATCATAGAGCTGGAGCGTCACGCCCACGACCTCGTAGCCTTCGGCCTTGAGGAGGGCGGCCGTGACCGAGGAATCCACCCCGCCCGACATGGCCACGACCACGCGGGTGTCCTGGGGCGATCCGGGAAGGTCGAGGCTGTTGAGCACGGGGAGTTTATCCTTCAACCGTAGCCCGGATGAGCGAAGCGAAATCCGGGGAGGCCTACATTGCCCCTTGGTCGTTCCCGCATATCGCTTCGCTCATGCGGGCTACAGCCCCTAGTATAGGCACTTCGGGCCAAAATCGCATCGGTTCTGTGAACGGCGTTTACCCAATTGAAACGATGAGCTTAGCCAAATTTTAAGCGGCCAATGGTAGGTTTGCACCCGAGTTGGTCAGTCGAGTGCGTGAGTAGTCACATGACGGAGCCCCTGCGACCAAGGGCCAAATATGTCATCGGGCCTGACGGCAGCCCGTTGACCATTGCCGACCTGCCGGCTCCCGGCACCAAGCGCTGGGTCATCCGCCGCAAGGCGGAAGTGGTTGCCGCGGTGCGCGGCGGACTGCTCTCCCTCGAGGAGGCCTGCAGCCGCTATACGCTCACGGTCGAAGAATTCCTGTCATGGCAGTATTCGATCGACCAGCATGGGCTTGCAGGTCTGCGCACCACGCGCATCCAGCAATACCGGCAGTAAGCGTTCCACATTGAGCTGATGAGCGCGCCGGCCGCAAGGCCGGCGCTTTTCTTTGCGGCGCCCCGGAGGGCCTGCTCATCGTCCATGGCGGTGTCGAGCCAGCGGATTTCGTGCTAGGATGATGCGAAAGGTCCGCTCATGACATACACACGCTTTAATACCGCGCTCATCGTGGGCGCGGGGTCGGGACTCAGCGCCGCGCTCGCACGCGTGCTGGCGGCGGAAGGGATAAAGGTCACGCTCGCGGCCCGCAGCACGGATGATCTCGCCCCGCTTGCCAAGGAGATCGGCGCGCAGGCACTTGCCTGTGACGCCGGCAAGCGAGCCGACGTCGAGAAGCTGTTCAGAACGCTTGATGGGGCAGCAGGCGCGCCCGAGATCGTGATCTACAATGCGAGCTATCGCACGCGCGGGCCGTTCGTCGACCTTGATCCGGCGGAAGTCGAAAAGGCGCTGATGGTCACCGCCTATGCCGGCTTCCTTGTCGGGCAGCAGGCCGCGCGCCGCATGCTGGCGAAGAAGCACGGTGCCATCCTGTTCACCGGAGCATCCGCGAGCATCAAGGGCTACGCCCAGTCGGCACCGTTTGCGATGGGCAAGTTCGCGCTGCGGGGATTGGCGCAGAGCATGGCGCGCGAGCTTTCACCGCAAGGCATCCATGTCGCGCACGTCGTGATCGACGGCGGCATCCGGAGCGCGCGCCGGCCCGAGCCCGGGGAAGGCGCCGATACGCTGCTTGATCCCGCCGCCATTGCCTCGACCTATCTCCATCTCATTCACCAGCCCCGCAGCGCATGGGCGTGGGAGGTGGAGCTGCGCCCCTGGGTGGAGAAGTTTTAGGAGTGCGAATAGTGAGTAGCGAATAGAGAAGCGGCGGGCCAGCTGAAGACGACGTACTTTCCGCGCCATTCGCCATTCGACTTGCGGGGCGCGGGCGCATTCACCCAATTCCCATTGCCTGCTCAAAGGCGCGGCGCACCTGCGGTGGTTGGCCGTAGCAGTGGCGGAATGCCTTGAGGCGGGCGTTGAGCAGGGGATAGTTGGTAAAGTCGGCGAGCGCGATGCCCTCCCTCATTTCCCTCTTCTGATAGAACGGCAGCTCGACGCATTTCGCGACGTTTGAATTGCGGATCACGGCCTTCGGGTCCCTGCCCAGCGCGACCGCGTCGAGATCGTTGAACAGCTGTTTGCGGATCATCACAATGCCCAGGTCGCCGGGGCCGAGATTCTCGCGCGTGCGGTCGGCGACCCGTCCTTGTCCGACCCAGGCGATGATGTCCTGGTTGATCACGTGACTCGTGATCCAGCGGCCGTTTTCGTCTTTGGTGGGACTGATCCAGGCCGGTACCTTTTCCTGCACATAGGGCTCGCGGCCTTTCGGCACGCGCATGAAAAACCACGCCACGCTGAGCGTGTTCTCGTCATCGACCGGCACGCGCCACTCGAAATGGTTGCCGAGGTAAAACCCGTTCGGCCATAGCGCAACGCGGCCCACGGTCCAGTACGGATTGTGCTCGTCTGAATTCTCGCGCACGCGCTTGTAGATGAACCCGTACTCGAACTCCTCGAATTTGAGCTTCAGGTGCTTGCTCGCATAGGGGCCCGTCTTGCCGGCAAGCCGTTGCGACCAATTGTCGTGCATCCACTCGAAATGCACGGGATCGCAGGAGTTCTCCTGGCATTGCAGCCAATTGCAGGGAACGTCGGAGAGCACGATCTCGCGAAAGCCGTTCTCCCACGTGAACGGCTCCCACACCGGCAATTCGGGAGCAGGCTGCGGACCCATATAGGTAAACAGCAGACCGGCGCACTCCTTGACCGGATATGCTTTGGTCCCGCAGCGCTCCTTGGCGCGCGAGTGCGGATTGACTGTGTCGTCGTAGGGCTGCTCGATACAGCGGCCGGCCTCGTCCATCAGCCAGCCATGATAATTGCAGCGAATGCCCCTCTCCTCGACGAAGCCGAAGGAGAGATCGGCACGCCGGTGTGGACAATGCCGGTCGATGAGACCGAAATGTCCGCCGATGTCCTTGTAGAGGACGAGGTCCTCGCCAAGGAGCCGTACCGGCTTGATCGGCTTTTCATCAAGCTCGCTCGCGCCGCCGATCGGCATCCAGTATCGGCGCAAGAGCTCCCCCATGGGCGTGCCCGGACCGACCTGGGTCAGCATCCGGTTCTTCTCAGGCGATAACACCTGCGTCCTCCTTCTCCGAGGGCATCATCCTCCGCGAAGGCCAGTAATCATCTTATTCCAATCAGTGCGGACGGATTACTGGATCCTCGCTTGCGCGGGCGGTTGGCGTTCGCCCGATCTTAGCTCTCCAGCCCGCTGGGAACATTCTTGTTTTCGCTGGTGAGATTCATGCCGGCGGCAAGCGCCATGGTCTCCATGAGCGCCGAGAAATCCTTTTCCAGATATTCCTTCGGATTGGGCTTGAGCGTGGCCGCGCCGAAGTGGCTTTGCAGCAACTCGCGCGTGGCGGCTGTGACCGGCATCGGCACGTCCCATTCGCGGCCAAGCGAAAGCCCGAGATCGATGTCCTTGCGCAGAAGCTCCGGCGTGAACGTCGTCGTCCAATCGAGATTGACCAGCGCCGGCGACTTATAGGCCGTGAACATCGAGCCCATGACGCTGTTGTTGATGAAGGCCAAAAAGGCGTGACGCGGAACGCCCATCTTGTTGGCGAGCAGCGTGATCTCGATCAGGTTCTCGATCACCACGCCCAGCATCACATTGTGGGCGATCTTGCACACGCGGGCGAGCTCGCCCTCGCCCACATAGGAAACGCCGCGCGGGGCGATGGCTGCCAACATGGGAGTGACGGTTTTGCATGCGGCTTCATTTCCCGAGATGACAGCGGAAAGTTTGCCCGCCTTGATCACCTTGGCGTTGCCGCTCACCGGCGCCGCGACAAACTCGCTGCCGAGCTGGCTGAGCCGGTCGCGAATGGCGGCTGATTCCTCGACCGCGATGGTGGAGCAATCGACGAAAATCTTCGGGATCTTTCCGCCATGCCCGGTAATGCTGTTCTTGCCGAAATAGACCTGGTCGAGGTCCTTTCCCGTCGAGACGATGGAGAAGAGGACTTCCACCTCCTTGAGTTCAAGCAGGTTACCGACAATCTTGGCGCCCGCTTTGCCGAGCGGCTCGGCCTTGGAGCGCGTGCGGTTCCAGATCGAGACGTCATAGCCGGCCTTGAGCAGGCGCTCGGCCATGGGATAGCCCATGCGTCCCATGCCGATCCAACCAATCTTTTTCTTCTCTGCCATCACAACTCTCCTTGCTTGTGCCTCACGGCGGCGGTCCGTACATCCGCTCCGCCACGGCCTTGAACAGAATGAGGGCGGTGCGGCACCAGATCAGCACGATGATGACGCGCGCCAGCTGAAATCCCGCAATCACGGTTGCGTCGAGACCGAGCACTTTTCCCGTAAGCACCATCTCGGCAATGCCAGCAGGCGCAGTCGCGAGCACCATGGTCGGAACAGAGTATCCCGCGAGGGCGCCAAACGCGGCGCCGAACAGCGCCATGAATCCCGCAGCAAACACGACGACGACGAAGGACGCGCCCAACAGCCCAACGAGTCGCGTCAGGAATTCCGGCCTGAACGCAGCACCCAGCGCGGTTCCGATGACGATCTGGGCCGCAATCAGCAGAACGTCAGGCATGCGGCCTTCGAGCCACCCGAGATTGCTTGCAAGCGCGGCAAAGAAGAGCGGCACGATGAGCCAAGCATTGGGCGAACGCGTGCGCGAAAGAAGCGCAGCAACGGTACCGGAAACCGCGAGCAGCGCGGCGAGGCCGAGCCAGGGAACGGCTGGCGTGGCAAGCAAAGCATTGCGCGCGCTGGCGCCGGCAAATGAAATCACCAGGAAAGGCGCGAACACGACAATCAGGGCAACCCGCGTGGTTTGCGCGACCATGATGGGTTCGACCTGCCCGCCGTATTGCGGCGCGAGCGTCATGGTCTCGACCACGCCCCCGGGAACGGTGGCAAAAAACGCCGTTGTGCGGTCGACGTTGGTCAACCGCATGTAGATGAGGCCGCCGATCGCGCCGATCACGGTGGAGACGACGGCCGCTGCAATAATCAACGGCAACAAGGTGACAAGCTTTGCGACGACGGTTGCGGTGAACTGCAATCCCGTCGAAGTGCCGACCACGACCGTTCCCGCCGGCCGTCCCCACCGGATGAGCCGGACCGGCGCTCCGGCAAGCGACAGTGCCATAATGGTCACAAGCGAGCCGAGCAGCCAGGGCAAGGGAAGGTGGATCAAACGCGCAACGGATCCGCCCGCGAGGCCGGCACCAAGCGTTGCCGCCATGGCCAGTCCTGCGCCGAGCTGTTTGGGCCAAACTTGCGGGTTGGAGATTGCGGGCATGCAGAACGGCCGTGTTAACAGGCTGATGCGGGGGAATCCATACGTGTAGGGCGTAGCCCGGATTGAGCGCAGCGAAATCCGGGGGCGTTCCCGCGTTTCGCTGGGCTCAACGCGGGCTACGGAACTACGACTCCTCCGCCATGCAAGACCGCGGCCATGCAGGCTAACCCGCCCTACTCATTGCGCCATGGCCGCATTATCGTGATGCCATGGCCGACATCGCACCGATGACGACAGCAGCAATTCCGAGTGCGGGCTCGGCACCGGCGCGCGAGGAAAGCATCGCATGGATTATCGCGCGCACCGCGTTTCCGTTCCTCGTGGTCGCGCTCATCTGGGAATTCACGGCCCACCTCGGCGTGTTTCCGCCGCGGCTCTTTCCTCCGCTGGAGGAGGTGGCATCCGCCCTCGTGCGGCTCACCAGGTCCGGAATTCTGCCGCATCACGTGTTGGATACGCTTGTTCGCCTCATTGCGGGCTTTGCGCTCGCCGCGATCGCAGGTGTCGGCATCGGATTTGCCATGGGGCGCTCGCGCCTGGCGGAAGATGTCTTTCTTCCGCTCATCAGCATCGGCGCGCCCATCCCGGGAATAGCCTACGCACCGCTGTTTCTGCTCTGGTTCGGGCTGGGCAACACATCAACCGTGATCCTGGTCGCGTTCGTCTCGGCGTTCCCGATCGTCTTCAACACCTGGACGGGCGTGAAGGCGGTGAAAGAAATCTGGCTGCGCTCGGCGCAGGCCATGGGCGCGGACGGCCGGCGCCTGCTGCATCACGTGATCCTGCCGGGATCACTGCCCTATATGCTCACCGGGCTGCGGCTTGGCCTCGCACAGGCATGGCGCATTCTGGTGGGCGTCGAGATGCTCGCGGCCGTGCCGTGGGGGCTCGGCTGGATGATTTTCGGCGCGCGTGAATTTCTTAATACCGACGTGATGCTGGCGGGCGTAGCCGTGATTGGCGCAATCGGTGTCGCGCTCGAAAAGCTCGTGTTCCAACGGCTCGAGCGCTTGACCGTCGTGCGCTGGGGGATGATGTTGTGAGCGCCGCGCTCGATCGCGCACAGTCGGCTTATCGAGGCGGGCTTGCGCTCCTTGTCGCGGCCGCCGTGTACGAGGCGCTGGCGCGCAGCGGCGCGTTTCCCCCTGCTCTGCTGCCGACGCTCCCGAAGGTCGCAGCCACGCTGGTGAACCAACTGCTTGACGGCACCATCCTCGAGCACGCGGCCTTCACCCTGTACCGCGTTCTGTTCGGTCTTGCGCTGGCGGTTGCCGTAGCGCTGCCGCTTGGGATTCTGATGGGGCGATTGCGCCCCGTCGAGCATTTCTTTTTGCCGCTAGCGAGCGCGCTGATGCCGATACCTTCGCTCGCATGGGTGCCGGTGTTCATTCTCTGGTTTGGTCTCGGCAACACGGTTGCGATTCTGGTCGTGTTCTACGCCGCTCTCTTCCCCATGCTGCTCAACGCCTGGTCGGGCGTGCGCGCCGTCAACCCGTTATGGCTGCGCGCCGCCGACGCCATGGGCGCGGACGAGCGCGCGCTGTTCTGGAAAGTGATCATCCCGGGCGCTTCACCATTCATCATTACGGGACTGCGGCAGGCGTTCCTGCGCGCCTGGATCGCCGTGGTCGGCGCGGAGATGCTCGCGGCCTCGGACTGGGGGCTCGGGTGGGTGATCTTCGACGCCAAGGAATTCCTCAACACGGACGTGATGCTCGCCTCCCTCGTCGTGATCGGCTGCATCGGATTTGTGTTCGAGCGTCTCGTGTTCGGCTCGCTCGAGCGTGCAACGGTGATGCGATGGGGAATGGTGCGAAGCGCCGCGTAGGGAAGCCTACAAAAATCGGGTCGGCCACATCAGCGTGCGCCACATGTGGGAGGCGGGCGAGTTGTCGAAACCGAGCCCTTCCTTGGGCTGCTTGAAATTGCGCCCGATAATGTCGACGAACTCATCGAGGCTCACGACCGCGTTGGGATCGAACGCATAAATGTCGTTCACGCAAATGAGCCGCGCGGTCATATAGTATTTGTGATTGTGGGCGCGGTTGTATTCCTCAACGATGTAGGGCTCGGGCTTGTAGTCCGGGCCAAAGTATTTCAGGTACATATCGGGGTATTTGTAGCCGGCGGATTCGTCGGGAAAGAAGCGCAGCGCCTGGTGCACGCGCACGGCCCAGCTCACTTCTTCATCCACATAAGGCTCGATAAGCTGCGCGCCCCAGTAGCCATGGTCGGCGCGGATGAAACCCGCTACCCCGATGTCGTGCAGAAGACAAGCGAGCACCACCTTCTCCCCGTGTCCGGCCTTGCGCGCGAGTTTTGCACTCTGCAGGAGATGATTGATCGGCATGCCAGCGAAACGGTATTTGAAGAAGTCGAGGAGCGTGGGCTTGTCCGGCATTTTCGGCAGCCGGGGATCGTCCCCCATGAGAAAGTACTTGCCGGGATTCTGCGCCATGAGCGCGGCGCCGCTTTCCATCTCGCGCGTGCCGTCGGCAAGGGTGAAGAGGAGCGATTTGGTTGCGATCTTCTCGTCGAGCTCCTTCATCATTCGCTCTTCGAGCTCATCCGCCTGTTCCGATAATGTCAGTGGCCTTGATGCTGCCTGCGGTCCCATGGAATGACTCCTCGTGATGAAACCTCGTTTGACCGCCTGTCTACACCGAAAACCCCGATGAAACCACAGGACCACGCACGCCCCGGCCTGTGCGCAAGCCTGACCCTCTTGGTCGTCATGCCCCGCTTCATGGTGGAATACCGGGGCGCCGGCCTGCACGGGCGATGACGACGAGAGCAAGGTGTGGCTGCTGATGCCTCATATTGAAGTCTCCGACGTTTCTCTCGTCTACGACACGCCCTCGGGGCCGGTATCGGCAGTGGAGAAGGTGAGCTTCAGCATCGAGGCTTCGGAGTTCCTCTGCATCGTCGGGCCCTCGGGCTGCGGAAAATCGACGCTGCTCAATCTGATCGCCGGGTTCCTCGTTCCAAGCGGCGGACAAATCCGAATCGCGGGGAAAGCGGTCAGCGGGCGTGGGCTCGACCGCGGCGTGGTGTTCCAGGACTTCGCGCAGCTTTTCCCCTGGCGCACGGCGCTTGGAAATGTCTGTTTCGGGCTTGAAATGAAAGGGATCTCAAAGCCGGAGCGCGAAGACATTGCCAGGCGCCAGCTTGCGCTGGTCAAGCTCGAAAAATTCACGCAATCCTATCCGCACCATCTCTCGGGCGGCATGCAGCAGCGGGTCGCCATCGCGCGGGCGCTCGCCTATAACCCCTCAGTACTGCTGATGGATGAGCCCTTCGCGGCGCTTGATGCGCTTACCCGCGACGAGATGCAGCGGCTGCTCGCGGACGTCTGGCGGGAAACACGCAAAACCGTGGTGTACGTGACCCACAACGTGGCCGAGGCGGTCTATCTGGCGGACCGCGTAATCATCATGACGCCGCATCCCGGAAGAATGAAATCCGAGCTCTCCATTGCTCTTGCGCGGCCCCGGGATTCGCTCAGCGTAGAATTTCTGAACTATCAGAAAACGCTGTTGCGTCAGCTCGGTCAGGAAACAAAATGAGGCAGAGCATGATGCCTCGTATTAGGGCACTGTGCTGTGCACTCGCATTCATCGCGGTTGCAGGCAGTAGCCAGGGCGAGGAGGCCTATCCCATAAGGCCGATCCGGCTGGTGGTGGGCTTCGGCGCGGGCGGCCCGACCGATATTCCGGCGCGCTTCGTTGCGGAAAAGCTCGGCGAAGTACTCGGCCAACGCGTGGTGGTCGAAAACAAGCCAGCCGCCGCCGGCATGATCGCAGCGCGCGATGTGCTCGCTCAGCCGAAGGATGGCTACAGCCTGCTCCTGTGCACGCATTTCGAGGCGATCAATACGGCGGTCTACCAGCACGCCCAGTTCAAGCTCGACGATCTCGCCCCGATCTCGCTGATTGCCAAATATTATTACGGGCTTGCGCTCGCCAATTCCGTTCCCGTCAGTGATTTCGATTCGTTCATCCAGTATGCCAAAGCCCGTCCCGGTGAACTGGCCTATGCCACCATCGGCGCGGGATCTGCGCAGGAGATCCTCGCGCGGCAGTTGGGAAAGCTCACGGGGATCAGCATGAACCGCGTTCCGTTCCGCGGCGGCGCCCAGGTGGTGCAGGAACTGATCGCCGGGCGGGTGCAGTTCTATGTCTCGCCGACGCTCGCGATCGTGCCGCAATACGAAGCAAAGCAGCTCAAGATCCTGGCGGTGTCCGCACCCGAGCGGTTGAAGAATCTGCCGCAGGTGCCGACCCTGACCGAGCGGGGCATCAATTTCGTGCGCTTCGGCTGGCTCGGTGTGTGTGCCGGCGCCGGCACGCCGCAGCCGATTATTGATTCGCTCAACCGGCACATCGGCGCGATTGTGGGCAGTCCCGAGTATCACGCCATGATCGAGAAAGCAGGCTCGATCGCAGTTTCATCGCGGCCGGAAGAACTCGGCAAAGTCATGCGCGAAACCTACGAAGACGCCGAGGCGAGCATCCGCGAGTTCGGCCTCCAGCAGGAGCAGTGAAAGGCGGCGGGCAAAAAGCAGAGGAACGACAATGAGGAAAATCACGCGACGAAACTATCTGGCGGGAAGCCTTGCGGCGCTGGGTGCGGGTGCCGTGTCGCCTGCCTTCGCGCTCAATACCGTGCGTCAGGGCTATCAAACCAACATCTGGGGCATGCCGACCTATTATCTGCTCAAATCAGGGCTGCTTGAGAAGCATGGCGTGAAATTCGAGGAATTCGCCGTGCCCTCCGGCAATCTCACCATGCAGCAGATGGTCGCACGCCAGGTCGACCTCGGCACCTATGCGGGCCAGTCCTTCATCATTGGTCATGACAAGGGGAGCCTCGTAATCATCGCCCAGATCGAGACGGTCGGCAAAACCGCGCAGATCGTGGTGCGCAAGGACCTCAACGCCAGCAAGGTTGCAGATCTCAGGGGCTTGAAGGTTGCCAATCAGACTGGCTCTTCGGTGGGCAATATCTTCGTGGACATCATCGCGCCCGCGGCCGGTCTCAAGAAAGGGGATTTCCAGGAAGTGCGCATGGACGTCAACAATATGATTGCCGCCATGGCGGCAAAAACCGTCGACGCCATGGTCAATGTCGAGCCCTATAACGAAATCGCGGTGGCGGATGGGATCGGCACATCCATCATGGATTTTTCGGGCGTCGACAAGATGCCCGTGTTCATGGCGGCAACGCCCGATTTCGTGGAGAAGAGCGCCGATACGGTTGTGGCTTATCTCAAGGCCTGGCAGGACGCGGCAGCCGGATTCAAGAACAATCCGGGCAAAGTTGCCGATGTGATCTACTCGTTCTACGCGTCCAAGGGCTACAACATGTCGCGCGACGCCTTCGTCAAGGCGCTCGCGCGCGTGGAGGTCAGCCCCGGCTTTCCCTCCGATATCGCGACCAATCTGCAGCGCGACGCCGAGGTTCTCTTGCGCGAGAAAAAGATTTCAGCCATTCCCGACTGGAAGAGGGCGCTGCGTCCGGACCTGTGGGCGAAGGCGAGTTCTTGAGCAAAGGAGCACGAAATGGCCGTTGCCGAACAAAGTCCAACGCAGTCCGGCTCGTACCAGCCTGTCACCTGGAATTTCAAGCTCATCGCACAGCACGCACTTGACGGCTTTGGCGGCATGGGCGAGGGCATGTCGATCCAGATCGCGCCCGACGGCCGCCGCATCCTGTGGCTGGCGCATGAGAGCGCGCCGAAGAATTTCACCGCCGTCGATGTGTCCGATCCACGCAACCCCAAGGTCGTCGTCCAGACCGATCTGCCGCAAGCCTATATGCGGTCGAACTCGCTCGAGACCTGCGGCAACCTCATGGCGGTTGCCTACCAGACGCAGAAGAAAGGGCTTGAGCCAGCGGGTTTTGAGCTGTTCGATATCAGCGTGCCGGAGAAGCCGAAGTCCATTTCCTTCTTCGACTGCTCGGGACCGACTTCGCGCGGCGTGCATCAGCTCTGGTTCTGCGACGGCGAATATGTGCACACCGCCTCCGGCGCGCCCGATTTCGTGCCGACGCATCCGCTCGACGACCAGTTCTATCGCTGCATCGATGTGCGCAATCCGTCGAAGCCGGTCGAGATCGGCCGCTGGTGGATGCCCGGCACGCGCCAGGGTGACAACGTGATGCCGCCACCGCGCCATCCGTTGGACAAGGGTCATCGCGCGCACAACACCAATGTCTATCCGCAGCGCGGCGATCGCTGCTATCTCGCATATATCGACGGCGGCATGTTCGTGCTTGACATTTCCGACAAGGCCAATCCGAAGCGGGTGACGCAGTGGACGAACTCGCCGCCCTATACCGGCTTCATGCACACCGTGGTGCCGCTGTTCGACCGCGGGCTCATGCTGGTGACCGACGAGTCCACGGAGAACAATGCCAAGGATTGGCCGAAGCTGATCTGGGTGCTGGACGCGCGGGATGAGAACAATCTGGTGCCGATTGCGACCTGCCCCATGCCCGATCACAAGGTCTATGCGGCGGCCGGGCGGTTCGGCGCGCATAATATCCACGAGAACGTTCCGTTGCCGACGGCGTGGCAGTCGGACCAGATCGTGCTTGGCACGTTCTTCAACGGAGGGTTGCGCGCCTACGACATCTCCAATCCATACCAGCCGAAGGAAGTCGGCGTCTTCATTCCGCCGGCGCCGCCCCTGGCGCCGACCGGCACCATTCAACTCAACGACGTGTTCGTGGACGAGCGCGAGATCGTCTACACCGTGGATCGTCACGTGGGCGGGCTCTACATCCTGGAAATGGAATTTTGAACAGGCACAATTCTCCCTCGTGCTGCACGCAGGTGGGCCACCCTTGTAGGTTGGGTCGAGCTCTGGCGAGACCCAACGCACTCTCGTCACAGTGTTGGGTCTCGCCAGAGCTCGACCCAACCTACGTCGTCCGCTTGCGCGCACGATGACGACGCAGGGGGAACAAGGAACACGGTTGCTCGATCTCTTTCCCTCGCGAGAAGCGGGACCATTCGGGCGCAGGCTCAAGCAGGCCCGCGGCGCGCGTATTCCGGTGACCATCATTACCGGCTTTCTCGGCGCGGGAAAGACGACGCTCCTGCGCCGTTTTCTGGCCACGCCCGAAGGTAAAGGCACGGCCGTCGTCGTCAATGAATTCGGCAACGTCGGCATCGATGACGCGCTTCTTCGCAGCAGCAGCGATCAGATCACGCTTCTCGGCAACGGATGCCTGTGCTGCACCACGCGCACCGATCTGCAAGTGACGCTGCGCACACTCGTTGCGGAGCGCGACCATGGCAAGGTGCTGCCGTTCCGGCGCATCGTGATCGAGACCAGCGGGCTCGCCGATCCCGGGCCGATCCTGCAGACGTTCGCGACCGACCGCGCGTTGGGCGGCGAGTTTCATGTCGAGGTGCTCGCGACCGTGATCGATGCCGCCAGCGGACCGCACACGCTCGATTGGGCGGCGGAAGCGAGAAAGCAGATCATTCTCGCCGACCGTCTGATCGTCTCGAAGACCGACATCGCCGACAGCGGCGTCGTTGATCGACTTAAGCAGCAACTGCGCCTGCTCAATCCGCGCGCCGATATTCACACCGCGATCGAGGGTGCCCTCGATGCGCGCGTGCTCATTGCGCCGGGCGAGCCGGCTTGCGGCTATGTTGCGGAAGCCGCGCATAGCGACGGCATCACGAGCTTTGTCATCATGCAAAACGATCCATTGCCCTGGAATGCGTTTGCGCGTGCCATGGAGACGCTCATTACGCTGCGCGGTCCCGATCTCCTGCGGGTGAAAGGATTCCTCAACGTGGAGGGCTGCCGCGGGCCGGTCGTGGTTCAGATCGTGCAGCACCTCTCGCATCCGCCGGTCGAGCTTGCGGCTTGGCCCGGCGAGCCGCGCGCGACGCGTCTTGTCTTCATTACCCGTCACATTCACGAGAGCCAGGTGCGCAACCTGCTTGCCTGCGTATGTTCTTTGGCGGAACAATCCGGCGCAGCGGTGCTTTGAAGGTTCACCAGCAGCGCGTTGGGTCTCGCAAGGGCTCGACCCAACCTACCGTTCTACCGTTCTACCGTTCCAAACATTGGGGAAAGCGCGGCGATGACGCAGATCAATCTCGACGTGAATGGCAAAATCCATGAAATCGATGTCGATCCCGATATGCCTTTGCTCTATGCGCTCCGAAACGAATTGGGGTTGAACAACCCGCATTTCGGCTGCGGGCTTGCCCAGTGCGGTGCCTGCACGGTGCATATCGACGGCCAAGCTACGCGCTCCTGCATCACGGCGGTTTCCGCCGTTGGCAACGGCAAGGTCGTCACGCTCGCGGGTCTCGGCACTCCGGAAAAGCCTCACCCTGTACAGACAGCTTTCGTCGAGGAGCAGGTGCCGCAGTGCGGCTACTGTCTCAATGGCTGGATCATGACCGCGGCGGCGCTGCTCGATCAGAAGAAGAAGCCAACCGACTCCGAGATCAGGGATGGACTGAGCGGCGTGAAATGCCGTTGCGGGACGCACATGGGCATCTTGCGCGCCGTCAAGCGCGCCGCCGAGATGATGGGCTGATGGGGGCGAGCATGGGTAAGAACGCGCAAGCCACCGCACTCACCCGCCGTTCCACGCTCAAGGCGGGCGGCGCATTGGTGATTTCAGTCGGAATGCCGATTGGAGCGGATGCGGTCTTGAATATTCGCACCGCATTCGCGCAAGGGACAAAACCGCCGCTCGCTCCGGACCAGCTCGCTTCGTACATCGCCATCAACGGCGACGGCAGCGTGTCCGCCTTCCTCGGGAAAACGGACATGGGCCAGGGCCTGTTCGTCGCTATCGGTCAGATGGTGGCGGAAGAGCTCGACGTGCCGTTTCACTCCGTCGCCGTCATGATGGGCGATACCGCGACCAGCGTGAATCAGGGCGGCGCCTCGGGCTCAACCGGCATCTGGATGGGAGGCAGGCAGATGCGCATGGCTGCGGCCGAGGCGCGCCGTGTGCTCGTTGAAATGGCGTCCGCGAAGCTCGGCATTTCCATCGAAGCGCTCACCGTGACCGATGGCGTGGTGCATGCGCGCTCAGACGCGGCCAAGAAAGTCTCTTACGCCGAGCTGATCGGCGGGCGCTATTTCAACGTCCAGCTCGCCTGGAACGGCAAGCTCGACAATGCGCTGTATGCACCGGGCAAGGCACAGCCGAAAGATCCGAAAGAGCACAAGATTGTCGGCCAGCCGATTGCCCGCGCCGACATCGCGCCCAAAGTCTTCGCGCAACAGGACTTCTGCACCGACATCAAGGTGCCCGGGATGGTGCATGGACGCGTGATCCGTCCGCCGATCGCGGGTGCGGTGCCGGTCAAGGTGGATGAAAGCTCGATTGCGGGAATTCCCGGCGCGCGAGTGTTCTGGGACAGAGGCTTTCTGGGCGTGGTCGCCGAGAACGAGTGGTACGCAGTCAGAGCGGCGCAGCAGCTCAAGGTGGAATGGTCGCAGACCAGACCGCCGTTCCCGGATGCCGGCGCGCTCTACGAACATATTCGCAAGGCGCCGGTGCGCAAGCGCGAGCTTGGCAAAGAGAGCGGCAACGTGGAGGAAGCGTTCAAGAGCGCCGCGCGTGTGATCGAAGCCGAATACGAATGGCCGTTTCAATCCCACGCAAGCATGGGGCCCGCCTGCGCCCTGGTCGAGATCAAAAACGGACAGGCGACGGTTTGGACCGGATCGCAGAAGCCGCACTTTACCCGAGAGGGGGTGGCAGCGATGATCGGGGTGCCCGGGGAAAACGTACATGCCATTTGGGTGCCCGGGCCCGGATCGTATGGCCGCAATGACGCGGGCGACGCGGCGATCGATGCCGCGGTGCTGGCGAAGGCGGTGGGTCGGCCGGTACGCCTGCAATACACGCGCGAGCAGGCCACGGGCTGGGACCCGAAAGGCCCGGCCTCGATCCATCGCGCGCGGGCGGCCATCGATAATGCCGGCAACGTGGTTGCATTTGACTTCGTGAGCAAGGGCTTCTCCCGGCTTGATGTGTTTTCGCGGGAAGGCCGACCGGAAGACACGCTCGCGGGACAATTGACCGGCGCTGCATTGAGATCAGGCGATGCATTTCGGCTGCCGGAGCAATCGTATGATTTCGCCAACAAACGGCTCGCCTGGGAAACCATTCCGCCGCTGCTCGATCGCGCCTCTCCGCTGCGCACCTCGCATCTGCGCGATCCCGCGGGTCCGCAGGTGCACTTTGCAAGCGAGTCGTTCATGGATGAACTTGCCGCGGCGCTGCAAACGGATCCAGTCGAATTCCGCCTGCGCTTTGTCAGGGATCCGCGCGACATCGCGGTCATCAAGGCCGCCGCTGACAAAGCGCAATGGCAATCAAGGCCGTCGCCGCGCCGTGACCAGACTGGCAATGCGGTGAGCGGACGCGGCATTGCCTATGCCCAGCGCGGTTCGACCCGCTGCGCAGTCGTTGCGGAGGTCGAGGTTGATCGGTCGAGCGGCAAGATCTGGGGGCGCAGGTTCACTGTCGCGCATGACTGTGGCCAGATCATCAATCCCGACGGGCTGCGGCACACAATCGAAGGGAATATTGTTCAGGGCCTCAGCCGCGCGCTGTGGGAAGAAGTCAAGTTCGATCCCGAGAACGTCACCAGCATCGACTGGATGACCTACCCCATTCTCGACATCACTGACGCGCCCGAGGCAATCGACATTGTGCTGATCAATCGTCCCGAGATTGCGCCGAGCGGTGCCGGCGAGCCCTCCACGCGTCCGGTAGCCGCCGCCGTGGCCAATGCGATCTTCGACGCGACCGGCGTGCGCATCCGGCGCGTGCCGTTCACACCGGATCGGGTGAGAGCGGCGCTGTCCTGATTTTTGCGCCCGTGGCGTGCACGTCGCGCCGTATCTCGCCGTGCGCGAAGTTGCCGGAATCTGGTATGCGGTGCGCTGCCGCCACGAGGGACAGGCCGCATGATTCGGATCAACGCGGATATCTCGATTGATGAGGATGAGGTCGAGCAACGCTTCATCCGCGCCTCCGGGCCTGGCGGGCAGAACGTCAACAAGCTCGCGAGTGCGGTGCAGCTTCGCTTCGACGTGCGGCGGTCGCGATCGCTTCCAGACGACGTGCGTGCCCGGCTCGAACGGCTTTCGGGCAAGCGGCTGAGCAAGGACGGTGTGCTCGTCATCACCGCGCAGCGCCACCGCACCCAGGAGCGCAATCGCCGGGATGCGCTCGATCGCCTGATCTCGCTCGTTCATCGCGCCGCCGTGCCGCCGGTTGCGCGCCGGGCGACGAAGCCGACGGCCGGTTCGCGCGAGCGCAGGCTGGAGTCCAAGAAGCACCGCAGCTCCCTCAAGGGCCTGCGCCAGACCAAGCCCCCGCTCGACTAAGGGAGCTGCATCGAGCCTTTCGCGCCCCAGGCGCCGGCACACGAATCACGCGGCCTTCGCTATAATGCCGGCTATGCCCATTCGACAGCTCCCGGAAGGTCTGGTCAATCGCATTGCCGCCGGCGAGGTGGTGGAACGTCCGGCAAGCGTGGTGAAGGAGCTCATCGAGAACGCGCTTGATGCCGCGGCAACGCGCATCGACGTGCTCACCGACGGCGGCGGGCGCCGATTGATCGAGGTCACCGATGATGGCGCCGGCATGACGGCTGCCGATCTCGCGCTTGCCGTCGAACGCCACGCCACATCAAAACTTCCCGATGACGATCTCCTTGCTATCCGAAGCTTGGGTTTCCGCGGCGAGGCCTTGCCCTCGATCGGGGCGGTAGCGCGGCTCGCCATGACGACGCGGCATGGGAGCGAGCCACACGCCTGGAACATCAGGGTCGATGGCGGCACAAAATTCGCCCTCAAGCCAGCCGCACTCGCGCACGGCACTCAGGTTGAGGTGCGCGATCTCTTCTATGCCACGCCGGCGCGGCTGAAATTTCTGCGCAGCGATCGCAGCGAGAGCGAGGCCATTCGCGAGATTGTTCGCCGCCTCGCCATGAGCCGCCCGGATGTTGCGTTCACGCTTGCGGGCGAGGAGCGAGCGCCGGTGACATGGCCGGCGCGCCTGCCGGGTGCCGCCGGGCGGCTTGCGCGGCTCGCCGATATCCTTGGGCCCGAGTTTCGCGCCAACGCGGTTGAGGTCAACGGCGGCAACGAGAAGCTCGCGATCGAAGGCTTTGCCGCGCTCCCCACGCACAGCCGCGCCAACTCGCTCGGACAATATCTGTTCGTGAACGGCCGGCCGGTACGCGACAAGCTCCTCATCGGCGCCGTGCGCGCGGCCTACGCGGACTATCTGCCGCGCGACCGCCATCCCATTGTCGCTCTGTTTGTCACGGTCGATCCGCGCGAGGTCGATGTGAACGTGCATCCGGCAAAGGCGGAGGTGCGCTTTCGCGACTCGGGCCTGGTGCGCAGCTTCCTCGTTCGCACCATGCAAGAGGCGCTGGCGCGTGAAGGCCGCCGCACGGCAACGACCGGCGGCGTCGCCACCATTGCCGCGTTGCGGCCGGCCGGCCTGTCAGCGCGGGCCGGCTGGGACTGGCGGACATCGCCGGCACGGCCCGGCGGCGCTTTCGCGCCGATCCGGGGCGCTGCTGCGTTGGCTGAACCGGCACAGAGCGCTTTCGAAGTGGGCGCGCCGTCGGCCGACCTGCGCGAAGAAGAGCCGATTGCGGATTGGACGACGCACCCCCTCGGCACAGCGCGCGCACAGGTGCATGAGACTTATATTGTGGCGCAGACGCCTGGCGGTCTGGTCATTGTCGACCAGCACGCGGCGCATGAGCGCATCGTCTACGAGCGACTGAAGGCCGCGCTCGAGCGCACCGGCGTCGCACGCCAGATCCTGCTCATTCCGGAGATCGTTGAGCTTGATGAGAGCTCGGTCGAGCGGCTGCTGGCGCGCGGCGACGAGCTTGCCCGTTACGGACTTGCGATCGAGCCGTTTGGACCAGGAGCGGTCGCGGTGCGTGAAACGCCCGCGCTCCTCGGCGAGATCAATGCTCAAGCGCTCGTGCGCGATCTCGCGCAGCACATGCAGGAATGGGACGAGGCATTGCCGCTCGAGCGGCGGCTCATGCACGTGGCAGCGACCATGGCCTGCCACGGCTCGGTGCGCGCGGGCCGGCGCCTCAAGCCCGAGGAGATGAACGCGCTGTTGCGCGAGATGGAGACGACGCCCAATTCGGGCCAGTGCAATCACGGCCGCCCGACTTACATCGAGCTCAAGCTCGGCGACATCGAGCGCTTGTTCGGGCGCAGGTGAGACGTTATGCGCGTCGAGCATGGGCGTGGGTGATTGGGTGACTGCCTATGCGAATCGGCCTCATTGATTGGATTTGGTTTTTTTCGCTCATTCCGCAAAAATACATCCTGTACGTGAATTTTTACTGGCAGCCGCGACTCGTGGTTGAATGAGTTATCGAGTTTCCGCAGGTCTTCGCGAAGGTTCGAGTATGGGAGCGAATGGTGTTTGATCTCATTCTTCGTGGCGGGCGCGTCATTGATCCTTCGCAAAGGGTCGATGAGATCATGGATGTCGGCTTTTCCGGCGGGAAGGTCGCCAGGTTGGGCATCAACCTGCCGGCCGAAAGCCGCACCGAGATGCGCGACGTCACCGGCCGTCTCGTCGTCCCGGGTCTCATCGATCTCCACACCCACGTCTACTGGGGCGGCACCTCGCTCGGCATTGATGCGCAAGATTTCTGCCGCAAGAGCGGCGTCACCACCTGCATCGATACCGGCAGCGCCGGACCCGGAAATTTCACGGGCTTTCGCAAGCATGTGATCGAACAGAGCGCGGTCCGCATCCTTGCCTATCTGCACGTCTCGTTTGCCGGCATCTATGCGTTTTCCAAGACCGTCATGGTCGGCGAGAGCGAGGAGCTGCGCCTGCTCGCACCCGCGGACGCGGTCGCCGTGGCCGAGGCGAACCGCGACGTGATCATCGGCATCAAGGTGCGCGTCGGATTGCGCGCGAGCGGCCGCTCGGGCACGGCGCCGCTCGACATTGCGCTGCAGGCGGCGAACCAGACCGGTCTGCCGCTGATGTGCCATATCGATGAGCCGCCGCCGAGCTATGAAGAGGTGCTGGAGCGATTGCGGCCGGGCGACGTGTTGACCCACGCCTTTCGTCCGTTCCCGAATGCGCCCGTCGATCCGCAGGGCCGGGTGAAGGATGCAGTCCTGCGCGCGCGCCAACGCGGCGTGCGGTTCGATATCGGTCACGGCAAGGGATCGTTCGCCTTCAAAACCGCCCGCGCGATGCTCGCGAACGGCTTTCTTCCCGACACCATCTCGTCCGACATCCATGCGCTTTGCATCGACGGTCCGGCCTTTGACCAGGTGACGACGCTCTCGAAATTCCTGTGCATGGGCATGCCGCTCAACGACGTGATCGCGGCTACGACAGTGAATGCTGCAATGGCGCTGCGGCGCCCCGAGCTCGGCACGCTCAAGCCCGGCTCCGTCGGAGACGCAACCATCCTCTCAATCAAGCAAGGCGAGTTCGACTATGTCGATGTCGTCGGTGAGCACATGACCGGGGACCGGCGCATCGTCTCGGAAGGCGTGGTGATCGCCGGGCACTGGTGGCACCCCTGAGAAACTCAATAGCGTTTCGCCAGCGCAACGATTTGATCAAGGCGGTCGGTAAACAAGCCATCGGCGGTGATCATGAGCGCCCCGGCAACTTCTGCCGATTCAAACGTGCACGTCGCCGATAGCAAGCGGTATTATTCGCGACTGGCGGTCGGCAGCCAGGAAATTAATGCTCTGCGCCTAGCCTCAAATGCGTCAATAGAGGCGCGATACTCGAGGGTAACGTCGATGTCGTCGATACCCCGCGTCAGGCGATCTTTACGCAGTGGACTGATGTCAAAATGATGCACTGACCCGTCCGGAGTAACGACCGTCTGATTGGGCAGGTCGATAGTCATTTCAGTCCCAGGTTGGGCGCGCAGTTGCCGCCAGACCTCGTGGATGATTGCCTCGGGGAACGTGATCACCGGAATCCCGTTCTGTACGCAGTTTCCCTGAAAGATTTCGGCGAAGCTTGAACCGATAAGCGCCTTCAAGCCGAAATCCAGCACCGCAAAAGCCGCGCCCTCCCGCGATGAGCCGCATCCAAAATCCGAGCCCGTCACCAGGATCTTGGCGTCGCGGTAGGCGGGCTGATTAGTGGGAAAATCGGGGTTCGGCTGGCCCTTCTCGTCGAACCGAAGGTCATAAAGAAATGCCTCGCCGTAGTCGTGTCCTGGTCGGCGATGCCTGCGCATATAGCGGCCCGGAAGAATCATGCCGGTGTCAACTTTTGCGACCTCCAGTGGTGCAGCGACGGCGGTGAGAACGGTGAACGGCTGCATCGATCGACCTCACATCCGGCGTGCGTCGCTGAGCTGGCCGTGGACGGCAGCGGCAGCGACCATCGCCGGGCTCATGATGTGGGTCAGGGCGCCCCGGCCCTGGCGACCCTCGAAGTTGCGATTGGTAGTCGAGGCGCAGCGTTCTCCTGGGGCAACTAGCTCGCCGTTTGAACCATTGCACATCGAGCAGCCCGGTTCCCGCCACTCCAACCCGGCATCCAGGAAAATTTGGTGTAGCCCCTCTGCCTCGGCCTGACGCTTCACTCCGTGTGAGCCTGGCGACACCATACCGGGCACCCTGGCCTTACGGCCTTTCAGCACCTTAGCGGCAGCCCGCAAATCCTCGATGCGGCTATTGGTGCAGGAGCCGATGAAAACCCGGTCGATCGTTATCTGTTGCAGCGGCGTTGCCGGCTTGAGCTTCATGTAATCGAGCGCTCGCTCGACGTGGCGGCGCCGGTCACTGTCGCCGATCTCCGAAGGGTCTGGCACCACCCCATTGACCGGAGAGCAGTCCTCGGGGCTGGTGCCCCAGGTCACCATGGGGGCCAACTGCGCGGCCTCGAACGAAATTTCACGATCGAAACTCGCGTCGGTGTCCGTCGACAACCTCTTCCAATATGCCAAGGCGCGCTCCCAGTCAGCGTCCTTGGGCGCGTACGACCGTCCATGCACGAAATTGAAAGTTGTCTCATCCGGCCCGATCATGCCGATGCGCGCCCCAGCCTCAATCGACATGTTGCAGATGGTGAGCCGCCCTTCCATCGACATGGCACGGATCGCCGAGCCCGCGAACTCGATGGCAAATCCTGTCGCGCCACCAACTCCTATCTTGCCGATGATCGCAAGGATGACATCCTTAGCGGTGACAGCGTTCGGTAGGCTGCCGTCGACCACAATGCACATCGTGCGCGGCTTCTTTAGCCATATGGTCTGGGTTGCGATCACATGCCGAAGCTGGTTGCCGCCGCCGATCGGTACCGCGAGCACCCCGCACGCTCCGTGGGTTGCGGTGTGGGAGTCGTTGCAAGTGATCAGCATACCCGGCTGCGAAATACCAAGCTCCGGACCGATCACGTGTGCAATGCCCTGGTCGGGATGCCACCAGCCCACGTGCGGCAGCTTAAATTCGGTCGCATTCTCGTCCATCATTTCGACAACGCGGCGGATTTCAGGGTTGGCGATACCGGCGGGACCGCGATCACGGTTTATGGTCGGCAGATAATGATCGGTCACCGCCAAGTTTTGCTGCGGACGGCGCGCGGTGCGGCCTTCGATGCGGAGCTGATCGAAGGCGAGGAACGACTGGCCCTCGTTGATCATATTGAAGTCAACGTAGAGCAGTTCCTCGCCCAGGGGTGAGCGCAGCACCACATGATCGCCCCAAACCTTTTCGAATAAGGTTCGTCCACTCATTCCAGCATCCCGAGCTCTTTGAGCACCGCGCGGTTCTCGTCGTAATCGTCTTGCATCCATTTCACTGTTTCAGGGTAACGGATCGGGCGGGGCACCCAGAAGTTCAGCGCGAGGTCCTTCTGGAAATCCTCGGCCTGCAAGACCTTATCCAGGGCCTTGCTCCAGAACTCGATCTGCTCGGGCCTGAGATCGTTGGGCACCAGCACGGTGTACGAGTTGGCAGTCACGACATCCATGCCCTGCTCCCGAACGGTTGGAATGTTCGCGAGCTCACCGGGAAGGCGCTCCGGCGAGGCGATGCCAAGCATGCGAAGCTTGCCTGCTTGGATCATTGGGTACGGACTGCCGATGGATGTCAGACCGACATCCACATGATGCCCGGCCACCTGTGCCGCGACGTCCGAGCCGGAGTTGAATACGACGGTGACGAGCTTCTGCCATGGGGCGCCGGCCGCCCGGCCGACATTGACAACGGAAACATGGAGCGGGGTGCCCAAGCCGACCGGAAAAGCGAAGCTCAGGCTGCTTGGATCGGATTTAAGGCGGTCGCGGACATCAGCCATGTCCTTGATCGAGGAGTCGAGCGCGGTGAAGTAGCCCTGATAAGCGTCGAACAACTTGATCAACGGGGTCACCTGCTTGTGCAGCTGCGAACCGTTGCGGGCAATGGCGTTGATGAAGCTGCCTGACGCAAGGCCGATCTCATGGGCATCTCCTCTTCGCTGCGCAAGGTAATTGATGGCGATGGTCTGCGCCGCACCCGGCCTGTTGAGCACCGTCATCGACTCAACCAGCTTCTCTTTAACGAGGACATGCTGGATGGCTCGGGCAATGCGGTCGTTCTCGCCCCCTGCCCCCGCGCCTACGATAAATTCGACATTACCTTCGGGTTTCCAGGCCGTTTGTTGCGCATGCGCAGTTGTAAGCCCGCCGGCAACGTGCAGAAGCGCCATACATGTCCAAAGCATCCTCTTGATCCGCATCTATCCTCCTGAGATGCCAGTCAGCAACCTGGACTCTGTTGATGTCTTCTCGTTTTTAGCGCCTGATCCTCGCGAGCACAAAGACGTCTCCAATGCCATAGTTTTACTGCGTCACAAACCAAACTGCGCGGTCATTCCGGGGCCGCGAGCGTAGCGAGCGGAGCCCGGAATCCATGACCACAGGCCGTGTGGTGGGA
>Ga0209331_1000145_pt1 | contig 24839 bp, 20 predicted proteins | sample JacPinW_OM3H0_M3_FD_187971 | JGI IMG/M metagenome (GOLD analysis project Ga0209331, IMG submission 187971) | Forest soil microbial communities from Algoma, Ontario, Canada - Jack Pine, Ontario site 1_JW_OM3H0_M3 (SPAdes) (version 2) | ecosystem: Environmental > Terrestrial > Soil > Boreal...
CGGCGACCCCCGAGCAAGTCGGGGGTCGCCGACCTCCCCCTTTCAGGGGGAGGTATTGCGGAGTTTGCTGCACCGCTGAGGCCACGTGCGAGCACCAACGATTGCGCCAGCTCGGTCGCGAGCGCGCGGGATGCGATCAATCCCGAGGCGCAGGCCGGCTTGCCGGGACAAGCAACAATGCGCCGGCGCGGGTCATCGGCGTCCACGATCAATCCGAGACGGGCAGCCTCACGGCCGAGCGCAGCCTCATTCTCCGCGGCCACACCAAGCAGCAACAGGGCGCGGCCTGGCGCAAGCCGCACGGAGCGCACGCCGTATGTGCCGGCAAGCCTGGTAAGCGCGGCAAGCGCGTCGCTGTGAATATGTCCAAACGGCAGGGCAACACCGACCGCCATCGAGCCGTCCTGCAGCCAATGAGTGCCGATCATCTCTGCAGGCGAGCGCCTTGGTGCAGTCGGTGCGCATTGGAGATGATCGCCAATGAGTGACCGCAAGTGCTCGATATCAACAGCGGCAACGAGTTCAGCCGCGCGCGCATGCGCCCCTTGCGCGGCGATGGCCCCGAGTAGGGCGAGGGCCACATCGTTTGCCGCGGGCAGTGCGATTGCGCCGAGGGGCGTCGCGGACGCGGCGTCCCCGCCTATGGAAACGTGAAGGAGCGGCTTCTCCGCGAATCTGATGGCGCGAAGCCGGATATCCGCCGGCAGAGCGTCGAGATGGAGGCGGCCGCCTGCATCGATGATGACCGAGACCTTTGCTGAAAGCTCAAGGGACGCCTGCGCTACGGCTCGGCGCACTGCGGCCGCAATTGGCCCGGAATCGATGATGGCCTCGGGATCGCCGGGAAGGGGATTCGTGAGGACGCCCAGGCCGTCGGAAGCAGCAATGCCAAGCTCCGCCACGGCGCGCGCAAAGGCATCCGCCGAAGACGCCGACAACCCGCGCACCTGCAGGCTGCCGCGCGCGGTGATCTCGATCGTGCCGTTTCCATCGCGGCGCGCTGCCGCGCAGAGTGCGAGAAGATCGGCAACTGCCACGCTGTCGGTCGGCATGAGGCGAACCAGCAGCCCGTCGCCCGTTGGCATCGGCGCCGAGAGGCCGGGGCAAGCGCCACGGCGGTCGAACGTGCTCACGGCGGCGCCTCGACGAGGAGCGCTTCGAGGTCTGTGCTGATGTCGTTACGCCGTGGGTGCCATAGCCCGTTGCGAAGCGCGGCCGCGAAGCGCTCCGCCATCGCGCGCGCCGCGGCGGGGTTCTCCCGCTGCAGAAAATCGCGCACACGCGCATCGGCAAAATACGCCGCATGCACGAGATCGATAAGGGTGCTCGACACAGCGTTCGTCGTCTCCGCGAAGTCGATGAGCCGATCGACAGTTTCGGCGAGCTCCGCGGCTCCCCGGGGGCCGTGACGCATCAGGCCGGTGATGAAGTCCGAATTGACTGCGCGGCCGCGCACGATGCGGGCGAGTGCCGCACTTAGCGGCCGCGCGCGCGGGCGCTGCGGATCGGTCACATCCAGCATGATCAGATCGGGGGCTCTTCCCAACGCGGCTGCGGCTGCGGCGAAGCCGCCGACGAAGGCGGCGTCCTCGGTGCCTTCGAGCAGGTCACGACCGGGATCATCCCCGGGATGCACGAGCAGATCGGCGCGGCCGATCCGAGCGGCAAACTCGCCGGGCGCTGCTTTGCCGGCCCCTTCGGCGCCGTCATAAGCGTGGGATGCACCCGCGAGATAGGCGGCACCAAGCGCGTCGCGATCGCTCTCGCGTCCGAGCAGGTCCTCTATTCCTGCGCCATACGCTCCAGGCGCGCTGCCAAAAATCCGCGCGAGGGCCATCGGCTGATCGCTCGCGCATGATCGGCGCGCCGCTGCGAGCGGGTTCTCCTCGTCGGTCTCGTCGCGCGCGGCGACCGCGCGTACTGCTGCGTCCAGCAACGCGATCTGTGCGGGAAAGAGATCACGGAACAGACCGGAGATGCGCCAGGTGACGTCGACGCGCGAACGTCCGATAGCTGCAATGGGCAGCACCTCGATCCCGACAACCCGGCCGGTGGCATGATCCCAGGTGGGGCGGCACCCCATCAGGCTCAGCCCCTGCGCGATCTCCTCGCCGCCGGTGCGCAAGGTAGCGCTGCCCCAGAGGTCGATGACAAGGGCGCGGGGCATCTCGCCGTGGGTCTGCAAATAAAGCCGCACCACCTCGCCGGCGGCAAGCCGGCCGAGGTCCATGGCCGTCGGCGTGGGCAACATGCGCGGATCGGCCGTGAACAGGTTGCGGCCCGTGGGGAGCACGTCGCGGCGGCCGCGCGCGGGCGCGCCGGCCGGACCGGGTGCTACTCGCCGGCCGTCCAGGGCAGCGAGCAATGCGGCCCGCTCGGCTGTGGCGCTGACCCGCCATTGCACAGGCACCTCTCCGGATTGGGGTGCGCGCCCGAAGACATGCAGTCCGTCCTTGATGGCGAGATCCTTGAGATCGCACAGCCAGGCGTCGATGCGGCGCAGAGCATCGCCACCCTCAATGTCGCTCTCAACCCCGGCATCGTGGGCGACGCCCGTGCGCTGCGCCGTTTCGATGATGAGGCGAGCGAGTCGGCCGCGCCGCTTGCGATCGAGACCGTCGGCCTGGGCGTACTCATCGATGAGCCGCTCGAGATCGCGTGCATCTGCGGAGAGCGTCACCGCGACAAGCGGAGGTGGCAGATGTCCAATCGTTACTCCGGCGATGCGGCGCTTGGCTTGCGCCGCCTCCCCCGGATTGCTGACGATGAAGGGATAGAAGATGGGAATTGCGCCGGTGAGGATCTCGGGAAAGCAGGATGACGTGAGCGCCACCGCTTTCCCGGGCAGCCATTCCAGCGTGCCATGCGCACCCATATGCACGAGCGCGTGGATATCGGCGCGGTGCCGCAACCACAGCCCGAAGGCCAGCAGGGCGTGCCGCGGGGGGAGCATCGGGTCGTGATAGTCCGCGCGGCGAGTGCTCGGTCGGCCTCGATCGGGTGGGAGCGCCACCAAAACATTGCCGAACGCGCGGACGCGGAATCGGAACATGCCGTCACGAACATCGGGATCGCTCGCGGGATCGCCCCAAGCCGCGTGGACTCGCGCGGTTGCATCCGCCGGCAACTCGGCGCTGAGCGTGGAATAAGCATCCAGCGGGAGCCCGGCTTCGCTCAAGGCCGCGTCGAGTACATCAAGCAAGGCGCGGGACGTTTTCGGCACGTCCTCGACGCAATAGCCCGCAAGCGCCAAGTGGGAGAGGAGCGCCAGTACGCTGGCCGGAACATCCAGCCCGACCGCATAGCCGTCCCGCCCCGGCGCTCCGGCATAATGCGGTAACAGAACGGCGAGCCGCCGTTGTGGCCGCGTTGTTTGTTGCAGGCGGGTGAGCGCAGCCACGCGCTCGGCGACCATGGCGATGCGGTCACGCTCCGGCCGATTGACCAACGCCGTGAAGGCCAGCTCGCTCTGGGCCGGCAAGCGCTCCTTGAAAGCGACAGCGCCTGCGAGCACGCGGCCATCGAGCTCGGGCAGCACGATGTGCATGGCGAGATCGGCGGCGCCGAGCCCGCGCGCGCTGTCGCGCCAAGCTGCGCGCTGGGTGTTTGCCATCACCAGTTGGAGCACCGGCACATCAGGTCCATCGAGCGCGGTCGGCTTTCCGGTTTCGGCAGCGAGCGCGAAGGCCGTGGTGGTCAGAACCACAGCGGGCGACAGTCGCTTCAGGGCGCTGCGCACGAATTCCGCGGCCGCGGGATCTTTGAAATTTGTGATGAAGAGCGGCGCGGGTGCCAATCCCTTCGACCCGAGCGCCTCGCACAGGGCGTCGATCGCCGACGTGTCGGCAGCGAGCAGCAGCGCGCGATAAAAGATGACGGGGATGACCGGCCGGCTTGGCTCTATGCTCGCGACCAGGCGATCGAGGTCGAATGCGCCTCGCCCAGGCAGGTAGCCCCCCATGCGCGGAATCGCTACCGGCTCAGGAGCATCCACGCATGCGCCGGCATAACGCGCGAGGCGTCGCAAGAGTGCGCGGAGGTTTTCCGCACCACCCTCGCGAAAGAAGCACAGCAATGCGTCCAGCTCACTTTGCGAGAGCGTCGACGCCTGTGCGAGCCGAGGATCATCGCGATCCTCCCCCGGCAGGAGCGCAAGCACGATGCCGCGCTCGCGCGCAAGCGCGGAGAGCCTCTCGACACCGTAGTGCCACCAGTCGAGCCCGCCCAGCAGGCGCACCACGATCACCTTGGCATGGGCTGCGACGCGCTCAAGCCAGAGATCGACCGACATGGGATGGCGCAGATCGCGCAAATGTGCGAGCCGCACGCTGGGCAACGCGTCGCGTTCCAGCACCCAGGCCGCGGCCAAGCCGGCGAGATCGCTGTCCGCGAAGGAGAGCACCAGCACGTCTCCCGGTGGCTGGCGCAGATCGACGGGCTCGACGATCTCGTCGAGGCTAGTAGAGCTGGTTGCGAGCAGATGCATTGCTCAAACGCACAATGATCGCGCGACGGCCGCGCGATCCAGTCCCTTCAATCCGATCACGACGAGTCGCCCTTCGCGGATCTCTGAGGCAAGCCAGGGCCGATCGTAGTGATGCGTCACCCGCGACCCGACCGCCTGCAGAAGGAGGCGCATCGGCTTTCCGGCGACGGCAACAAACCCTTTCACACGGAAGATGTCGTGCGTCTCGGACAGCGCGGCGATGCGCGCAGCCAGGGCGCTGGGACTGGAGATTTCAGAAAGCGGCACGACGAAACTCTCGAAATCATCGTGATCGTGCTCCAGCTCGGCGTCATGCCGCGTGCGGCGATTTTCGATGTCGTCCTCGCTGTTCAGCCCGAGCCCGAGGAGCGCTACAGGATCCACCTTGCCGTCCGAGACCGGGACGACCTTGACCGTGCGGGGCAGTGTGCTTGCGATTCTCGCCATCGCTCGATCAACGCCGGCGGCATCGAGGAGATCGCGCTTGTTGAGAACGACGAGGTCGGCACAGGCGACTTGATCCTCGAACACTTCCTCGACCGGGTCGTCATGATCGAGGGAGCGATCAGCGGCGCGCTGATTTGCGAGCGCTTCGAGATCGGCGGCCACCTGCCCGCTCGCGAGCGCAGCGCCGTCCACCACCGCGACCACACCGTCCACGGTGACGCGGCTCTTGATTGCGGGCCAGTGGAAGGCCTGGACCAAGGGCTTGGGCAGCGCCAGGCCGGAAGTCTCGATGACGATATGCTCAACCGCAGGCTGGCGCGACAGAATGGTGTCGAGGGCGGGCACGAACTCGTCGGCGACCGTGCAACAAAGGCAGCCATTGGCGAGCTCGACGATGTTTTCCTCCGGGCAGGCGGTGTCGCCGCATCCTTTCAGGATCTCGCCGTCGATTCCGACATCTCCAAACTCGTTCACGATCACTGCGAGCCGCCGACCCTGCGCGTGCGCAAGGACGTGGCGGATCAGTGTCGTCTTTCCGGCGCCGAGAAAGCCCGTGACGATCGTGCAGGGGACGCGCGCAAGCGAACGGGTCATTCAACGCTCTCCTGAATAGCTAAAGTGCCGATGTCCAGCTCTGCGAAATCGAGTGGCGGAACGCGGGCGATCAGGCCGCGCTTGAGAGGTTCGGGGCGCCCGCGCCAGGGGAGCAGGCCGTCTTTGGACTCAAGCAGCAGGCGCGCGCCTTTGACGAGTGCACCCGCGCAGGCCACATCGAGCCCGCCGAACACGTAGGTCCACGACCGGCTGCAGCGGATGGCGGCGCTCGGGCCGCGCGTGCAGTTTGCAAGACAGCGCACCGGCTGCACCGTGATGCCGGTGCCGCGCGCAGCCGCTGCAGCGGCGGCTGCCAGCCTTGCACCCGGCGGCGGGTCGACTCCCGGTTCGGCGCAAGCGCGGCAGGTGATGCAGATGAAAATCGTCGCGCCGTCGCACGCTGGAGCACTATCACAAGCGTTTGTCTGATCGGTCACCCCTGCCGCTCCGTTGGTCGCAGTCGTGAGCCGGGTGCCGCAACAAAATCGACCCGTTCCGAGGCACCCCGCCCGGACGGCGACCGGATCAACGGCAGGTCTCCTGGCTCGCGGGTCGATGCCCGTCACCGCCTTCCCGGGATCGCGTGTCCCAGTGGCCTTGTGGCACAGGCTCGCCGCCTACAGTTGCGGGGGCAGCTGCGGAATTGGAACCTGGGTTCCGCACCGCATTCCCTCTTCGCTCTCATGCGAGAGACCGTCGATACGCCGGGCACTTAACGGCGACAATTCGCGCTTTGTCAATCGCTGCGGCTTCAACGTCCCTTCAACGTCAGCGGGCATCCCGCAATCAGGGTGCCGTGCGGCCTGGAGGACGCCCGACCCATCGGAATGATGCTGGTGGGCCGCCACCATGCCGAGGAGACGATCTACCGCGCCGCCGCTGCCTTTGAGCGCCGCGGCGATTGGACGAGGTTTTGAACGAAACGTGTTTGCCCGTGGGGCGAGCCATCCCTCGCCGCTTGCGCGGCCCGACTGCGCAGCAGTGCACGCACTCAGTACGTGATCTTTTTCGGGAGCTTTCGGGCCTGCTCGACCCAGCCCGTCACCTGCTTCTCGGCAGGCAGAAGCCGGACCAGCTTCCGCTTTTTGTTGATCTCCCGCATGAATTGGGCAAGCCGTCGCGGATTGCGATATCCCAGCTCCTTCACCGTATCCACGCCGGCCTCGCGCAACAGCCCGGCATAGTCATTGCCCATCCCCTTGATGCGCAGTTTATCGGCCATGTTGGCCCACCGCAGCAGCTTCTTCGGGTCGAGCTTGGACTTGGCAGCGAGCTGCTTGCGCCCCCCCGGGGTTGCGGCAGCCTCGAGCAGCTTCTCCGTCGTCTTGATGCCGACGGACTTGAGGGCCGCGACGTCATCCTCATCGATCTCTTCGATCGTGGTGATGGAGTACGACATCGTCATCTCCCCGGTGGCAGGGCCACGTTCGTGCTACGCAGCGAACGAGAGCGACCGTCCGACCGTCTACGCCTGGAGAACCCGCAGTCGTGCTCAACCGACTGCTGTTCCCCATTGATGCTCGCTATTAAGCTCACAAGCGCTTGCAATGCAGCGCGCTGGTTGCGCTGCCTGCGCGCGAGCAAAACTTGCGCAACCCGGCCGCACGCCCGGGCCGAGGCCGCCCGTTTGCCGCCTGCATTGGCGACGCGACGTCGCCTGAGGTCGTTGTTCATATGCCCCCGCCCCACACCCGCGTAGGGCCATAATACGCGCGCCGCTTTCGAGATAACAGGCGTTCGCAGTCAATACGCTGCGCATTGTTGCATTTGCGCATCAGGGCATTATGCAAGAGAACACTGCGAGGTCGCGGTGCGGCGCGCGGATGTCGTCGAGCTTCTTCCGGTTGACGGCTCTGAAGAGACGGCAACAATGCAGGCGCGATCAGGCGCGAGGATAACGATGTCGGACTCGGATAAGGATGGCACGATTTTCGTAGGAAAGAGCTCAAAACCGGAAGTTTTGACGCTTGCTCTGGCAAATCGGCATGGACTGGTGACAGGCGCTACGGGCACCGGCAAAACCGTAACCTTGCAGGTCCTGGCAGAGGGATTGTCGCGAGCCGGCATTTCGGTCTTTGCCGCAGACATCAAGGGGGATCTCTCCGGCATCTCGCAAAAGGGCGAGGCCAAGGAGGCTTTCGTCAGCCGCGCACAGAGCCTCGGCCTTGCTTATCAGCCCGACCAATTCCCAGTGGTGTTCTGGGATTTGTTCGGGGAGCAAGGTCACCCCGTCCGTGCCACCATCTCCGAAGTGGGACCGCTGTTGCTGTCGCGCCTCATGGATCTCAATGAGGTTCAGGAAGGCGTCCTGAACATCTGCTTCCGGGTTGCGGACGAGCAGGGGCTCTTGGTGCTCGATCTCAAGGATCTTCGCGCGATGCTCGGCTATATCGCGGACCACGCCGCCGAGCTGACCGCGCGATACGGCAATGTCTCCAAGACCACCGTCGGCACCATCCAGCGCCAGCTCCTCGTCCTGGAGAATCAGGGCGGCAACCAGTTCTTCGGCGAGCCCGCGATCGCGCTCAAGGATTTCATTCGGACCAATGAGGATGGGCGAGGATACATCAACATTCTGTCCGCGGATAAATTGATGGGCAATCCGCGCCTCTATGCGACTTTTCTCCTGTGGCTGCTCTCCGAGTTGTTCGAGCGGCTGCCGGAAGTGGGCGACCAACCCAAGCCCAAGCTCTGTTTCTTCTTTGACGAGGCTCATCTTCTGTTCACCGATGCGCCCAAGGCGCTACTCGACAAGATCGAGCAGGTGGTGCGGCTCATTCGGTCCAAGGGGGTTGGTGTCTATTTCGTCACGCAAAACCCGCTGGATGTGCCGGACAAGGTGCTGGCGCAACTCGGCAATCGCGTCCAGCATGCGCTGCGGGCCTTTACGCCGCGCGATCAGAAGGCGGTGCGGGCCGCAGCGGAGACATTCCGCGCCAATCCCAAGCTCGACACCGCCAAAGTGATCATGGAGCTCGGGAAAGGGGAGGCGCTGGTCTCGTTTCTCGAAGGCAACGGCACGCCGGAGATGGTGGAACGCTGCATGGTTCGCCCGCCTTCCGGCCGGATCGGTCCGATCAGCAATGACGAGCGCAAGGCACTGATCGCCAAGAGCCCGGTGCAGGGCAAATACGACCAAGCCATCGATCGGGAATCTGCGTACGAGGTCCTGCAGAAACGCACGCAATCCGGCACGCCGGACCGACCGATCGGCACTCCCTCAACACCGTCCGCGCCAGCGCCACCGCAGGCACCCCCAAGCGTCTGGGCCCGCATAGGCAATGCGCTTGCGGCAGCGCTTGAGAAGATTTTCGGCACCGGGCGGTCGCGCGGCACCCGGCTTTCGCCCGGGCAACTGGCTGCACGTCAGATCACCCGTTCCGTCGCCGACCGGGTCGCCGCCGATATCGGGAAGTCGCTTGGCGGAAAGGCAGGCAGCTCCATTGGCCGCACCATCGTGCGCGGGACCATGGGCGGAATATTGCGGCGGTGACCATGTAGGGCGGATTAGCGTCAGCGTAATCCGCCGAGATGCGGCGGCTCACCCGCGCTACTCCATTCCATCAATAAGGCATGAAGCATGACACCGTCGCAGGCGCTCCCGGCCGTACTTGCCCAGATCGATGCTGATCTTGACCAGAGTCTTGAGCGTCTGTTCGCGTTCCTGCGCATTCAATCAATTTCGACCGATCCGGCCTACAAGGCACAGTGCTTGGATGCGGCACAGTACGTTGCGCAGGATCTCACCAGTATTGGTTTCGAGACCAGCGTCAGACCTACGGATGGAAATCCGGTCGTGGTGGGCAAGGCCGGCAGTTCCGGCCGCAGCGAGCCGCGCCTTCTGTTCTACGGCCACTATGACGTTCAGCCGGTCGATCCGCTCGAATTGTGGGAGGCACCGCCGTTTGCACCGCGCCTCGTCACCCGAGCAGACAGCAGCAAGATGATCGTCGCGCGTGGAGCCTGTGACGACAAGGGCCAAGTGATGACCTTTATCGAGGCGTGCCGCGCCTACCGCAAGGTCACGGGAGCCTTGCCGCTGCCGATCACTGCGATGATCGAGGGCGAAGAGGAGTGTGGCTCCAATCACCTCTTCGGGTTCGTCAAGCAGCATGCCGACGAGCTCAAGCTCGACCTTGCGCTGGTGTGCGACACCAGCATGTGGGATTCGAGCACGCCCGTGGTTACCACTTCCTTGCGCGGCCTGGTCTACGAGGAAGTGAACATCACGTGTGCCGACCGCGATCTTCATTCCGGACTATTCGGGGGGCCTGCACAGAACCCGCTGCGGGTGCTCGCCGGCATTCTCGGCGCAATGCACGACGAGAATGGACGGGTCACCATTCCGGGCTTCTACGAAGGAGTCCATGACTTGCCGCCCGAGATCAGAAAGGACCTCGCCGGGCTTCATCTGACCGCGGAGGATTTCCTGGGCGGGGTGGGTCTCAAGGTTGCCGCGGGCGAGAAGGACCGCATGCTGATCGAGCAGATCGCGACTCGCCCCACGGCCGAGATCAACGGGATGATCGGCGGCTATGTCGGCGAGGGCGCGAAAACAGTCATTCCCGCGCAGGCCAAGGCAAAAGTCTCATTTCGCCTGGTGGGCAGCCAGGACCCGCAAAAGGTGCGCGCCGCCTTTCATGCCTTCGTGCGCGATCGGCTCCCTCCCGACGCCAAGGCCGAGTTCAAGACCTTCACCGGGGCGCCTGCGACCGAGCTTCCGTTCGATAATCCGGCGCTTACCAAGACCCGTGAGGCGCTCGCCGCCGAGTGGGGGAAGAAGGCGGTGACAGTAGGCGAGGGCGGCTCCATCCCAATCGTCGGTGACTTCAAGCGGGTACTCGGGATGGACACCATCCTCGTCGGCTTTGCGCTCGACGATGACCGCGTGCACTCCCCGAACGAAAAATACGACCTGAGGTCCTTTCATAAGGGTACCCGCAGCTGGGCACGCATTCTGGCGGCGCTTGCGGACTGATTCACTCCTCCTTGATGTTCTTCTCGCGCACCACGCGGCCCCAGCGTGCGAGCTCGTCGGCAAGCATGGCGCCGAATTCTGCGCTCGACGTGGGCGCCGGAACGGCGCCGGACTGCACGAGCTTCTCGTGCAGTTCGGGCGCGTTGATCGCAGCAACAACTGCATCGTGCAGTTTCGCTATGACGTCCGGTGGCGTTTTCGCCGGCGCGAGCAGGCCATACCAGTTGTCGGCAACAGTATTGGCAAATCTCTGCTCCGCCAGGGTGGAGACATCGGGCAGGATGGCGTTCCGCGCGCCGGAAGCCGCTCCCAGCGGCTTCAACGCACGGGCTTTGATATGGGGCAGCAGCACCGGCACATCGCCGAACATGGCCTGCACCTGCCCGCCGAGCAGGTCGGTGAGCGCAGGCGCGGCGCCGCGATAGGGCACATGCAGGAACTTTACGCCCGCGGCGGACTGAAACAGCTCCAGCGCGAGATGGGTAATGCTGCCGGTGCCGGTCGAGCCGAAGGGGATCGCGCCGGGCCGCTTTGCCGCCAGCGCCGCCAGCTCCTTGGCTGAACCCACCGGCGCGTCGGGCTTGACCACGAGCACGGTGGTGTTGCGCACCACCAGCGTCACCGGCGCAAAATCCTTGACCGGATCGTAGGCGAGCTTGGCAACGAGATGTGGGGTTATGGCGACTGCGCCGGCGGTCGTCAGGAAGAGGAGGTGCCCGTCCGGCTCCCCGCGGGCGACATATTCCGCGCCGATCGCGCCGTTGGCGCCGGGCCTGTTCTCCACGACGACGCTTTGCCCCAAGAGCGACTTGAGCTTGTCGGCAAGGAGGCGGCCAACGAAGTCGGTCGGCCCGCCCGCGGGAAACGCGACCACAATGCGCACGGTCCGGGTGGGGAAGTCCTGGGCAGCGGCCGGGGCCGCGAGCATTGGGGCAGTGAGCCACGCCGCGAGAAGGGCGGCGGCGGTTCGTCGCAGCCAGATCATGAAGCCCCTTTGCCGTTTGGTCCTGGACAAAGTTCCGCCTTCCCAATTGGCGCTGCAGGCCCTACATTGCGCGAGTCGTCAACAACAGAAAGGAGGTGATCCAGTGTCTCATTGTCAATCGCCGCGGTCGCCGGCATCCGTGAGCTGGATCCTCGCCTCTCAGGGGGTCACCGCCGCCTGAAAACGGCGTGTTCACGCTGGTTTAGCCGGACAACGGCTCGACAATGGAAGGGCTGCCGCGAGGCGGCCCTTCTTGTTTTCGGGCGACAGAAACGGAGGATGGGACGACAGACTTCAGATGCCCGGGTCAACCAGATCGATCTGTCTGCCGTCGTCAGTCGTCTGTCGCCCAGCTGCCGCGATCGCGTCCAGCACGCGCTCGGGCGTGAACGGCTGGTCTGCGATGGTCGCGCCGAGCGAACGCAGCGCGTCGTTCACCGCAACCCAGATGACGCCCATCGCGCCGGTGAGGCCCAGCTCGCCCACGCCTTTCGCGCCCAGGCTGGTCGAGCGCTCCGGCGTCTCGATTTGCTCGATATGCATGTCCGGCATCTCCACGGCCATGGGCGCGAGGTAATCGGCCATGGTTCCGTTCACGAGGCTGCCCAGGTCGTTGTAGATGCACTCCTCGTAGAGCACCGATCCAATGCCCTGCACGATGCCGCCGCGCACCTGGTCGTCCGCGATCAGCGGGTTGATGACCCGGCCGCAGTCGGTGATCGCCCAATGGCCGAGGAGCTTGATGAAGCCGGTGGCGGTATCGACTTCGAGATAGGAGCCGTGCACGCCGTAGCCCATGTAATAGCTCGCCGCGTTCGCCACGTGGCTGCGCGTGACCGAGAACTGCACGTCGGTGTCGGGCGGCAGCGTGTCCTGGCGGAAATATCCGATCTTCGCCACTTCGGCCAGGCTTGCGACCTGCGCGCCCGTGCGCGTGTTGACGATCTGCCCGCGCACGATGTCGAGATCGTCGGGCGAGGTCTGGGTGATCGCGCCGGCAACGGCCAGGACATTGCGCACGAGCGCACGCGCCGCCTTGAGCGCAGCCTCCCCGCCGATGGCAATGCCGCGGGACGCCCAGGCGCCGCCGCCGTAGGTGGAGATCGCGCTGTCCCCCGCAATCATGTCGATGTCACCGACCCCCACGCCGACGGTGTCGGCGATGATCTGCGCCAGGGAATGCAGTGTCCCCTGGCCTTGGTCGGTGATCGAGGTGACGCAACGCAGGACGCCCGACGGCTCGAGCCGAAGGGTGCAACCGTCCTGCACGGAGATGGCAGCGCCGGTGGGCCCGTAGAACACCGGGCCATATGCTGTCGGCTCGACGAACGTGGCGATGCCGATACCGCGATAGATGCCCTGCTTGCGCAGCTCTGCCTGCTCCGCGCGCAGGCGCTCGTACCCCATGACCGTGACCAGCCGATCCAGACAGGCGGCAAAGGACAGATTGTCGAGCTTGCTGCCGGCGGGGGATACGCACGGCATCTGCTCCTTGCTGCGATAGTTGAGACGTTTGAAGGCAACCGGGTCAATGCCGAGCTTCGCTGCGGCGCGGTCGGTCAGCACTTCGGTGACGATGGTGGACAGGGGGATCCCCACGCCGCGAAACATCCCGATCAGCGGCTTATTGACGAACACGTTGCGGGTACGCGCCCGGTAGTTGGCAAAATCGTAGGCCGCGCCCGTGTTGGTCACGAGCATCATGCTTTCCGTGATGTTGAAGCGCATGGGCATTCCGTAGGCACCGATCGCCGAGATATCGTCGACGCTCATGGCGGTGATCCTGCCATCGTCGTCGACGGCGATGTGCGCCTTGATCGTGTGGTCGCGCACCTGGATGTCGGAGACGAAGGATTCCAGCCGATCGGCGAGGAATTTCACGGGTCGCCCGAGTATCTTGCTGACGGCAGCGACGGCCACCTCCTCGGCATAGACGTTGATCTTGATCCCGAAGCCGCCCCCGATGTCGGGCGCAATCACCCGCACCGCATGCTCGGGAATCCCGAGCTGCCGGCTGAACACCCCCTGCATCTGATACGGCGACTGGTGCGAATGGTAGACCGTGAGCGTCTCGCCGCCGGGATCGTAATCGGCAATCAATCCGCGCGGCTCGAGCGAGAGCCCAGTCTGGCGGTGGAAACGGAACGTCTCCTCGATAACGTGCCGGGCAGATGCGAAGGCGGCGTCGGGATCCCCGGCCTGGATGTTGTGCTCGTAGGCGACGTTGTCCGGGAGCTCTTTGTGCAGGGGGCTTGCGGCAAGCGCGCTCTCGCCGTCGAGCACCGCGGGCAGAGGCTCCCACGCAATCTCCACATGCTCCGCCGCGTCCTCCGCCTGCGCCCGGGTCTCGGCAACGACGACGGCTACCGGCTGTCCCTGGTAATGCGCCACATCGACAGCCATCACCTGCTGGGGCGGCACCTTGTGGCCGGGACGGTTTTGCGCGACCCCGTCGGTGATGAACGGCTTGCACTGCGCTGCCACCTCGGCGCCGGTTGTGATCAGGGCAACTCGGGGGGCGCGCTTTGCGGCCTCGCTGTCGATGGAGACGATGCGCGCGTGCGCATGGGGCGAACGCACGAACACCAGGTGGAGCATGCGCGGGAGGCTGATATCGCCGACATAGCGGCCGCGACCGCGTAGGAACCGCCGCACGCCGGGGCGCGGGATTGGCTTTCCGATCAGCGTTGGCCGTTCCATTGCACTCATCACCGGGTTTGCCTCCGAGCAAATGTAGCCCGGATGAGCCAAGCGATATCCGGGCCGTTTCCATCCGCATGGGCCCGCATATCGCTAACGCTCATGCGGGCTACGGGCCTTGCCTTTGAGATCCGTGGCGATCAGCGTTGCGTCCGTCGCCGCAACACTGTTTCGATGGCATCGACGATCGGCTCATACCCGGTGCAGCGGCACAAGTTGCCGGCGATGAACGCGCGAATGTCCTCACGCGTCTCGATGCCCCCCTTGCGCAGCATCTCGTGCGCGGTCAGCAGCATCCCGGGCGTGCAAAATCCGCACTGCGCGGCATTGCGCTCGGCGAAGGCGGCCTGCAGGTCGGAGATCGCGCCGCTATCAGACAAGCCTTCGATGGTGTCGATCCGTTTGCCGTCCGCCTGCACGGCCAGCATGAGGCAGCCGCGAACCACCGTGCCATCGACCAGCACCGAGCACGCTCCGCACACGCCATGCTCGCAGCCGAGGTGCGTGCCGGTGAATTGCAGCTCCTCGCGGATGAAATCGGCCAAGTGTTGGCGCGGGTCCACGCGCCGGCGGACGAGCGCGCCGTTGACCGTGGTCTCGATGTCCATCTCGAAAGAGATGCTCAACGCGGCCTCGGATCAGGGATGGCGCTCATGAGCGGATGTCATTCTTCGAGAGGGAGGCGGCGCGTATGATCACAGGGCGATGCTATCCAACCCCTTTTCTGCGTCAACCGCTTGCCCATTGGTGCCGAAGCGTGCCAGGATAGGAATGAAAGATAGCTATCTTGGATAGCATTCTGCTGAGTTGACGCATTCGGTCCACTTTCATAGGGGCGGGCTTCAAACCCGCCCCCCTGGATGCCACGGCCGAGTTACGCATTCGGAGGCAAGCTGATGTTGCGAACCGGGTCGGATTATCTCGAAGCTTTGCGCGACGGCCGTCGCATCTATGTCGGGAGCGAGCTCGTCCGCGACGTGACCAGCCATCCAGCGTTCCGCAACACCGCGCGTTCGTTCAGCACAATCTACGACCGCAAGCGCTCGCCCGAACACCTCGATGTCATGAGCTGCGAGGAGAACGGAGAACGCTACACTTCGTGGTTCCTCAAACCCAGGAGCCGGGATGACCTGCGCAAGCGCAGCGAAACCCATCGCCGCGTCGCCGAATGGAGCTACGGAATGCTTGGCCGCTCGCCCGATCACGTGGCCAGCTTCGTCGTCGGGCTCGCGTTGCATCCCGAGCTGTTCGAGGCCAACCGCAAAGGCTTCGGCGATCACCTGCAGGCCTATTACGACGAGCTGCGCCGGCGCGACCTGTTCGCCTGTTACGTTGTGGCCGCTCCCCAGACGTCGCGCAATCCCGAACTCTACAACCGGGAAGTGACGCGGGCGCCGAGCCTGCAGGTCACCAGCACCTCGGACCGCGGCGTCATCCTCAACGGCGCCAAGATGCTCGGGACTGCAGCGGTCTTCTCGGACGAGATCTGGGTGGGCAACCTGCTGCCGCTTTCCCCGGATCAAAAGGCGCAGGCGGTCACCTGCGCGGTGCCGACAGGCCGTGAGGGCGTATCGATCTGGGTGCGCAAGCCGTACGAGCAATATGCCGTGAGCGAGTTCGACAACCCGTTCACATCACGCCTGGACGAGAGCGACGCCATGATCGTCTTCGAGGACGTCGAGGTTCCCTGGGACCGCGTGTTTTTGCTCGACGACGTGGTAGTCTCGCGCGAGATGTACTTCCGCACCCCGTCCCACATCATGGGCAATCACCAGGCGGTGGTGCGCTTCCATGAGAAGCTCAAGCTCATTCTCGGCCTGGCCTACAAGGCGGCGGAGGTCAACGCGGTCGTGCAGGTCCCAGCGGTGAAGGAGACGCTTGCGAAGCTTGCGGTGTCGGAGGCGGGGCTGCGCGGCATGATCGCGGGGCAGATCGAGGATGCCGAGACGCTCGGCAACGGCTTTATGCACGTCAACCGGCGGGAATTGTACGCCGCGCTTTACTGGTGCACGAACAATTATCACCAAGTCGCCGAAACCGTGCGCGAGCTGCTCGGCGCCGGCCCTTTCCAGATGCCGGCGGACGCATCGTTCCTGACGGACCAGAAGCTGCGCGGCACCTTCGAGCACTACTGGACCTCCGCCGGTGCAACTGCCCTCGACCGGCTGAAATTCATGAAGCTCGCGTGGGATTACCTCGGCTCCGAGCTCGCGCTGCGGCATAGCCAGTACGAGAAGTTCTATGCAGGTCCGCAGTTCGTCCACACCTTCTACAATTTCAACAACTGCCCATGGGAAGAGCGCAAGCGCCCGATCGACGAGATCATGGGTCAGATGCCAGTGCCGGAGCCGCTCGGCAGCAGGGCCGCCGAATAGCCAGTGCAGCAGCGCTCACGGAAACGAACCACTGGCCGGGCCCGCCCCGCATCGCAGTTGCGCCTTTCCAGAAAAGCAAGCACGCCCGCAGACAAGCTCGCGCCCGAGGACCAGGCACTGCGCGAGTTCATCGCGGATCTTTACGCCGCGCTCTCGATCATGCGGCTCCTGCGCGGACAAATCGGCCGCACGCTCGCGCTGAGCTCGGCGCAGTTCTCGGTGCTGCTCGGGGTCTGGCACCTTGAACGCCGCGGCGAGCCTACCGTCAAAGCCATCGCCGATCATTTGCACGTCGCAGCTGCGCACGTGACGGCGGAAATCGGTGGTCTGGTCGAGGCGGGGGTGCTGGCGAAGAGTGTCCATCCTCGCGACAAACGGGCGGTCGAGATCGCGCTGACCAGAAAAGGGCGTGAGCTGTTCCAGCGCATCATGCCGATGCTCCGCGAGATCAACGACCATCTCTTCGCCGGGATCTCTTATGGCGAGATTGCCATGGTGCGTCGTTTCCTTGCCGGCATCATCGCGCACGGTCCTGCGGCGCTGCGGGTCGCAGGGGCGCACATGCCGAGCTCAGAGTCCTGGCACCGTGAGTAGCGTATCGTACGCGTGCCCGCGGATGTCATAGATGCGGGCGTAGGTGACGCCATCGCGCACGATTTCGGCCAGGAGCGGGGCGTCGAATTTCCGGCAATAGAATTCACCCAGCATCATCGCGAAGTCAGCCCCGGCCGGATCCCACGACGTCTCGAAATCGGCTCCGAGCTCTACCTGCGGTGAACGATGGGGGCCGCACACCGCGAGCTTCCAGGGCCGGCCGCTCGGCTTGGGCTCTCCGCTCTCGGCAAGCTTTGCGGACAGTGCCTGGGAGGCCTGCTTGAACGACAGCCCCCAGTAATCAAGCATGTAGCTCGCGCGCGCGCGTCGCACCCCGCCATAAAGCGCGTTGAAATAGGTGTATTCGTAGGGGTGCAGCCGTACCATTTCCACCACGGGAAATGCCAGCCCTGCTGCCAATGCAATGGCAGTCGCGATCGGAACGATGCGAAAGCTGCGCATGGCCTCGAGCAGCCAAACGGCGGCAAGCCCGCCGAGGATCGCCATGGGCGGCTGGACGAAGATGAAGTGCCTGATGCCGTTGTACATCGCGGGCTTGAGCGCCACGGCGACGGCAGGGGGCAGGAACGCGGCGAGGGCGACAAGGAGGAAAACGCCACGGCGATGCAGCGGAATGTCGCGCCGGCACAGCATGACGGGAACTCCGAGGGCGCCCACAAGCGCCAGCGCGGAGAACAGTTCCGGCAGCTTGAGCGCAAACAGGGTCGGAATGTAGCTGCGGGGCATCTCCGTCACCGGGATGACGCTGCCGCCGAACAGCTCCGACCACGGTTTTTCGAAGAAGCGCGAGAAATAATCGACCGCCCGCAGCAGATCAAGTGGATCGATCACCGACCATGGCCAGACCAGGGCCATGACCAGAAAGGCCGGCAGTACGGCCGGCAAAAGCGCAAGAAGGAAGCGCAGCAGCCTCGATCCGGCCGCTCCAACGCCTTCTGCGCGCGCTTGCGCGACGAAAATGAACACCAATGCGCCGAGGAATTCCAAGGCGCCAAATGCCCCCAGGATGCGGGAGCCGAATGCGAGGCCGAACCCCGCGCCTACGAACATCGCCGCAGTAAGGGAGAGGCGAGGGTATCCTTCCAGCGCCCGCGCAAACGCGTAGAGCAGAATTACCATGGCGACCGCGAAGGGAGCGTCCTTCGGGTTCATGAACATATGGCCCCAGTAAAGGGGGCAGGCACACAGCAGAGCGAGCGCTACGAAGCCGGCGAGCGGTCCTGCGATGCGCCGCGCCAGGCGCCAAGTGACGAGCAGGCCGAGGATGCCCACCGCCGCCCCGACGAGCCGGCGCGTCTCAAACAACCCTAGCGGCAGCACTTTGGCCGCCGCCGCAGAGACGAGATCGAAGCCGCCACCGTAGTAGTAGAGGTTCACCCAGGAGAGCGCGCGCCGATCACGCAATGCGGACCGGTAGAAGCTGAGCAGCAGATCGCCGTACTGAGAATGGGTGTAGTCATCCCAGCTCAGGCCGTAATCCCTGAACGTCAGAAGCGCGACCGTGCCAGCGAGAATAAGAAGCGCGAGCGCGAGCCGGTCCCAAGCTCTATACCTCCCGCCGAAAGGCGGATGGGGGTCCGACGGTCGGCGCTTGTATTTGCAAATCATCGCGGCGGCGAGCTCACCCCCACCCGGCTCGCTTTACTCCCCGACCTCCCCTTTCAGGGGAGGTATTGCGGAACTCGCTGCGCCGCTGAGCTTGGCCGCCCTCGTCACTTCATGGCAGCATCGTACATCTTGGCCACGTATTCCCAGTTGACCAGATGATCCATGAAGGCCTTGAGATAGTCCGGCCGGCGGTTGCGATAATCGATGTAGTAGGAGTGCTCCCAAACATCGCAGCCCAGGATCGGCTTGCCGCCGTGCACCAGCGGATTTTCGCCGTTGGGCGTCTTTGTGATCGTGATTTTGCCATCCTTGACCGCAAGCCAGCACCAGCCCGAACCGAACTGTGTAACCCCCGCCTGGATAAAGTCCTCCTTCATCTTCGCAATGGAGCCAAGATCGGAAATGATCTTCTTCTCCAGGTTTCCCGGGATCTTGTCGCCGCCGCCATTGGGCTTCATCCACTGCCAAAAGTGAATGTGGTTGTAATGCTGGCCGGCATTGTTGAAGAGGCCTGCGTTCTTACCGAACGACCCCTTCACCACGTCCTCCACCGATTTTCCTTCCCATTCGGTGCCTTTGAGCAGATTGTTGCCGTTATTGACGTAGGCAAGGTGATGCTTGTCGTGATGATATTCGAGCGTTTCGCGCGACATGTACGGGGCGAGCGCATCATGGGCATAGGGAAGATCAGGCAAGGTAAAGGACATCGGGGTACTCCTCCGGGCTTGGGGGCTTCAGTGCCGACTTGGACAGCAGGCACGGGAAGGCAAGAGCTTGGCACCCTCAATTAGGTCGGAGAACCGCCTGGGGCAATGCAGGCTGTACCATTTCTGGTTAAAGTATCCCAAAAATAGCTCTCCTGGGTTGCGAAACTGCGTTCAGTTGAGCGTTAAGCAAGTTTCAAGTTGTTAAGCAGACTGCCACAATAGTTATTGCAGATGGATGGGAAATAGGGTCAAAATTATTTGGTAACCATAGTAGCCGCCTGGTGGAGGTTCGTGGGCTCCATGCTTGGAACGTGCGGACAGCGGGCTTTTCCTTAGCGTGGCGGTTCGGGCGGGGCGTAGGCCGATGGCTGTGTTGTTGTTGATCCTGGGTGTAGTGGTCGCGGCGTGCGGCCTTGCCACGATCGGATTCGGTGTTTCGCTCAGTGAGTCTACGCTCGGCGCCGCGCTGCTGTGCGGCGGGGCGACCGCGCTTACCGGCGGCTTCATTCTGATCGGGCTCTCCGCCGTCGTCACCGAGCTCTCCCGTTTGGCTGATGCCATCAGAGGAGGAGCGCCGGCTCGAGTTCCCCAGCGGGCCGATCAGATGTTCGAGCCGTCGGCCCCCAGCTTCCCCGCGACTTCGCTTCCGCCGCCGGTCGCGGTTGCCAGCCCGCGTCCAGCAGCACCGAACACACCTGCAGCGCCGCGCAACCGGCCTGAGGCGGGACCGCGTGAAGCGCGCCCACTCCCCATCCAGCAGCCCTCGCCTTCATCGGTCGATGTCTCGGCCGCGGCAATTGAACGGCTGCGCTCCACTATTCCTCGCGCCGAGGGCCCACGCGCAGACCAGGGCGTGCCGGCGCAGGGAGAGGACGCGCCCCTTTCCCCCAACGGCCCGGCGCAGTATGCGCCGGCTGCTCGCGGCAGGCCGGATGTGGCCGCGCCTGAACCGAACACACCTGCCGAGGACCGGCCAGAAGCCGGCGTAGATACGTTAAAGGCCTCGCGGCTCGATTTTTTATTCCGGTCCAAACCGGTCGTGAGGCCGTCTGAGCCCCCCAATTTCGAGACGATATGGCCTGCAGATGCGCGCGCCGCGAGAAACGCCCCGTCCGCAGAAGCGGTCCAGCGAACGGCTGAATTGCCCGAAGCACGTCCTGTCACGGCAACGCCAACCCCGGAGCTTGAGCCGGCAGCAGTTCAATCCGCGCCGGTATCCGTTCTCAAATCCGGCGTGGTCGAGGGCATGGCATACACGCTCTACACCGACGGTTCGATCGAGGCCAAGCTTCCGCAGGGAACCGTGCGGTTCGCGTCGGTGGCCGAGCTTCGCGCGCATATCGAGAGCAATTCCTGAACCGCTCAGCGCGACCCGCCGTCCGTGGCCGCCGCCTCGAAGCTCAGTGCAACGCCGTTCATGCAGTAGCGCTTGCCCGTAGGCCTTGGCCCATCGGGAAAGACATGGCCGAGATGCGCGTCGCAGGCCGCGCAACGCACCTCCGTCCGCCGCATCAACCATGAGCGGTCATCGTGCTCGGCCACCGCGCCTTCCTGGATCGGCGCCGAGAAACTCGGCCAGCCGGTGCCGGACTCAAATTTGGCGGAGGAGGAAAAGAGTGGAGCGCCGCAGCACACGCAGCTGAATATGCCGGCGCGTTTTTCGCCGCTGAGCGGATGCGAAAACGCGCGCTCGGTACCGTGCTGGCGGGTCACCCGAAACTGCTCAGGCGTGAGCTGCTGGCGCCATTCGGCGTTGCTCTTGCTGATCTTGACACCGCTCATGCACGGCACCTCGCTGCCGATTTCCGCCCCGGCTGCCTGGCGGCTGCTTTAGCTCGGCTTGCGCGGGCCATTCTGCAAGGGGCGGGCGCTTCGGGAATAGTTGAACAGCATAGGCGTAGATCAACAATACGCGATGCTGTGATGATGCGATCAGATACTTCTCGGAATAGGAATACAGACGAACAGCATCCACGTTATCCGTAGCTCAGTGCTCGGTACAAGGACTGTTGCTCCAAATACAGCTTCGGCTGCCTCATTCCCTTGTACTGAGCGACAACAGCTTCCGGATTACTGGTGATGGCCGACAACGCCGCGAGGTTCATCGAGCTGACCGTGTCCATAGTGTCAGCTTATGTCAGTAATAATTCTGTCCCATCGGGCGAATTGCCGACCTTGATCGGACAGGTACACACGGCACTCACCCGAGTCTCCGGCGCACATTCGGAGAGGCTCGGTAACGGTCACAAGCCGGCGATCACGGCCAAGAGATCAATTACGCCGGATTACCTTATCTGCCTGGAGGACGGCAAAAAATTCAAATCTCTCAGGCGACACCTGCGCACACATTACAATCTCACCCCGCAGCAATACCGGGAGAAATGGGGCCTCAGCAGCGATTACCCCATGGTGGCCCCGAACTATGCCGCTGCCCGCTCACGCCTCGCCAAACAAATGGGTCTGGGGCAACAACGGCCGCGCCGCAGGTAGCGGCCCGCCGGATCGAGCATTTCGCTTTCGGGCAGGTGCGTTCGCAAACCGGTCCCGCCCCTGAATCAGGCGTGAAAGCAGCCCAGCGAAAGGATACTCTACTGAGGCTCCGTCAGTTCTTCCGCAGCTGAAAGGGCGGCACGCGCATCGGAACGGATGCGCTCGACCATGGAGCGGAACCCATTGGAACGCTGCGGCGTGAGGTGCTCGCGCAAGCCCAAGCGCTCGAACGTGGCAATCGCATCGGTGGCAAGGACGTCACGCGCATGCCGTCCGGAAAACAGCGCCAGCAGAACTGCGATGAGCCCGCGCACAATGTGCGCATCGCTGTCGCCTACAAACTCCAGCACCGGTCCCCCGGAGCCATTGGGTCGCACTTTTGTGGAAAGCCAAACTTGGCTTGCGCAACCCTGAACCTTGTTGATACCCGTGCGGTCACGTTCGGAAAGCGGCGCGAGCGTCTTCCCGAGCTCGATAAGATAGCGATAGCGGTCGTCCCACTCATCGAGCAGGGAAAAATTGTCTATGATCTCATCAATCATCATGCAGCTCTGTGGGCCTCGCCGCCCACGGGCCTGCAATGGCAGCTTCTGGACCCAGACCTAGATATAGGGTGAAACGGCGGTGTCCGAAAGGAACAGTTCGTAGGGCCTTAGACTTGCGCGTGTTCGTATCGGTTGCCGATTGCGGCGTGATCGCTTCCGCGCAGGTCGAGCGCTAACGGAGAGCCGATGACCGATCGAGACGAGCTTCCTTGCGCGGACGCGGTTCGCGCCAAGCCGGTGCGAGGTCCGCGGGGAGGAGGGTATCCCGCCCAGGGCGGCCGGCGGTTTGCGCCAGGGAGTTGCCATTTCCTGCAGTTGCCGGGGTCCCGCTCTCGCCCTCGCCAAAGTGCTCGGTGAGGTACTCATACAGCATCTTTGCCCCTGCCTGGGCACGATGTCCGATGAGTGCGGCGGCCTGTGATCCCACTGTGCAGGCTTCGGGCTGACGCTGGCAGAACGATCGCAGGTCTGTGACCGTTGCCTTGGCAGCCGACGCCGCGTCGCCCGCACTGACGAGTCCGCTCGAAGTCGTCTGCGATCCAACGCTGGGGAGCAACACCAGAACAAGGGTGAGCCAAAAGATCATCCGGAACAATAAGCGCATCAGCTTGCTCGCACCTACTGAAGGCATCCATCGCCTGGATCGGGAGCGTAGCAGGGACGCTTGAAATGTCGGTTCGAACCTGCTCCCAGTTTTTAAGCGGATTGAACGCGAATGCGCGGCAAGTTTTACGACAATTCTAACGTTCATCGCCCCGCAAAAGGCGCGTAAGCCACCGTTCACCATTGCGCAGGTCGCGGCCGCAAGCCCGCCGGCAATGAATCGTAAACAGTGCCTCCGACGGGATCGCGAGCCTTAGTGTTCGCTTAAGTGCCCTCTGACACGATCCGCGCAAATTCAGGGGGAGCGCGTTCCAAAGTCTCGGGCGTGCATGAAAATCCGTGGGTCTGCTGGCTCGAATTCGAGATCGCGACATAACGGCAGGCCGAGGTCATAACGGCCGTGCCCGGGCAAGAGCGGGCGACGATCGCGAGGCGCCGGTCCCATTCCTGCTTGCGCTCCTGGGGTGGACGCCCCGTGACGCGGTCGGTTTCGCGATCGGCACCGTCGCAGTCGTTGCAATCCTCGTGAACGTCCTGTTCATGCAATCGGGTTTGCATCCGGCCCCCCTGTTCAAACCAGCAGAAGCCGAGTCCAAGGCTGCGCACCCCGCTTCGAAACCGCCGGCATCCGCACCCCTGCAGCGGGGCGACTCGGTCCCGACACCTGTCACCCCAAAGCTTGTTGCACCGCATGCGCCGCGCACTCCCGGCGAGCTCATAACCGATATCCAACGTGAGCTCGCGCGCCGCGGCTATTACGAGGGTCCGGTGGACGGTTTCTATGGCCCGCGCACCGACGGTGCAATCCGGGATTTCGAGCGAGCGGCAGGGCTCAAACCGAGCGCCCAGCCCACCGAGGCGCTGCTGCAAGCGATTACGCGATCCCCCCTCAGAGCAGGAAAAGGTGTCACCGGAAGCACGCCATCGGCGGGCCCCGGCACGGCGCAGGCGGTCACCCCGGCTCAGCCGACGCCCGCGCCGGCACGCGTTATCGCGGTGCAGCGCGCCCTGAGTGAATTCGGATATGGCCAGATCAGGCCAAGCGGAATGCTCGACTCGGAGACCCAGCGGGCCATCGCGGGATTCGAGCGCCAACGTAACCTGCCCATCACCGGCCAGCTCTCGGACCAGCTCATTCGCGAGCTCAGCGCAGCAACGGGGCGCACCCTGGACTGACGTGGTATTGCTCGGTCGAGAGGAAAGCGATCGATGCGGTTGAAGTCGGCCATCTGGGTTGCGGCCTATATTCGCCGCTGCAACCTCGAAGGGGCATTTGCGACCCTGCGGCGGCGTGGCGCTGAGGAGGCTGGCGCAATTTTCGTGAAGATCAATCGACTGGACGGCACGGCTGAGCTTTTCGGCCCGGCGCCGCAGAGCGTCTTTGATATCGCGCGCCCTGCGGATCGGCTGTTCACAGCATGCTTGACCGAGCAACCGGCGTCCGAAGCCAAGGTGGAAGAGCGACTCGCACGCGAATTGCGCTTCGATCCGGACGTCTGGATCGTAGAGGTGGAGGATCGTGCCGGCCGCCACTTCCTCGACCAGGTCGTCGCGTAAATTGGAGCCCGCGTTCGACACAGCGGCACCGTGTTCTCACCGAAGTCCGCGCAGCCTCTGCTCCCGCCAATTCGTGGGCCGTCGAGAGAGCTCCGACAGCGCCCTGCGCGCGTTTTCCGCTGCCGCTCGCCAGCCCACCGCTTGGTGAT
>Ga0209331_1000147_pt1 | contig 24584 bp, 20 predicted proteins | sample JacPinW_OM3H0_M3_FD_187971 | JGI IMG/M metagenome (GOLD analysis project Ga0209331, IMG submission 187971) | Forest soil microbial communities from Algoma, Ontario, Canada - Jack Pine, Ontario site 1_JW_OM3H0_M3 (SPAdes) (version 2) | ecosystem: Environmental > Terrestrial > Soil > Boreal...
CAGCGGCGACGTCTCGCCCTGAACCATCGCGATCGATGACACCGAGCGAGCATTTATAAGCCCTAGGTCATTCAACCTAGCTCATGGGGACTTAAGTGCTTATTCGGTGCGACGACCACGAGGGGCACCGAGTAGAAATTTCGCCGCGCTCAGCCGATGCTGGTGAGGACAAAATCTACCGCGGCTAAACTTTGCGCAGGCGCGCCTATATTTGCGTCACGGACGGGCTTCAAGTTGAAATGCTCAGCGAGCAGTCCGATGAAAACGGATGTCAGGGCTGACGTTGCCACGTGGCGCGGATAAGCGACCAACGCTTTCACCGCGACGGCAGGTTTCAATGCTGCATCCGGCACGACTATCAGCGGCCCAAGGTCGGTGACGGCCGCAGCAGATTGTCGACCGTACGCCCGGACCGCCGCGCGGACTCCGCCCCTACGTGCTGACAATTTCCGAGGACGCCGACCAGACGCGCTATGCGATCCAGATAGGTGCGGGTGATCGCCTCGCTGGAACGCCTGCATGCCCGGCAGATCGCTGGCAAAGCCGGCAAGGCTGGTCCCCTCGAGAGGATCGCCCGACATCGATGGTGTATTCGCCATATATGCCTCAACTCGTCCGCAATCCCGATCTTTTCCTGCTCAAGCGCGCCTGAAACGATCAGGCTTTGGATGACGAGAGGCCGCCGAGCCGGCGCAAACCTACCAGATGAATGGAAAGCAGAAGGATGAGGAGGGACAAACCGATCAATATTGTCGCCGCAGCCGCCACCGTTGGATCGACGCGGACCTGGGTGAACTTCAGCATGCGTATCGGCAGCGTCTCGGTCTGTGGATCCGTCAGGAACAGGCTGACGGTGTAATTGTCGAAGGACAGGATGAAAGTGAACAGGGCGCCTGCGATGAATCCCGACCGGACGCTGGGCATCGTCACGTATATGAACGTCTGCAGCGCGTCGGCGCCCATCATCTTGGCCGCGTCGAACAGGTTCTCATCCATGACTTCAAGGCTGGCCGTCATGGTCCGCACCATGAATGGAAGCGTCACCGCGATATGCGCGATAAGCAGCGTCGAGAATGTCGAGAGCAGGTCGATCGTCCTGAAATACTGGAGCAGCGCGATTCCGATGACGATCGCGGGCAGAACCAGAGGCGACAGAAAAACGCCGAGAAGAATATTTCTCCCGGCGAACCGGTAACGCACCAGCGCCAGCGATCCCATGACGCCCAGAACCGACGTGCCGACGGTAGTGAGGGCAGCAAGCTTCAGGCTGAGAACCACCGCCGCCACGAAGCCGTCGAGCTTCCAGACGTCCGCAAACCAGCGCAAGGACAGTTCCTGGGGCGGAAACTTGATCAGGTTGGCCTTGCTCAGCGACAGACCGCAGACGATGACAAGGGGCCCGATCAAAAAGATCAGGATCGCGATCACCACGCCCCGGATCAGGATCTTCTCCGCCATATTCGATGGCATGATCGGCAGCCTTCCTATTTCGCGGGCTGAAACGAACGTCTCGACAGCCACCGGTACAGAGCGAGAACCAGAAGCGTGAGCAGAATGAGAATGGTGGCTATGGCCGCGCCAAACTGCCAGTCGAGCAGGATGAGGATTTGCTGCGTCACCATCGTCGGAACGACCTGAACGCGTTCACCCCCCAGCAGCTCAGGCACGACGTAGGCGCTGACGCTGGCGGTGAAAACAAGCATCGAACCGGCCAGGATGCCTGGCATGCTAAGCGGAAGGACCACCTCGAAGAACCGGCGAAACACGTTGGCTCCGAGCGAGCGCGCCGCCTCTTCGAGCCTGGGATCGATCTTCTCGATCACCGACGCCAGCGGAAGAACCATATAGGGCAGGAACACATGCACCAGGCCAATCACGACGCCGGTGAAGGTGAAAAGCAGCCTGACCGGAGAGTCGACGATTCCGATCGCGATCAGGAAATCGTTGAGAGGGCCGCGATTGCGCAGAATGACCTGCCAGGCAAAGGTACGGATCACCACGCTTACCATCAGGGGCGAAATCACTGCGACGAGAATCCAGCGTTGCCAGCGTGGCCCGAACCGCGCCATCGCATAAGCGAGCGGATAACCCAGCAGCAGACACAGGAAGGTCACGATGACGCCGAGGCGCAGCGTGTTCCACAGCACCTTGAGATAATCGGGCGACCCAAGGAAGCGCACATAATTGCCAAACGACAGCGTCCGCGCCGCCGAATGCGGGTCAACCGCCACGAATCCTTCCCGCAGGAACATGGCCATCGGCACGACAAAAAACAGGGTCAGGAACAGCAGCGGCGGCAAAAGCAGCAGCAGAAACACCCATTTTTGCTGGGCTATATGGCTGAGTACCTTCGAGAACGGCGTGTAGAGCCGATAGGTCAGCGAGGGAACAGAAGTGTACTCTGCGGTAGCCATGTTATCCATACTCTGTCGCCGATCGCGAAATTCTGTTCGGCTGAACTGGAATCGGTATTCTGCCGGTGAACCTCCGTGCGCACGCCGCCGGTCTCGACGTAGTATTGGGTTGAGGTGCCCAAATACAGCGTGTCAATGATCGTGCCTTCAATGGCGTTCTGATCCGCCGCCGGAGCCTCTCGGGAAAGACTCATCTTTCCGGGGCGGACCGCGACGGTAAGTTTGTCGCCGACCGAAAGACCCTGCGAAGCATTGACCACCTTGATCCGCCAGTCGCGTATCGCAACGGTCGCACCGTGCGCGTTCGCTGCCTCGACACGCCCCTCGAACTTGTTCGATTGACCGATGAAGCCCAGGACAAACTCGGTCTTCGGCGTCTCGAACACGCCCCTTGCGCTATCGACCTGCTCAATCCTTCCCGCGTTCATGACCGCGATCCGGTCGGATATGGTGAGCGCCTCATCCTGATCATGCGTGACGAAAATGGACGTGATGTTCAACCGGCGCTGGAGATTGCGAAGCTCGATCTGCATCTGGTCACGCAACGCCTTATCGAGCGCCGCGAAGGGCTCATCGAGAAGCAGAACCGCCGGTTTCAGCACCAAAGCGCGGGCGACCGCAACGCGCTGCTGCTGGCCGCCGGATAACTGGGTCGGCAGACGCCCGCCCAGCCGGCCCAACTGGACCACTTCCAGTGTCTCGTCCACGATCCGCCGGATGTCGCCTTTGGGCATGCCGCGCATGCGAAGGCCGAAGGCGACGTTCTGCCACACGGTCATATGCGGAAACAACGCATAGTTCTGGAAGACGAGGCCTACGTCGCGCCGGTGCGCGGGCACATGGGTAACGTCCCGCCCCCGTATTTCTATCTTTCCCTGACTTGGCTCGATCAATCCGGCAATCAGGCGCAGCAGCGTCGTCTTGCCGCAACCGCTCGGACCAAGCAGGGCCAGCAGCTCCCCGGGCGGAACCTGCAGGTCGAGGGGCTTGAGCGCGAGATCATTCCCATAACGTTTGCCTATCCCTTCGAGAGCAATATCCATTTCAGATGCCATGCAATTAGCTGGCCATCAGCTTGTTCCAGCGGTGCGTCCATTCGGCACGATGCGCAAGGAAGAAGGGCCAGCTGGATTTATGGATCGCATCGAATTCCGCCGGGGTCGAGGGGATGATGCCCTTCAGGCGCGCGGGCAGTACCGCGTTCTTGTTCACCGGGCCTGAAGCGACATGTTCCGCCAGAGCCGACTGCACTTCCGCCGACAGGCCGAAATTGAGGAACTTGGCCGACAGTTCAGGCTCGGGGCCACCTTTGACGATCGTCGCACAATTAAGCAAGGCGAACGAGCCTTCCTTCGGCCGCGCCATGCGGATCGGGACGCCGCGTTCGATGAAGGGGAAAACATTCTTCGAGGTGATGGCGCCGATAAGCATGAGCTCGCCCTGCTCCATCATGGAGACGGCGTTTGCCGCATTGACGAAGGTGGTCAGCAGGTTCGGCTTCAGCTCCCGAAGCTTTTCGAAACCTGCCTCGACCTCCAGATGCGCCTCGTTGATCGGCCGCCCCGACTTCAGATGCGCGGCGATCACATAGGTGTTGTACCAGCCATTGTGCTGGATCGAAGGCATCGACACTTGCTGCCGCAGGGCGGGATCCCACATGGCCTCCCAGCTTGTCGGCTCTTTGACGCTCGTGTTGTACGCGAGCGAATCCAGGTGCATGGCTATGCCCACGCCATAACCGTCGCTGACCACAAAGCGGGGATCTACTTCCGCCAGCACCGGCACGAGCGACTTGTCGATCGGAACGATCAGACCCTCCTTCTGGGCGGTGGGAACGAAGCTCTCGTCCATCAGCATCACGGAGTGAGCCGGATTGGCCCGCTCGGCCAGCATTTTGCTGACCTGGTTGATGCTGTTTCCCGGATCGTAGAAAACTTGGACATCGAATTTCTGCTGAAACGGCTCGATCCAGTACTTTTTGATGGCGTCGGCCATATCAAAATAACCGCCAAGCGTGATCTTGCGCGTTGCCGCGGAAGTGCGCACTGCTGGCATCGCAAGCGCCGCCAAGCCGATCACGGAGCCGGTAAGGAAGTTTCGCCTTGCGATAGTCATTGAACGGCCTCCTTGTTATCGCCGGTGCATGCTTGGTCGAACTTGTTCTCTTTGGTCAAAAATAATCAGAAACCTGTTTTTCAATCTCTGTCGAGGCCCGTTCAGCGCGAACGCGGTCGCGGCATCCGTGCTGACCGGCCATCCGGATCGACGCCGGCCGCTCAGCCCACGCCTAACTCTTGCGTGCTGAGGCAAGCTCCTTGACGCGCTCTCGTCCCCGCTCCAACGCCGAGAAGGACCGAGTCGGCGTGGCCATCAACCAGCGATAACCTTCCTCGACCAAACCATCGACGTTGTTAACGCCGACATGGGGGTGACCGCAAACGACGCCATGGGCCTTGCATGTTTCAAGGATCGCGTTCATCGCCTTGACGACAACCGGATGATCATACTGCCGTGGAAATCCGAGGTTCTGGGAAAGGTCGCCTTCTCCTATGATGACCAGTCCCATTCCAGGAACTTCCTTGAGAATACGAGGCAGGTTTTCCAACGCCTCGACGCTCTCGCACATCATGCCCACGAGGATTTCCCCTTTCGGATCGATAGGCCACACATCGGCCCGCGCGTAATATTCCGGCTGGGTCAGCCCCCAGTAACGCGCGGCGATGCCTGGTCCGTCACCGCGCCGGCCGTGCGGCAGCACGTTCGCGGCTTCGACAGGGCGCGTGTATCGGCAAGCAGCCACGGCGGAGCGGGCTTCTTCGACCGTGCGGATATGCGGCCAGATGATGCCGTAGACCCCCATATCGAGGACCTGCTTGGCCATCCACTGGTTCATTTCCGCACCATTGCACGGCAGGCGCACCATCGGCGTTACCGGGGGAGCAACGTGGCCCGCGGCCGCGATCCGCCGGGGGTCCAGCATGTATTGCAGGCAGTCCCGCAGCCCCTTCACGTCGAACGGATTGTGCTCCATCTCGATGACGACGGCGTCATAGGGGGCAGCAGCGATCGCTTGCGCGCTGCCGGTATCCGGCGGACAGAAGGCGGTGAATGCGATATTGCCGGTCTCGAAGGCGCGAATGGCACCGTTTAGCCTGGGAATGGAGGACATCGTTCTGATCACTCACTTTGTTATGCAATTGACGCAAAGCTGTTGGTTTGGGCTAGATCATGATCCGATTAGATTGAATCGGATCATGATCTCATCTCTTTGTTTGAACGCGCATCCGGCGTGATGTAGCCGGCGGCGACATCGGCGGCCTTGGCCGTCGGCCGACGTGTAGCGGGGTTTCCGTAGCCGCCGCCACCGGGTGTCGCCATCAAGACGGTATCACCGCAATTGAGGATGTACTGGTTCTTGGTGTCGGACACCTGACCGTTGATTTTCAGGATACCGGGCGCACCCGCTTCGCCGCCATCGATCCCCAGCGCCGGAAAGGCGGTCCGCTCCGCCAGAAAGGATACGGCGATGGGCTTTTCCGACAGGCTTTCCATCAGCACCTCCTGGCCGAGACCGCCGCGGTGCTGACCGGGCCCTCCGCTGTCGGGACGCAGCCGCTTGTGATGCACCCGGAGCGGTGCGATGTGCTCCGTAAGCTCAATCGATGTCGACGACACGTTCGACGGCCAGGACAGGCATGACAGCCCGTCGCCGGCGAAATTGGCGCCCATGCCGCCGTTGAAGAAGAACATGTTGGCATAGAGCTTCCCGTTATCCCGGGCGCCGGACTGGTTCATCCCCCACATCGGCGAGCCGCAGGCGGCCATCACCTTTTCCGGCACGATCTGGCCCAGGCATTGGAAAACCAATACCGGAATGTAATGGCCGATCAGCATCCGCGAGCCGCCGGCAGCCGGGAAAGCCGGATTGACGATGCAGCCGTCAGGCGCCGCAATCGAAATCGGCCGCCACGCCCCCTCGTTGTTCGGCAGCGACGGCGTGGTGCAAATCTTGATGCCGTACATCGTCATGGCATGGGTGTAGCAATAGGCGCAGTTGATGGCCCGCTGCACCTGATCGTCCGTGCCCGCGAAGTCAACCGCGATGGTGTCACCCGAAACCGTCAGCGCCATCTTCAGGGTAATCGGTTTTCCGAGCAGGCCATCGGTCTTCAGTTCGCTCCGATAAGTCCCGTCCGGTAGTTCGGTAATGGCGGCGCGCATGGCGCTTTCGCAGCGCGAGTGCAGGGCTTCGGCAAGATCGTCAAGATCGGTCAGCTCGGCCTGGCTCATCAGTGCAAGCAGCCGGTCTTCCATCAGATCGAGCGCGACAACCTGCGCCCACAGATCGCCGACCGTTTGCTCCGGCGTGCGCACGTTTTTGCGCAGCAACTCCAGCAGCGATTCGTCGGGCTGGCCCGCCCGCAGCAATTTCATGGGCGGTATCTGGAAGCCCTCCTCAAAGACCTCCCGCGGTTCCGGCGAACGAATCTTGCCTCCGATATCCGGCGCGTGCGCGGTGGAAGCGCTGAAAGCCACCAGCACACCATTACGGAAGATCGGTTTTGCGACCGAGATGTCCGGCAGATGGCCGGTGCCGAGCCATATGTCGTTGGTGATCAGCACATCGCCGGGCTGCAGCTGATGGCTAGGGAAGAAGCGCAGGAAATGCTTCACGGTGGCTGGCAGCGTGCCGATAAAACTCGGGATGCTTTCGGTCGCCTGAACCAGCGATTCGCCCGTCGAATTGGTGACGATGCAGCTGAAATCGTAGCTTTCCCGTACCAAGGTGGAGAAGCTGGTTCGCACCAGTGCAGCGGCAGCTTCGTCCACCAGCGAGATCAAGCGTCGCCAAAGAAGCTCCACCTCCACGGCATCGAATTGTCTCTTCTCCACTGCGGTCATGATGGCATTCCCATTATTGGTGCGGATTGATTTGCAAGGAATTCGAAATCATGCGGTCATTTTCACAAAGATGGTGCGGTCCTTGAGGATGCTCACCTCGCTGCCCGGTCCGACCACGAACGTGCTCTCGTTCTCTTCGAAGACGGCTGGGCCTCGCACGACCGTGCCCGGCGCCAGTGCATAGCGGTCATAGACCGCGGCTTCGACGAAACCGCCGGCTTCGTCGAAATACACCTGCCGGTGACCCTTGAGCACAACCGCGCCCGCATCGCGCGCGCCAAGCTGGAGCGGCCCTTCGGACCCCGGCATCGGGGCCGTGAACGAAAGCCTCAGCGAAACGAATTGGATCGAGCCGCCGGGCGGCGTACGTCCGAAAAGCGTCCGATAGGTGCTTTCGAAAACCTTGCGAACTGCGTTCACCTCAAGCACCTCCGGCAACCGCACGGTGACCTCCGAACCCTGACCGACATAGCGCATGTCGGCAAGGCGCCGAATGATGCTCCGCGACAGGTCGGCTCCCGTGGTTGATACGATCGCGGATGCTTCGCGCTCCAGCGCCGCGAAGGCGGCATCGGCGGCATCCCAGTCGGCCGCGTCGAGCTCGACATTGAAGGACGATACCCGGTCGATGCGCGCCGGCGCTTTCAACATCCCGATCGTGCTGCCGACGCCGGCGCCGGGCGGACATACGATGTGGCGGACGCCAAGCTTCGCGCCGAGCTGCCAGGCATGGACCGGTCCGGCGCCGCCCGTTGCCAGCAGGGCATAATCCTGCGGCACCCGCCCGCGCTCGGCAATCGCGACCCGTGCCGCCCCGGCCATGGTTTCGTTGGCGATGTCGAAGATGCCGTAGGCCCCGCGCGTCGCGTCAAGACCCAGATCCCGCGCAAGCTCGCCGAGCGCAGCGCGCGCGCCTTCGTCGCTGATACGCATCGAGCCGCCGAGGAAAAAGTCTGCATTGAGATAGCCCAGCGCAAGGTCGGCATCCGTCACCGTCGGCTGGGTGCCGCCGAGACCGTAGCATACCGGGCCAGGCAGCGCTCCGGCACTTTCGGGTCCGACACGCAGCGTTTCGACATCGCTCTTGTGCGCGATGGAGCCCCCGCCGGTGCCGATCTCGATCAGTTCGACGGTCGCGATCTGGATCGGCAGACCGCTGCCGCGCAGGAAGCGCTTTTCACGGGCCGCCTCGAAACCCCAGGCAACCAGCGGCTCGCCGTCATCCACCAGCGCCAGCTTCGCCGTCGTCCCACCCATGTCAAATGCGAGGACGCGATCAAGGCCCGCGTTTTTCCCGAACCAGGCCCCTGCAAGGGCGCCAGCGGCGGGCCCGCTTTCCAGCAGTTGGACGGGCGCGCGCTTGGCTTCGGCGACATGGGTGAGACCCCCGCTGGACAGCATCAGGAACAACCCACCGGGAATTCCGAGTTCGCGTAGCGACTTCTCCAACCTATCGAGATAGGCTTCCGCCATCGGCCGCACATAAGCATTGGCCACTGCCGTGACGGTGCGCGAATATTCCCGTATCTCAGGCGATAGATCGCTGGAAAGCGACAGGGAGAGCTGCGGGAATCGATTCGAAATGATTTCCGCAGCCTGCCTTTCATGCGCCGGATTGGCATAGGAATGAAGAAAGGCAATGGCGATGCTCTCGATGCCGAGTTCGACCAGCTCCTGCGCCTGACGCAGCACCATCCTGTTATCGAGGGCCTTCACGACCGAACCGTCAGGCCCCAGCCGCTCCACAACCTCCCGCCTGAATGGCCGCGATACCAGCGGTCTCGGCATTTGCAGGAAGATATCGTAAAGTTCGTACTTCCGCTCGCTGCCGATTTCCAGCACATCGGAAAAGCCGGCGGTTGTGATCAGGCCAGTCTTTGCCCCCTTGCGCTCGATAAGCGCATTGGTGAACAGGGTCGTCGCGTGGATCACCCGCGTGATTTCCTCCGGCGTGGTCCCGGCGCGGCCGAGCAACTTCGCAAGCCCCACCATCGCGCCGCGCGAAGGGTCATCCGCGGTAGTCGGTTCTTTCCAGATCGTGGTTTTTCCGTCACGAGGATCGAGAAGAACGAGATCAGTAAACGTTCCCCCAATATCGATTCCCAGAGACAGACCGTAATTTTCCATTGTGTTTCCTGCAGGCCTTTTTGCATGCGCCATCGACAGACCGGCGCTATTCCGGGCGCCGTCCTCGATGCAAGCCGCATACCTGTTCATCCTGTACAGGAGGCGTGGCGTGGTAAAAATTGATAAGTCGTCATGAGTTCATTACATTCCGGCATTGATGAGAGGTAGCCGTGCCACGCCTGACTCCGCCGACTCCGCTGCTTCGAGCATTTGAGGCTTGTTCGCGACATTTGAGCGTTTCGAGGGCAGCCGACGAACTGAAGCTGACCCAAAGCGGCGTCAGCCGTCAGGTCTCCCAGCTCGAAGCGCTGCTTGGGATCAAGCTGTTCTTCCGCGTGCGCCGCCGCCTCGCCTTGACGCCGGCGGGCGCCGATTATGCGAGCGATATCCGGGCGGCGCTTTCCCAAATCGAATCGGCGACCCAGACACTGCTCGCCCACCAGGGGGCCGGCGGCACTCTCACCATCGCCGTGTCGCCTACTTTCGGAACTCGATGGCTGATGCCGAGGATGCGCAGCTTTCGCGCCTCTAAGCCGAACATCATTGTGAATCTGGTAAATTACAGCGCGCGGCCGGTACCGCTGGATTTTGCGGCTGAACATGTTGACGCGGCGATATTTTCAACTTCGGAACCGGGGCCAGGCGTCATTGCCCATCGCCTGATGGCGGAGGACCTCGTGCCGGTCTGCTCGCCGGCTCTGCTTGCGGAGGGGCGGCTGAAATCCTTTGAAGACCTGGCGGAGCAGACCCTGCTGCAGCACACTACCCTGCCCCGGCTCTGGCGCGACTGGTTGAAGTGGACGGGCACATCCGGAATCGACGGACAACGCGGCCCGGAATTGCAGCACATGGCCATGGTGGCGGAGGCTGCCGCCGCCGGACTTGGGGTGGCGCTATTGCCTCGGTTCCTTTTCGCCGAAGAGCTTGAATCCGGCCGCCTTGCCCTCACCTTCGACGTGGAGCCCTATGCCCCAAGATCATACTTTGTGGTCTATCCCGACAAGAGCCCGCCGATTCTCGCCTTGCGAGCGTTCCGCGATTGGCTCTTGGGCGAGGCCCCGCAATAGCCTCAAGACGCCAGGACTTTCTCCTATTCAACTCCGCAGCGCGTAAGAAAACGCTCGGTCTCCTGATTTAACTTGCTTTGGAGTCGGTCAGCGAGCGACCGCGCACTATTTCCGTCGTCCGTTCTGGTCGTATTGAATTGTACGGAATAGCCCCTGAGTTCTCGAGCAAGACCACCGGTTACTTTGCCACGCCTGCCTCAAACTTTCTTGTCGAATTGGCCCGACTTCATCAAGTTAATTTCCTTGAAAGGCGGGTTTGCGCTTCTCTCGCTGAGCGGCGCGGCCCTCCGCATAATCGCGACTGGCATAGCATAGATCTGCTGCCCGCTGAGCCCGTTCCACGTCCGGCGGTCCGTCTAGCCGAGCAAGTTCCTGGAATGCAATTCGCGCGGCCGCCACACTAAGCGGTGCAGCAGACGTCAGGTCTGCCACCGCCGTGTCCACGACGGTCCGCATCGCGGCGGCGCTGCCAGCTAGCCAGTTTACCAGACCCAGACGAAGGGCGTCCTCACCTCCGTAGCGTCGCCCCAACAATACCATTTCCCGCGCCTGAGCCAGCCCGACCACATTGAGGATCGTTGCTATATCCTCAAGCCGATAAGGCAGACCGAGTCTTACCGCAGGCACTCCGAATTGCGCATCGTGGGTGCAGACCCTTAGGTCGCACATCAGAGCCAGCTCAAAACCAGCTCCGAGACAATAACCATGTATTGCAGCAATGCTTGGCTTCGTAAGCGCCCGAAACCGAGTCGCCACCTCCCGCTGCAAGGCATTGTAGGCAGCTGCGGCGAGAGGATCAGCACGCACTTTCTCGAACTCTCCGATGTCATTGCCGGAACAGAAGGCGCGGTCACCCGCGCCCTGAAGCACCAGGACACGAACAGTTATGTCATCCTGCACCTGCGCCAAAATCTTCGGAAAGCTGCGCCACATGGCTTCGTTGATGGCGTTCAGCCGAGACGGATTTTCGAATGTGAGCCGAGCAACGCCCCTATCGATCGTCAGATGCAACACTTGCATAACTCCATGCTTGGCTCCGTACTCCGACACTATCTCGAACGCAGAACCATTTCTGCATTCGACTATCTCGAAATGACTGCAGATGGCACCGATCGTCCCGGTTTTCGCGATCGCAGTCGTTCATGCTTTTGGGGCACGCTCGCTACTCATCCCGCCAAAAGGCGGCACTAAACGGCTCGCGATTTCTAGATGCCGTCGCAAGAGCGTAGCTGCCCAGATTTGGTCGCCTGCCAAGAGCGCATCCATGATCTCACAATGTTCGCGCACCAACGTTTGAATACGGCTCTCGTCGTCATAAATGTAGTATTCACTAAGTTGGCGAAGCTTATTCTGTTGTTCAATCGCTTGCGCAATGAAACGGTTTCCCGACATGACCGCCAGTATTTGGTGGAACTCGGCATTGGTATCGAATATTTCTCTGCCGTTTAGTTTGCCGTTCCTCGCGCGGACGAGCACCTGCTCGTGAGCATCGCGGCAGCGTGCCATCGTCTTCTCATCCAGCCGAAAGGTCGGCTCCATCAGGCCTGCAGGCTCAATGATGATGCGAAAGCGATAGCTGGCGGCATACGCTGCCGCGGAATTGAGGCTGGGCATAAAAATCCAGCCATGCCCGGCGCTCCGCCGGACCAGCCCGTCGTGAGACATCTTTGTGAGGGTACGGACGAGCTGAGCGCGCGACACGTTGTATCGTCGTATCAAGCTCGCTTCGGTGAACTGTTCTGGAACTCTATCGCGCATGCGATCCATGGCAATCTGGTCGTACAGCGACACATCTGGTGGCGGTGATATGGTTAAGTCGATGTCGCCCAACGCGCTGCCATCACACGCCAGATAATGGCCCTTATTTGCGGCCGAAATCACGATTCCCTTCTCGGCAAGCAACTGAAGTGCCGCGCGGATCGGAGAGCGTGAGACGCCAAACTCCTCGGCGAGCTGACTCTCTGTCAAACGAGAATCGACGGGCAAGTTTTCACGCCGAACATAATCGATGATCTTCGCAACAATGTCGCTTTGCACCCTGCTCAGGGTTGCATCGCGCATGTGGATAGAGCCTCTGATGCTTGAACCCGCCACAAGATCAACTCCGACGTTCAACGTGCCCTAGGCGAACTTCATCCGATTTCAATTCAAGCGACAACTTCCTCTTTCGCCAACACCGAGCCAGGCGGCGCTTCCTGGATTGTCATCAAGATAGAAGGCCTCATCCGATACTTCCAGTGGCGGTAAGTTAGCCATCTGCATTTTCCTGTTCCTAAACGAATGGCTTCGCGCACTACGCGATTGGAACTTTAGGAGCAGACGACGACGCCGATTCCTCACCCTGGAGGGCTTCATCCCGAGAACGTCGCAGCGATGGAAGCGCTATCAACACTGCGAGCATGGCGGTGAACATTAACAGGCCGAGCGCGATGGGATGCCGGATGAAAGTTGTCCAATCTCCGTCGGAAAGCAGCAGCGCACGGCGCAGTTGTTCGTCGAGCTGTTTACCAAGGACCAGGCCGAGCAGCAGTGGGGCTACCGGAAAATCCAATTTCTTGAGCGCGTATCCCAGGACTGCGAAACCGGTTAACACATAGATGTCGAAGGCTTGATTGCTTTCCGCGAATGCGCCGATTGCGGCGAGCACCAGAATGCCGGGAAAGAGGAATACATATTTGATCCGAAGCAGTGAAACCCAAATCCCGATCAAAGGCAGGTTGAGGATTACCAGAATCAAATTGCCGACCCACATGCTTGCGATCAGCCCCCAGAAGAGATCTGGCTGACGTACCATGACCTGCGGCCCTGGTGTGATGCCGTGAGTGATCATCGCGCCCATCATGAGCGCCATCAGCGCATTTGGCGGGATGCCAAGGCTGAGCATGGGAATAAAGTTGGCTTGCGATGCCGCGTTGTTGGCGGCTTCCGGGCCGGCGACACCTTCCACCGCGCCGCGCCCGAACATTCCTGGCCGCCGTGATAACTTGCGCTCAAGGCTATAGGCGCTAAATGCCGCGATGGTCCCGCCACCGCCCGGCAGTATCCCGAGCAACGTTCCGAGAGCAGTCCCGCGCAAAACGGGCGCCCACGACCGCTTGAAGTCATCGCGGGTCGGCCAAAGGCTAGCGATTCTTTCGATCTTGCGCCCTTCGCCGCGAGTATCCTCGAGACTACTGGCAATCTCGGCGATTCCAAACAGACCGATCGAGACCGCTGTAAAGCCGAGCCCATCGGAGAGTTCAAAAATCCCAAAGGTAAAGCGCTCCACGCCGGAATTGACGTCCATCCCCACGAGGCTGAGCAATATGCCTATCAGCACCATGGCGACGGCCTTCGCAATGGACCCTCCAGACAACAGCACTCCGGAGACGAGGCCAAGCGTTAACAACGCAACGTATTCCTCAGGCCCAAACAGCAGCGCAAGCTTGACCAATGTCGGGCCCGCGACTGCGATGAATACGGTAACCACACAGCCGGCGAAGAATGAGCCCAGCGCAGCTACCGCCAGAGCGGCGCCCGCCCGGCCCTGCAGCGCCATCTGATGACCGTCGAGACAGGTGACGACGGTCGATGCTTCACCCGGAATATTGACCAGGATGGAAGTAATCGAACCACCGTACTGGGCGCCGTAATAGACGCCAGCGAGCATGATTATCGCGCCAACCGGCGGAAGATAAAAGGAGATGGGAAGCAAGATCGAGAAGGTGGCCAAGGGGCCAATGCCGGGAAGGACACCGATCAATGTCCCCAACGTCGCGCCGAGGAAACAGAAGCCAAGATTCTGCAGACTGAGCGCAACACTCATCCCGTAGATAAGATTGTTCAGGAGGTCCATGTCGGCCACACGCTGATATTGAGTCCGAGAAAATATTTAAAGATTACGACAGCCAGAACGCAGATGAAGAGGACGGTGACACCGCGTTGCTTCCAGCCCGGAAAGGGGGCGGCGAGCGACCCCACAAAAGCGCAACAGCCGCTGGCTAGAACGAGTCCGGCATGTTCGATCAACACGCCGAACGCCAGCACCCCCAATACCAGCGCGCTGAGGGGGCGCCATGACCATGCCACCATTTTCACAGGCGTCCTCAAACCCTGTGCGCCAATAAAGGCGCCAGTCGCCAGTACTCCATAGGCGACAAGTTTGGGAAAGTAAGCCGCGCCGGCGGTCCCGCCTGCACTGGCAGGCAGCCGCGCGACGAGCAAAAGCGTCGCTACGCCCACAGCAAGCGTCAGTGATCCTGCAATCACGTCCCGGTTCATCTCAATCCTCTCGATAAAAAGGTCGATACCGGCCGGCGATGCAGCCCAAGGCGCGGACCGACGTCATTGCATTCAGAAGATGGACTCACTGCTTGAGAGCTGCACTGATACGCCCGAGTTGCGCCTGCTGCGCTGACGCAAACCCTGTTGCGTCCTGATAGTTAGTGGGCTCGCCGACCCGCTCGGCGAACTTACGCCAAACATCGCGATCCATAGCCTGATGGAAGTGGTCGTGGAGATACTTTACGACATTGGCCGGCAGGCCGGCCGGACCGACGAGGCCTTTCATATTAGTGCAGACCACGTCGAAGCCACCTTCTTTCAAGGTCGGCACGTCGGGGTAATGGCTGGAGCGTTCCGCGCCAGTCCCGGCAAGAATGCGGATCGTATTCGCTTGCATCTGACCTTCAATCTCCTCAGTCGCGCCGATGGCAACGTCAATCTGGCCCGCGATCAACGCTTGGATCGCCGGCGAACCGCCTTGGTACGGGACGTGCTTCAATGTCACGCCGGATGCACGCTCGATCATCACCCCGATGGAATGCGACAGGCCGCCGAGACCGGTATTGGCCAGGGAAAGCTGGCCGGGCCGGGCTTTGGCGGCGGCGATAACGTCGTCGATCGTTTTCAACGGAGAATTGGCCGCGACGATTAAGAAGAACGGATTGTTCGTCAGACGGATGACCGAAGTGAAATCCTTACTCGGATCGTACGGCACTTCGCGATGGGCCGGAACGGACGTCGTCTCCGAGCCACCTGCCACCAACAGAGTGTATCCGTCGGGCTTGGATCGTGAAACCTGCTGCGCGGCAAGAACTCCTGCGGCACCCGGTTTGTTCGTCACAACCAGCGGCACCGCGAAACTCTCCTGGGCGGCCGCGGCAATAATACGAGCTGCTTGATCGCTGCCTCCGCCCGGGGCGAAGCCGACTACGATTTCGATCGGTTTCTTCGGTATCCATTCTTCCGCCTGGACCACTCCCACCCATAGGGAGAGCACAGCGGCGCCAACTGCAGTCCATTTGAGCGTCTTCATTTCGTCATCCCCTGGGTTCAAAGGTTTTCGTTCCAGTTCCTAGATGCGGGCGGCGCCGAAGCCTCCGCCGCCCGGGGTCTCAAGCGTCAACCGGGCACCGGGTTGGACGATCAAGACCTCGCGCGGATCCACCGGTGCTCCGTTGAGAAGAACACGCCCTGTTGCTCCAGGTCCGCCCCCCTGCAATCCGGGAGCGGGAGTCTTGAGCCGATCCGCCATGAAAGACACGGTGACCGGACTGTCAGTGAGCAACAAGAATTCGAATATCTGCCCATCGCCGCCGCGGTGCAGCCCGCTGCCGCCCGTGCCGCGTCTCAGGGCGCGACGCAGGACGCGCACCGGAGCCTGTGATTCAATGACCTCGATTGGCGTATTGGAGAGATTGCTCGGAAAGCTGAGGGTGGGAAGGCCGGCACCGTTCGCACCGGCACCCTGCCCCCCGTTCAGGAAAAAAGTGGACGTGAAGCGCTGACCGCTGTGCTGGCCTGATAGATGAACGCACCACAAGGGCGAGCCGGAAGCCGCCCGTACCTTACCGGGTATCACTGGCGCGAGGGCGCCCATGATGGCGGGTGGAATGAGATGCCCGGTCATGGCCCGTGCGGCGACCGCTGCGGGAAAGCGTGGATTGAGGATTGACCCTAGCGGAGCCGAGGCCGTGATGGGCCGGAACGCGCCATTATTGTTCGGCACGGCTGGCGCCAGCACGCATTTGAGCGAATAGGCCGTATAGGCAAAGGTGTAGATGGGAACGACATTGATCGCCTTCGGCAGTTGGAGCGATGAACCGGCATAATCAACGCTCACCGCCTCGTCACCAACGTCGATACGACAGCGAATAATCACCGGCTCGACGAAGCCATCGACGCTGATTTCGTTTTCATAAATGCCATTCGGCAGAGCGCGGATGGCCTCGCGCATCGCGCCTTCCGCGCGGACCTGCATTTCGTTTCCGATCGCCGTCAGGTCGCAACCGGTATCATCGAGGGTGTCGAGCAGGCGTCGCGCCAGCATACGGTTCGCTGCAACCTGCGCCCAGATATCGCCCATCACCTGATCGGGCACACGCACGTTATTGCGAATGATTTCGACCAGCGTCTCGTTGGTAATCCCGCCATCGATCAGCTTTGCGGGAGGAATACGCAGACCTTCTTCGAAAAGTTCGGCGGTGCTCGGTGAACGCAAGCGCCCGCCGATGTCGGGTGCATGAGCTACGGTGCCGGAAAAACCCACCAACTCGTCACCCCGGAAGATCGGAACCGCGACGTTGATATCAGGAAGATGTCCGGTGCCGAGCCAGGGATCATTTGTAATCATGACATCCCCGGGACGGAGCTTGTCACGCGGAAAGACCTTCAGGAAATGGCGCACCGTTTCCGGCAGCGTGCAGATAAATGAAGGAATGCTCAGGCTCGACTGGGCAAGCAGTTGGCAATCGCGATCGAGCAGCACCACAGCATAGTCGTTGGACTCTCGGACGATCGTTGAGAATGAAGTGCGCACCAAGGTGGCGGCCGCCTCGTCCACAAGACTGACCAGGCGAGTCCATAGGATTTCCAGCGAAATCGGATCGATGCCGTTCATGACTTACCCTCCAGCCGGACCAGGACACTGAGATTCTCCAGAATCTCGACCTGAGCTGCCATCGGCACGACGATGGTCGATTCCTCCTCCTCAAGAATCAGCGGGCCTTCCAGACACGAGCCCGCGGGCACAGCATATCGTTCGTAGACCGGAACCTCTTCGAAGGTGTCGGTCTCGGTGCAGAAAATGACTCTTCTCGTCTTCGGGCGGGGCGCGCTTTGGCGATCCTGACGCGCCGGCCACACGAAGTGTCGAACGTCCTGCCGGGTCGCGCCGACGACGCGCCAGGTGACGACCTCGGGCGTGCCCGACGGCAGCAGCCCCCCGTAATTTTCCTGATATTTGCGCTGAAATGCTTCCGTGAGATCGGCCCGAAAAGCAGCATCCAGAGCGCGGAACGGGAATGCGACTGTGAGGTTGGCGCCCTGACCTGCATAACGCATCTCAACCAGCAGCTGCCAATCCACCTCAGCGTCACGAGGCGCAGCGGCGTTCAGTTCAGCCTCGGCATCCGCCTTCAAACCGGAAACTACACTCGCAAGCTCGGTCCACTCGATGGCCTCGATCCGCGCGGACTTTGACCAGGACCGATCGACACGCACAGGAGCAGCCAGAAAGCCGAGACACGATCCCGTCCCGGCCGCAATGGGAAAGAGAACTCTTGGGACGCGCAGCTTGCGCGCAATTTCCACCGCGTGGACCGGTCCCGCTCCGCCGGTCGCCACCAGTGTGAACCGGCGCGGGTCTTGTGCCTTTTCTGCGATATGAACCCTCGCCGCGCCCGCCATCGCTTCATTGACGACGTTGAATATGCCCTTGGCGACCGACTCGGCCGGAAGCTTCAGGCGCTTGCCCAAAGCGCCCAGCGCGCGCTTTGCCGCATCAAGATCGAGCACCATGCGGCCACCCAGGAAATAATCTGGATTGAGATATCCCAGGGCCAAATCTGCGTCGGTCACCGTGGTGTTTTCGCCACCCTGGCCATAGCAGGCTGGGCCCGGCTCTGCCCCGGCGCTTTGCGGACCCACGGTAAGAAGTCCAAGTTCACTTGTCCGCGCAATGCTTCCACCTCCCGCACCGATTTCGATGAGATCGATGCTGGCCACCAGAAGCGGTAACCCGCTGCCCTTCTTGAATCGACGCACGCGGGCGGCCTCGAAAGCGTGCACGATAGAAGGTACCCCGGAAACGATTGTGCAAATCTTCGCGGTGGTGCCCCCCATATCAAACGCCAGCACGTCGTTGAAACCCACTGCGCGGCCGGCGTTGGCTGCGCTCAAGACGCCGCCGGCAGGGCCGGATTCGATGGTGGAGATCGGCACCTCCGCAGCGGCCGCCACAGATGTGGACCCACCGCTCGACGCCATCATGCGCAAGTTCGCATTGATTCCCGCTTGCCGCAGGCGGCTCTCCAACTCACCAAGGTATCGTTTGACGATGGGCTGCACGTAGGCGTTAGCGATCGTGGTCGAGGTCCGCTCGTACTCGCGGATTTCGCAGGCGACCCGCGAAGAGAGACTAACGCACATCCCCGGGAAAGCATGTCGAAGTGCTGTCCCCACCTCATTTTCATTCGCGGCATTGACGCAGGAATGAAGAAGCGAGACGGCAACGGACTGCACGTTAGCCGCCCGCAGGTCCGCGATCAGTCTGGTAATGGCATCGAGCTCGGGGCGCTCCAGAATCGCGCCGTCCGCGGTGGTGCGTTCGACGATTTCGAAACGGCGCTCGACGGGAACCAGCGGCTCGGGCATCTCGATGTCGAGATCATAAAGGTCGTAGCGAACCTCGCGCCGGATATCGATCAGATCCGCCGTACCCGCGGTGGCGACCAGCGCGGTCGGAACGCCTTTGCGCTCGATCAGCGAGTTCGTCACGAGCGTGCTGCCGTGAATCACGTCCGTCACTTCGGCGGCAACCTTGCCTCCAGCCGTATGCGCGGCAACCGCCGCGAGCAGGTCGCTGACCACATTCGAGAGCGCGTCGCCAGGATCGCTTGGAGTCGTCAAACGTTTGGCTAGATAGATTTGGCCGCCCGAAACCTTCTCAATCACACCGTCGGTGAACGTCCCGCCGATATCCACGGCAATGCGATACCCCATAAGTCCTAGCCTCTCTGGCACAACTATCCGTTGTAACAATATCTACACAAAATACAGTACTTCGCAATCCTTCTGCATGTGAAGGATTCAGCAATAGTCAATTATTCCAGCTATATTTGCGGCCTATCTGCTCAACTTATCGGCACTCTTCGCTTTGCATGGAGCGGCATCACGCGTCTCTCAAATTGTACTATGTATGAATAAACGACTAAAGTTAGTTAGCCGGGAGGGCGCCGATCCGGGACGCATGACCCGGTCATCTGCACCGATAGCTTCGTTCGCCGAATGCGACAAAAATTGTGAAGGAGATGGTGACTTAGACAGTCTGTTGATGCTGCGGGGGCCCGCAAACTTGTGTGTACCGAAAACCTTATCCGAGTTGATGATGGAATCGCCCAAGCTGGCGGAATCGGTACTCTGTTTCGTTCTGCCGTATCGTCCCGTGCGCAATTAGATCGAGAAGCGGATGCGACGCGTTCAGTCGCACCGGACCGATCTGGGCACCGAACCCGGATATCCATGAACAATAGCGGATACAGAAGAGATCCGATGCCTGCAGGCTTGCCGCTAAAGCATTCAGCGCCGGAGCCCGAGACAACATTTCCTTAGTGGTCGCATGCCGTTGGGACGCGCCAAGCATCCCTAAGAGCAGTTCGCAAAACGCCAACTAGGTCGCGAACCTACAAATTCAGGTGGCCCGACGTCCGCTTTGGTGCGCATTCCGGACTCAAGTTGGACTACGCGCGGAGTCTGAAAAGTGCCAGCAACGGACTCATGCACCGCAGCAAATATACTCTCTATTCGATAACCTCGTCGGCGCGGGCGAGAAGCGTCGCCGGCACAGTAAGGCCGAGGGCCTTTGCAACCGTCAGGTTAATTGTAAGGTCGAACTTCGTCGGCTGCTGCACTGGAAGATCGCCAGGACGAACTCCATTCAAGATGCGATGGGTATAATCCGCGGCCTGCGCGAACTGTTCACCGACGGCGACGCTATATGAGGCCAACCCGCCAGCGCGTGGAAAAAAGTCGTGGGCATATAGCGCCGGCACACGGTACCGTGCGGCGAGTTCGATGATCAAACCGCGATGGTTTATGGTGAATGTGTCCGACGGCAAAAACAGCCCGCCATTCGCTTCGTTCGCGATCGACTTGATGATATTCTCGATCTGAGATTCCTCCTGAACGGCAGCAGCTGTCGCCGTGACGGCAAAGGATTGAGCGGCGGCGTCAATCGAGCGCAGGAACAGTCTCGTTTGGGGTGAGGTATCGGGATTAAAAAGAATCGTGACACGTTTGACGTCGGGTGCAATCTCCTTCAACAAATTTAGCCACTTGCCGCCCATCTCGGGCTCGAAGAACGTAAATCCGGTTATGTTTTCGCCGGGATTGGCCAAATTCGAAACGAAACCCTGCCCAACAGGATCAGAAACTCCTACAAAGACAATTGGAATTGTCTTGGTGGCAGCCGCGACCGCTTTCAAAACCGGAGTGCTAACCAAAAAGATCAAATCAGGACTTAGTCGCACGAGCTCGGCCGCGACATCCTGGAAGGCGGCGTTACCTTCCCTCGGACGCCAGCGCTCGATGATCTCGATGTCGCGCCCCTCCGTCCATCCCAATCCGCGAAGCCGGTTTTTGAAGGCGGCGAAGTGCTCAACCTCCACTTTATCGGTCTGAACGAAAGGAATAAAGACACCTATGTGGCGAACCTTGCGAGATTGCTGCGCAAATCCGACGCCGCGACCGACGATCGTCGCACCTCCCATTACTGCAAAAAACTCCCGCCGCTTCATCCTTACTCCTCCCAATGGGCATCATAGCGGCTGAAATAGTGATATTGGAAGTCTGGCGATGCCCGGTTCGGGTCATTTTCGGAAGTCAGCAATTGTCGCGGCGAGGTCCGCTCTGCCCCTGTGAACGGACATTGGCACATCAGCCGTGTACGTCCGAAAAGTGCCAATAAGCGACATTGCGATGCAAAAATCAGTTGTTCGCAAAAACATTAGGTAAGCTAGGGTTTTGTTCCCTTCACCGCTTCGGCCACGGCCACATACGATCTGTAGCCGTCCGGCTCGCCATCGAAATAGGCGCGCTGCAAGTGATGCTTCAAAGTCGCTTGTTCGTCAGGCTTTAGCCTGCTGACGTATTCAGCGTAGGGTCCTTGCCCGCCCATGTATGGCCGCCAGTAATCATCAAAATTTTCAAATTCCATACGAATAATGAGCGTTTCCTCCTTCACGTCCTTCAACCCAGCGTCACGCCAGGCGCGGCCCAGATCGCCCGGATGCCCGAGCGGGCGCGTAAATGCACGGGCTCTCAGTTCATGCGCTCGCGTGTCGAGAACTGCTGCAGTGTCTACAAACATGCGGTTCATTACCATCCCACCTCGAGCATCCCAGAGGGTCGCGGCAACCGTCGAACCAGACCGCGCCACTCGTGTCATTTCCAAAACGGCTTTCTTCGCATCCGGGATAAAAAACAGAACCAGCATCGAAAGCACACGGTCAAAGCTGCTGTCGGCGTAAGGCAATGCGGTAGCATCACCAACTTCAAAGGTTATTTGCGGACTGTGATTTAGACTTTGGGCATTTTCGACATACGCTTCTGAAAAGTCGATACCTTTAATCGATTTCACTTTCACCCGCTGTGCGATGGAAAATGCCAGATTTCCGGTGCCGCAGCCGACATCAAGAACCTCTTCATCGTCGCCCGTGCCGGTAAAATCTAGGAACGGCTCAGCTAACCGTCGGCTCCAACGGCCCATCTGGATTTCGTACTCGTTGCCGTCCGAGGCAGCAAAGGTTGATGAAACGTTCATTTCATAATCTCCTCGGCAAGTTTCGCATGATGGGTCACTCGGGATCGAGACCGCAGAGCTGGCGAGAGCCGGTCCTCGAAGTCGTCAGTGCTTAATATCGGTCTCGAGAAATGATCTCACCTCTTCAAGGAAGCGAGCAAATGCGGGCTCGCTTGGTAGGATCACGTGGTTTTGGCTTTCAAGCGGAACAAAGCGAGCTCCTGGGATTCCAGCGGCCATCCGTCGACCTGATTCGAAGGGTACGCGTGCATCGTGTCGAGCGTGCATCACTAGCGTCGGCACGCGAACTTGAGGGAGCAGCGAGGTCACGTCAGCATCGCCATTCGCGACAAGATTGCGAGCGGCATCTGCAGGCGAACTTGAAATTCGTTGGAACTCATTGAACCAGTCGACTTGCTCCTTGTTAGCACCCGGAATGAACTGGGACGTGAACATCTGCCGGAATGCTGGGTTTTCCTGACCCCACCCGACTCTCACTAGTGTCACGACCGCTTCTCCGGCTTCCTTCTCCGCCTGCGTCCTGGCGCGTTTCTTCCAGCCGACAGCATAGCCTCCGAGAAGGATCAGATGCGAAACGCGTTCGGGGTGCCGGACGGCATATGCGATCGAGACGGCACAACCTTGCGACAGACCGTGCAGTGCGAAGCGATCGAGGCCCGCCGCATCGACGACCGTTTCGAGATCGCTGACGAAGTCTTCAAAGCAGACATCCGGGACCTCGCGATCTGACAATCCGTTACCGCGGGCATCATATCGAACGAAGGTATTGTTCCGTGATAATCCCCGAAAAACCGGCCGCCAGATCGCACTGTCGAAATCATGTTCGATATGCGTCATCCAGTGGCCCGTTTTCACGAGCGGAAACCCCTGGCCGATTCGCGCGTAAGCTAGTTGCACCCCGTCTTTGGCCTGGCAGAAGTGAATTTCCTGTTCATAAGCATCGCCACCGGTGACCGAGCCGCCTTCATCAGATGCCGAGGCAGCGGATTCCGGAAGCGCCTCGATATCACTTGCCGCAAGCCCGAACACTCCTACCGCGCGCGCGATGTTTTTCACGGCCTGCTCACCAAGATCAGCGAAAGCGATCGACAGCTTGTCCCGAATCTGCTCGTTCGCCGCCCTAGAGATACATACTCCACCGGGCTCGCACAGCGTTTCCAGCCGCGCGGCAATATTGACGCCGTCGCCGTAAATATCGTCGCCGTCAATGATGATATCGCCGACGTTGATGCCGATCCGGAAGATGATCCGCTTGTCCGCTGGAACAGTCACATTTCGCCGGACCATGCTGCGCTGAATGTGTACCGCGCAACTTACCGCATCGACCACGCTCGCAAACTCTACCAGCATGCCGTCGCCAGTGGTCTTGACAATGCGGCCACGGTGTTCCGCGATACCTAAATCGACCAACTCGCGACGGTGCGACTTGAGGGACGTTATTGTCCCGATCTCATCCGTGCCCATCAGTCGGCTGTAACCCACCACGTCAGCGGCCAAAATTGCCGCAAGCCTGCGCTGCATCGCTTGATCCCGTCATCTATCAATAGCTGTAGTCTGCCCGCAATTAGTTGGCGCCACAAGCCCGACGCAATATACGGTACAGCTTCTCCGCCCGGGGTCCCGTCATGGGCGCCGCTGTAAATTGTAGCTGCGGTTCGCCATCATTCTCGGGCCGGATTGGTGTTGCTCGAAGGTTATCTTACCGACCGGCTGACTTCGGCTCAGGGTCAATCACGTCGTTCTGAGGGTGCGCACATGACTTCCGGTCTACCCCGATAAGCGGACGTCTTTGGGATGGGCCACGAGTTCGCAAAAGTGCCATAAGCTGGTCGTGGACACTAATGGTTTTGCCGGTCCATCTCGCTCTCGCGCCCGGTGAGGCGCAGGACAATCGGCTGTCTTCGGTTCTTCTCGGCGCCTTGCGTCCGCAAATGACGTTACTCGCGGATCGATACGACGCAGACTGGATCAGGTAACTCGCCCAGCAGAGATCATGGCAAACCTTCCGCCTAAGCGAAATCGCAAAGACCCGATCTGCTTCAGCCCGTATCTGTGTCGCGCGCGGAACTTGATCGAACGGTTCTCCAGCAGGATCCAGCAATGTCGGGGGTCGCGACCCGTATTGACAAGCCTTCATCAAGCTCGCATTTGGCTGCGTGCTAATGAGTCCGCGCCCTAGAGCGGTTTCCACTTGATATGGGTCACTACGCGTATCCGGCATGTCGAAAGTAGTTCGCGCATTGCTCGGGTGCAAATGTCTTGATGAGCTTGCCG
>Ga0209331_1000148_pt1 | contig 24494 bp, 18 predicted proteins | sample JacPinW_OM3H0_M3_FD_187971 | JGI IMG/M metagenome (GOLD analysis project Ga0209331, IMG submission 187971) | Forest soil microbial communities from Algoma, Ontario, Canada - Jack Pine, Ontario site 1_JW_OM3H0_M3 (SPAdes) (version 2) | ecosystem: Environmental > Terrestrial > Soil > Boreal...
GTGAATGCCGAACGAGGGCGGGTTTGCGGGGCACCCCAAAAAACGCATCCGCGTTTTTTGGGGACCCCCGGTCCCGCCCCTACAAGATCCGCGCCTTTAGCTTGCACGCCGGCCCGCCATCCGGGCTACGGATTCACATGCTTGACAGCCCGCAGCACAGCCCCTATTTGCCGGCTTGGCACTCGCGTACCTACAGTGCTAGCAATCCCAAAATCTGCGTTCCGCGAGGAAAAATATGGCCAAAACCAAGTTCCGTCCCCTGCACGACCGCGTGGTGGTGCGGCGTGTCGATGCTGAGGAAAAGTCCAAGGGTGGCATCATCATCCCCGATACCGCGAAGGAAAAGCCGTCACAGGGCGAGGTCATTGCCGTGGGCCCAGGCGGCCGCGACGAGAGCGGCAAGATCATCAAGCCGGACGTGAAGGCCGGGGACCGCGTGCTCTTCGGCAAATGGTCGGGCACTGAAGTGAAGCTCGATGGCGAGGAACTCCTGATCATGAAGGAGTCCGACATCATGGGCGTGGTCGCCTGAAAAGCAGATCGGATCTTTCTTCTGGCGCACCTTTTCCCGCGCGAATGGAGAAGAAGCTTCTCACCGCAAGAACACGGAGTGAATTGAAATGGCTGCAAAAGACGTAAAGTTTTCCACTGATGCCCGCGACAGGATGCTTCGCGGCGTCGATACCCTTGCCAATGCGGTCAAGGTGACGCTGGGCCCCAAGGGCCGCAACGTCGTTCTCGACAAAAGCTTCGGCGCGCCCCGCATCACCAAGGATGGCGTAACCGTCGCCAAAGAGATCGAGCTGGAGGACAAGTTTGAGAATATGGGCGCGCAGATGGTGCGCGAGGTCGCCCAGAAGACGAATGATCAGGCGGGCGACGGCACGACCACTGCCACGGTGCTCGCCCAGGCGATCGTCCGGGAGGGGGCGAAGTCGGTCGCCGCCGGCATGAACCCCATGGATCTCAAGCGCGGCATCAATATCGCCGTCTCGGCCGTGGTCAAGGACATCGAGAAGCGCGCGAAGAAGGTTGGCTCCTCGTCCGAGGTTGCCCAGGTCGGCACGCTCGCGGCCAACGGCGACAGCAAGGTTGGCAAGATGATCGCCGAAGCCATGCAGAAGGTTGGCAATGAAGGCGTGATCACGGTGGAAGAAGCCAAGGCGCTCGACACTGAAGTTGAGATCGTCGAAGGCATGCAGTTCGACCGCGGTTATCTCTCGCCGTATTTCATCACGAATGCCGAGAAGATGCTGGCCGAGCTCGAGGACGCTTATGTGCTCCTGCACGAGAAGAAGCTCTCGGGGCTGCAAGCTCTGCTGCCTGTGCTCGAGGCGATCGTCCAGGCCGGCAAGCCGTTGCTCATCGTCGCTGAGGATGTCGAAGGCGAGGCGCTCGCCACCCTCGTGGTCAACAAGCTCCGCGGCGGTCTCAAAGTGGCAGCTGTGAAGGCGCCCGGCTTCGGCGACCGGCGCAAGGCGATGCTCGAGGACATTGCGATCCTTACCGGCGGCCAGCTGATCTCCGAAGAATTGGGCATCAAGCTTGAAAGTGTGACGACCGCCATGCTCGGGCGCGCGAAGCGGGTCATCATCGAGAAGGAGAAGACCACGATTGTGGACGGCGCCGGCAAGAAGAAGGACATCGAGGCGCGCGTTTCGCAGATCAAGCAGCAGATCGAGGAGACCACCTCCGATTACGATCGGGAGAAGCTCCAGGAGAGGCTTGCAAAGCTAGCCGGCGGCGTCGCGGTCATCCGGGTTGGTGGCGCAACAGAGATCGAGGTGAAAGAGAAGAAGGATCGCGTCGAAGATGCCCTCAATGCGACCCGCGCCGCGGTCGAGGAAGGCATTGTGCCTGGTGGCGGTGTAGCGCTGCTGCGCGCCAAGAAAGCGGTCGGCCGGATCACCAACGAGAATCCCGACGTGCAGGCCGGCATCAACATCGTGCTCAAGGCGCTGGAAGCGCCGGCGCGCCAGATCGCCGAGAACTCAGGCGTGGAGGCCTCGATCGTTGTCGGCAAGATTCTTGAAAACAAGTCGGAGACCTTCGGCTTCGACGCGCAGACCGAGGAGTATGTGGATCTGGTCGAAAAGGGCATTGTCGATCCAGCCAAGGTCGTGCGCGCTGCACTGCAGGACGCCGCTTCGGTTGCGGGTCTGCTGGTGACCACGGAAGCGATGGTTGCCGAGTTGCCCAAGAAGCCGGCGCCGACCCCGCCCATGCCCGGCGGTGGAATGGATTACTGATCCATTCAGCGGGTAAGCACCAAGCATCGAGGGCGCGGCGCAAGCCGCGCCCTTTGTTTTCGGCTTATGCTATTGTAGCCCGGATGAGCGTAGCGATATCCGGGATCCCGCATATCGCCCGTCTCTGCTAAAGATCCGGGCTACGACGCAACGGAATATGCGCGCGTCTTGTTTTGTTTATATTTGGATTGCAACAAGAGGGTGTGCGCCATGGACCAGAAGATCATCAATCTTTACGACCGTTTTACCCACGGCGGCATGAGCCGACGTGAGTTTCTCGATCGACTGACCGAGCTCGCCGGCTCTGCTGCGGCAGCGGCTGCGCTCGTGCCTCTTCTTGCGAGTGACCATGCACGCGCGGCGACGGTTCCCGTCGATGACAGCAGGCTCGCGGCGGAGCGCGTCTCCTACGACTCCCCCAAAGGCAGGATTAGCGGCTATCTGGTTCGCGCCAAAGCGTTGGGAAAGCGCCCCGCCGTTATCGTCATTCATGAGAACCGCGGTCTTACCCCTCACATCGAGGATGTCGCCCGCCGGCTTGCCGTCGAAGGCTACCTTGCATTGGCGCCCGATCTTCTTTCCATCGCTGGCGGCACTCCGCCCGATGAGGACAAGGCACGTGAACTCCACGCCAAGACACCACGGGAAGACATGATCGCGGCGGCAATCGCTGCGGTGCCCTTCATCCAGCACCACCCTGAATCCACCGGAAAGGTCGGCGCGGTTGGTTTCTGCTTCGGCGGCGGAGTGGTCAACCGAATGGCCGCCGGCAGTCCTGATCTTGCCGCCGCGGTGCCTTACTATGGCGAGCAGGTGCCCGCGGAAATGGTGCCCGCCATCAAGGCGGCGCTCCTCCTCCAATATGCCGAGAATGACGAACGCATCGACAAGGGCATTTCCGCTTACGAGGCGGCGCTCACGGCAAACAACAAGAAATTTACGATCTACATCTACCCGGGCACGCAGCACGCTTTCAACAATGACACCGGAGCGGCGCGCTACAACAAGGCGGCGGCCGATCTCGCCTGGAGCCGCACGCTCGCGTTCTTCGCGGAAAATCTGGGAGCGCCGCCGAAGGCGACGTGATCTTCATTGGCCGCGCACGCCTAGTCGCGCGTTCTTATCGCGTTTTTCGCTGAGATTGAGCCGGCAGCGCCACCTCTCCCTCCGGGGCCCTATCGGAGAGGTGCGCACGCGGCGAGGCCGCATCACAATCAACATGATCGAGATCGGCTCTAGGCAGCACGCCGCTCCAGATGTTTGCCCTCGAACTGAGGTGCCACCTCCCGCATGAACCTGTCCATCTCTTCCTTGACTTGGCTGTGCGGCTTTAGGCCAACGTTGAAATACAGGATCACCTCGCAGAAACCTGCGGCCTCGACCTTCTTTAGCGAGTCGATGATTGCTTGCGAATTCCCGAGCAGGACCGAGTTATCGGTGAGCATTTCCGGCTGCACTTTGTGCAGCCGCTCTACCATAGTGACGAAATAAGCGTAGCTCGGTGGCGCCGTTTTGGGATCGCTGGGCAGTGCCGGGATCGCGCATTCGCGGTAATAGCGGATTTGGCGCGTTCTCTGGGCTCGCTCTTGCTCCGGCGTGTCGTAGAAATGGGTGAAATAGCTGCACATCAGCTGACCGGGCTTTCGGCCATGCTTGGCGCAGGTCTCATTGTATAAATCGGCCACCTGTTTCAGTCCGCCATAACTCATAGCGGCGGCGAAAGGCGCAACGATCAGCCCGCATCCAAGGCGTGCGGCGAGCTCGATCGAAGGCTTGGAGAACGAGCCGATATAGATCGGCACCGGCTGTTGCACGGGCTTTGGCGTTATTCGCACGTCATCGAAGCTGTAATGCCTGCCCTTGTGCGAGATGCGGCCTTGAGCGGCCCACAGCTTCTGCACCACCTCGATGCCTTCCTCGAAAATGCTTTGATTTTCCTGGAAAGAAACGTGGAAGGGCGCGTATTCCCGACCGTCATAGCCGCGGCCAGCAGCAAAATCGACGCGCCCGTTGCTGATGAGATCGAGCGTGGCCCATTGCTCGGCGACGCGAATGGGATGATGCAATGGCGTCACGCTGACCGCGGGCGCAAGCCGAATGTGCTTGGTGCGTGCGGCAATGAAGGACAGCACGATCTCGGGGCAGGACAGCACGCCGAGCGAGTTGAAGTGATGCTCGCCGATCCAGGCGGAATGCATACCCAGCTGATCGGCATAGAGAGCCTCGGCCAGGATGTCGGACACGAAAGTATTGGCGTCGCGGGAATTGTTCGTATAGTGATTGTCGCTTAAGGTGAAGTAGCCGAATTCCATATTTGTCTCCTCTGGTTACGCCACACGCGCCGAGCGGCGACATTGCTGCCGCACGCCAACGATGCTAATGAGCTCGCGTTCTTTTCAACAACTCAGTTCGCACTCAGCCCGTGTCGCATTTCGCTCAGCGACTATGGAATGATGTTTGCGCGCCACGTAAGGCCATCCTCGTTAAACCATATCGCAATCGGACCTGCGTGCGGAAGTTGATTATTCTCTGCAACAAAGTGGCCGTTGCCATCGCAACCATAAGCGCGCTATCGGAGGAACCATGGCCATTGAGCGCGCACTCACGATCCTCGCCAGCAGCGTATGTTTCTGCACGCAGGTGCTGCTTGCTTCCGCTCAGGACTGGCCCACGAGGCCGGTTCGCATTGTCATCGGGTTCGGCGCGGGCGGTGGGACCGACGTCGCCACGCGTGTCGTCGCGGATGGATTATCGGAGGCCCTGGGACAGCAATTTGTGGTCGAGAACCGGCTGGGCGCCGGCGGCACCATCGCTGGCGGAATGGTCGCGAAGGCAGCGGCAGACGGTTACACCGCGCTGTCGGTCAGCATGGCCCACGCAGTGTCCGCCGTCACGATCAAGCAGGTACCCTACGATCCCGTGAATGACTTTGCGCCGGTCGGAGTTTTCGCCAATTCGGGTTTTGTGCTAGCCGTGCCGAAGGCGTCGCCGGCGAGCGATCTCAAGAGCCTCATCGAATATGTGAACAAAGCCGCCGGTAAGCTCAACTATTCCACCGTGGGGCTCGGCTCGACGCAGCATCTGATCGCGGAGGACTTGCGCCAGCGCACCGGTATGAATGCGCAGGCGGTCTCCTATCGCACCACAGGCGAGGTCGTGAGCGCACTCCTGCGGGGCGATGCCGCCTTCACGATCGAGCTCTATCACGCCATCCGCGGCCAGGTTGACTCCGGCGACCTGAGGCTCGTTGCCGTTGCGACGCCCAAACGCTGGCCGGCGATCATGGCTGTCCCGACAATCGCAGAAAGCGGCATTGCCGGGTTTGGTTTCCTCGGATGGTATGGGCTGCTGTTCCCGGCCGGCATGCCGGCGCCGATCGTCGGCAAGATGCATGATACCCTCCACGAGGTCTTGCGGCGCGAAAACATCCGCCAACGGCTCGAGGGCATCGGCGCAATCGCCAATTTGTCGACCCCGGATGAGTTCCGTAACGTCATCGAGTCCGACATTCGCGGCTTCCGCGAGGTCGCCAGCAAGGCGGGCCTTGAACCGCAATGACGAGACCACATCGCGATAGCCCGCAGATTCGTTGCAGCACCGCAATGCGAACCGCTACGGTTTTCCTGGCGATCATCTTGGCAGTTGGCCCGCAGACAGCTTGGGCGCTTGCGAATCCCGCTTCGGTGTTTTGCGTCAAGAGCGGCGGCAAGAGTGAGATTCGCAAAGGGCCGCGCGGGGAGTACGGTGTTTGCCGGCTTCCCGACGGTCGCGTCGTGGAGGAGTGGACTTATTTTCGTAAGATGAAAGCTCGCTGACGACCGCTGCTCCATTTCATAATCGCAATACCGCCTCAGGCGCGGTGAACTGCAGCTTCAAGGCCTGCGCCACCGCGCGCTGCGTGAGCTTTCCTTCGTACACATTGAGGCCATTGCGCAGATGGGGGTCCTCGCCCAACGCGCGGCGAACGCCCTTGTCGGCGAGCGCCAGGACAAACGGCAGGGTCACGTTGTTGAGCGCAAAAGTCGAGGTGCGGGCGACCGCCCCCGGCATATTGGTCACGCAATAATGCACGACTTCATCGACGGTATAGGTGGGTGCGGAATGCGTGGTCGGGCGCGATGTTGCCGCGCAGCCGCCCTGATCGATGGCGATGTCCACAATGACAGCGCCTGATTTCATTGCTTTGACCGTTTCGGCGGTAATGAGCCTGGGTGCCGTGGCGCCGGGAATGAGCACCGATCCGATCACGAGATCGGCGCGCCGGCACAACGTGGAGATCGCGTCGCCGGTCGAGAACACGGTGCGCACGCGCGTGCCGAGCTGATTGGAGATTCGGCGCAAGGCCTCGGTATTGCGGTCGATGACGGTTACGGTTGCCCCCATTCCGGCCGCAATGAGCGCGGCATGGGAGCCGGCAACGCCGCCGCCGAGCACGACCACGTCAGCGGGCGGCACGCCCGGCACGCCGCCGAGCAGAACCCCGCGCCCGCCGTTCTCTTTTTCAAGGCAGCGCGCACCCACATGCGGCGCCATGCGCCCCGCAACCTCCGACATCGGCATCAACAGGGGCAGCGTGCCTTGCGCGCTCGTCACGGTCTCATAGGCGATGGCGATGGCGCCGGAGGCGAGAAGATCCCTCGTCTGCTCGGGGTCGGCAGCGAGGTGCAGATAGGTAAAGAGCATCTGGCCCGATCGCAATTTTTTGCGCTCGCAGGCAATCGGCTCCTTGACCTTGATGATCAGCTCGGCCCGCGCAAAGATGTCATCTGCGCCCTCGACGATCTGCGCTCCGACCGCCTCGTAGTCCGCATCGGCAAGTCCTGCTCCCACTCCCGCGCCGCGTTCGACGAGGACGTGGTGACCGTTCGCGATCAGCTCGCGCACGGCCGAAGGGACGAGACCGACCCGGTATTCGCTGTCCTTAACCTCTTTCGGAACACCAACAAGCATCTTTCCTGATCCGATCCGGCTACCCGCGGATTTGCCGTTTAGGCGTTCCTGCGCGTTGAACCGCCGATGGCCCCGCCATTGCCCGCCTGTGGCTTCGTCTATATCTCTTGCGGCGTAAAGTGCGCCGGCGGCGATTGCGCCTGTCGGCTAGGGGTTGGAGGCCCGCGGCGCGATGGCGCTCAACCACGTCACTCTAGACGATAAATACGACCTGACGAAAAGCCGGATTTTCGTGACCGGCTTTCAGGCGCTGGTGCGGCTGTGCCTGATGCAGAAGGAGCGCGACCGCCGCGCCGGCCGCAACACCGCGGGCTATGTGACCGGCTATCGCGGCTCCCCGCTGGGAACCCTCGACCAGCAGTTCGTCCGGGCACGCAAGCACCTCGATGCGTACGACGTCCGGTTTCAAGCCGGCATCAACGAGGACCTCGCCGCGACCGCGCTGTGGGGCACCCAGCAGGCCGAGCTGCGCGGCGAAGGGCGGTTCGACGGCGTATTCGGCCTCTGGTACGGCAAGGGGCCGGGCGTCGACCGCACCGGCGATGTCTTCCGCCATGCCAATTTCGCCGGCACCTCCAGGCACGGGGGCGTGCTCGCGCTTATGGGGGATGATCACACCGCCGAATCCTCCACCACGGCGCACCAATCCGAATATCACTTCATCGACGTGATGATCCCAATCCTCAACCCGGCAGGTGTTCAGGAGATTGTCGAGTACGGCCTCTATGGTTGGGCGATGTCGCGCTTCTGCGGCACCTGGGTCGCGCTCAAGTCCATGCATGAGACCGTGGAATCAACTGCGGTGATCGACGGCAGCCTCGATCGCGTCAACATCGCCATTCCCGCTGATTTCGAGATGCCGCCGGGCGGGCTCAACATCCGACTGCACGACACCATACTCGGCCAGGAAGCGCGGCTGCACGACTACAAGCGCGATGCCATGCTCGCCTTCGTGCGTGCGAACAAGCTTAACAAATACATCACTTCGGGCGGCCGTAATCCGAAGATCGGCATCATCACGGTCGGCAAAAGCTATCTCGATGTCCGCCAGGCGCTCGATGAGCTCGGCATCGATGAGGTCAAATGTAACGATCTCGGCATCCGCCTGTTCAAGGTCGCCTGCCCGTGGCCGATCAGCCGCGAGGATCTGGCAAACTTCGCCGATCGTCTTGAGCTCATCATTGTCGTCGAGGAAAAGCGCTCGCTCATCGAGGTTCAGGTCCGCGAGGAGCTTTATGGCAGCGCCAACCAGCCCATCTGCATCGGCAAACGCGACGAGCAGGGCAACTGGCTGTTCCCCGTCAAGGGCGCGCTCGATCCCAATGAAATCGCAATCTGCATCGGCGAACGCATCCTCCAGCGCGTCGGGCCGAACGAAGCGATCGCGGCGCGCGTGGCACAGCTCAAGGAAGCGCAACGCAGGCTCGCCGAGACGACCGATGTGGCCGTGCGCCTGCCCTATTTCTGCTCGGGCTGCCCGCACAATTCGTCGACCGTGGTGCCGGAGGGCATGCGGGCCTATGCCGGCATCGGCTGCCACTACATGGCGCAATGGATGGACCGCTCGACGCTCGGATATACGCAGATGGGCGGCGAGGGCGCCAATTGGATCGGAGAAGCGCCGTTCAGCAACCGCCCGCACGTGTTTCAGAATCTCGGCGACGGCACCTACAATCACTCGGGATACATGGCGATCCGCGCCGCGATCGCCGCCGGCATCAACATCACCTACAAGATCCTGTTCAACGACGCCGTCGCCATGACCGGCGGCCAGGCCAATGACGGCGGCCTCACCGTCGCGCAAATTGCGCATCAGGTAGCGGCGGAGGGAGCAAAGCGCGTCGTCATCGTCACCGATGAGCCTGCGAAATACGCGCGAATGGCTGACCGGCCGCGCGGTTTTGCCATCCATCACCGCGACGATCTCATGGAGGTGCAACGGGAGCTTGCGAAGCTTGGTGGCGTCACCGTCCTGATCTATGACCAGACCTGCGCCGCGGAGAAGCGCCGGCGGAGGAAACGCGGACGCTATCCCGACCCGGCCAAGCGGGTGATCATCAACGAGCTCGTGTGTGAAGGCTGTGGCGACTGCGGCGTGAAGTCCAATTGTGTGTCGGTCCAGCCGCGGGAAACCGAATGGGGCCGCAAACGCACCATCGATCAATCCAGCTGCAACAAGGATTTTTCCTGCGTGAAGGGCTTCTGCCCCTCATTTGTTACGGTTGCGGGAGCGACCCTCAAGCAGGGGACGGCGCTGGCCGCCTCTCACCCCGACCCGCTCGGCGGTAACCGGGAAGCAGGGCTGCCCGAGCCGGTACTGCCGCCCATCAAGCAAACCTACGACATCATCGTGACTGGCGTCGGCGGCACTGGGGTAGTCACCATCGGCGGCATTCTCGGCATGGCGGCCCACATCGAGGGCAAAGGCGTGGGCGTGCTCGACATGGCCGGCCTCGCGCAAAAAGGCGGCGCCGTTTACAGCCACATGCGCATCGCGCAGCGGGCGGAGGACATCCACGCCATCCGCATTGCGGCCGGCGCAGCCGACCTCGTGCTCGGCGGCGACATCGTTGTTGCAGGAAACAAGAAGGTGCTTGCGGCGGTCAAACACGGCGCCACCGCCATGGTCATCAATGTCGCCGAGTTTTTGCCCGGCGATTTCACCCGCAACCCCGATTACTCGCTGCCGACCGAGCGGCTCAAACGGGCGATCACGGCGCAGGCCGGGGCCGAGCAGACGCGTTTCATTGACGCGAGCCGGGCGGCAACAGCGTTGTTCGGCAATACCGTGGGCACAAATATATTCCTCGTGGGCTACGCGTATCAGCTCGGAGCTTTGCCGCTTTCGGCCGCATCGATCGAGCAGGCGATCGAATTGAATGGCGAAGCGGTGGACATGAACAAGGCAGCGTTCCGGTGGGGCCGGCGTGCTGCCGTCGACTGGAGCGCGATCGAGAGCATGATCGCGCCCGCGCCCGATCAGCGGCGTGATGCCCATCAGCTCTCGCAGTCACTCGATGAGATGGTCGCGCGCAGGGCGGCATTTCTCACATCGTATCAGGATGCCCGTTATGCCAGGCGCTACCGCGAATGGGTGGATCGGGTGAGGACCGTGGAAGGCCAGCGTGCTCCCGGCAGAACTGGTTTGGCCGAGGCGGTCGCGCGCTATCTGTTCAAATTGATGGCCTACAAGGATGAATACGAAGTCGCGCGGCTCTATTCCGACGGATCGTTCATGCGCCAGGTCGCGGACGAGCTTGGGGGCGAGCACCTTCGCTTCCACGTTCACCTCGCTCCCCCGCTTCTGGCACCGATGAACAAATCGACCGGCGAGCCCAGAAAGCTCACGTTCGGCCCGTGGATGTTTTCCGTGTTCAAATGGCTCGCGAAATTCAAGTTTCTGCGGGATACGCCGTTCGATCCTTTCGGCTATACGCAGGAGCGCCGCATCGAGCGCCAGCTCGTGCGCGACTATGCGGCGATGCTGGAGGAGGTGCTCCCGGCGCTCAATCCCGATAACCATGCCGTTGCCGTCGGCCTCGCCTCCATCCCCGAGAAGATCCGTGGTTTCGGACACGTCAAGATGCGACACTTGCAGGCGGCCAAGGCAGACGAAGCGGCCCTGCTCGAGCAATTCCGCGCAGGCCCTGCGCCACTCCTGCGGGCGGCGGAGTAAGCATTAGACGAATTCCCGGCTTGACCCCGGGGCGTGCCCATCTTCTTATGGAGTGACAAAGAACTGCCGATAAAGGCAGACGAGCACCACCAGACAAACCTTATTTCTGCGAACCGGGAGGATTGCTTTGGCACCGAGCACGGCTGAAGACACGTTTCCCAAGCTCCTGATCCGCAACGCGCAAATCTTCGCGCAGCGCCCGGCCTACCGGCACAAGGACCTCGGCATCTGGCGCGCCTGGACGTGGTCGCAGGTGCACGAAGAGGTCCGCGCGCTCGCTTTGGGGCTCTCGGCGCTGGGCCTCAAGCGCGGCGACAAGCTCGCCATTATCGGGGGCAACCGCCCCCGCCTCTATTGGTCGATGTGTGCCGCACAATCGCTCGGTGCCGCGCCGGTACCGATCTATGCGGACTCGGTCGCGGAAGAGATGGCATTCATTCTCGATCACGCCGAGGTGACGATTGCCGTTGTCGAGGACCAGGAGCAGGTCGACAAGATCCTCTCGATCTCGGATCGGCTGGCGCGGCTTTCGCACGTGATTTACGACGAGCCGCGGGGGCTGCGTAATTACGATCACACGCGCCTCAACTGGATCGACGACGTGCAGAAGCTCGGCCGCGAGCGCCTCGCAGCCGACGGCAAGCAATGGTGGGAGGCGAGCGTCGGGGAGGGCAAAGGCTCGGATCTCGCCGTGATCCTCTATACCTCGGGCACGACCGGGCAGCCCAAGGGCGTCATGTTGACGTTCGAGAATCTGATCGTCTCGGCCGTGAATGCAAATCGCTTCGACAATCTCGGTCGCCAGGAAGACGTGATCGCGTATCTTCCGCTCGCCTGGGTCGGCGACCACATGTTTTCATATGCGCAGCCGTTCACGGCCGGGTTCTGCGTGAATTGTCCTGAAAGCCCGGAAACGGTGGCGGAGAACCGGCGCGAGATCGGGGCGACCTATGCCTTCGCGCCTCCCCGCACCTACGAGAACCTGCTCACGCTGACCATGGTGCGGATGGAGGATGCAAGCCGGCTCAAACGCGCAGCATTCAACTATTTCATCGGGCTGGCGCGCCGTTGGGGTGAAAAAATTCTCAATGGCGAAAAAGTCCCACTGCATGCACGCTTGATGTATCGGCTCGGCGACCTCCTCGTTTACGGACCGCTGCGCAACCGGCTCGGCGTTTCCCGCGTTCGTCTCGCCTACACCGCCGGCGAAGCAATCGGCCCGGAAATCTTTCGGTTCTGGCGCTCGATCGGCGTCAACCTCAAGCAACTCTATGGGCAGACGGAAGCCTCGGTCTACGTTACCGCCCAGCCTGACGGTGAAATCTACGCCGACACCGTCGGTAAGCCGAACATCGATGTCGACGTCAAGGTGGCGGAGACCGGTGAAGTGCTGTTTCGATCGCCGGGGGTGTTTGCGGGGTACTATAAGGAGCCTGAGAAGACGGCCGAGACCAAAACACCCGATGGTTGGGTGCGCACCGGCGATGCCGGGATCATCGATGCCAAGACCGGCCACCTCAAGATCATCGATCGCGCCAAGGACGTGGGCCGGCTCAACGACGGCACGCTGTTTGCGCCGAAATATCTCGAGAACAAGCTCAAGTTCTATCCCAACATCCGCGAGGCGGTCGCCTTCGGCGACAAGCGTGACTTCGTCTGCGTCATGCTCAACATCGATCTCACCGCGGTGGGCAGCTGGGCGGAGCGCAACAACGTCGTCTATGGCTCGTACCAGGAGCTCGCCGCACATCCTCTGGTCTATGCCATGCTCGCGGGACATGTCGCGGAAGTGAACCGGTCCTTGGCGCAGGAGCCAGCGATGGCGGGCGCCCAGATCCGCCGTTTCCTGATCCTGCACAAGGAGCTCGATCCCGATGACGGCGAAATCACGCGGACGCAGAAGGTGCGCCGCAGGTTTATTGCGGAGCGCTATGCGCCCCTCCTGACTGCGCTCTATAGCGGGGCGAGTGAGGCCGACATCGCGACCGAAGTGACTTTCGAGGACGGCCGCAAGGGCGTGCTGTCCGCGCGCGTGAAAATCCGCGATGTGAGCCCGATCCCGGCATCTGCGGTTCTGGACAAGGCCGCATAACCGCGTTGGGGGGAGGGCCCGCGTGAGAGCTCCGACCAGGCAGCAGATCGCAGCGGGCGAAGTGCTGCTCTCGGTCGATGACGTCTCGTTGGCTTTCGGCGGCGTCAGAGCGGTCACCGGCGTCTCGTTCGATATCCGCAAAGGCGAGATCCGGGCCATTATCGGACCCAACGGCGCCGGCAAGACGTCGATGCTCAATGTCATCAACGGGTTCTATCAGCCGCAGCGGGGCCGCATCACATTCAAGGGTCAGACCCGCTCCCGCATGCGTCCTTACGAGGCCGCGCTTGGGGGTATCGCCCGCACATTTCAAAACGTTGCGCTGTTCAAGGGAATGACCGCGCTCGACAACATCATGGCCGGACGCACGCTGAAAATGCAGCGCGGCTTTCTCTGGCAGGTCTTGCGGGTGGGACCGGCGCTCTCCGAGGAAATGGAGAACAGGCTGCTGGTCGAACAGATCATCGATTTTCTCAAGATCCAGCACATCCGCAAGATTCCGGTCGGCAAGCTTCCGTACGGGCTGCAGAAGCGCGTCGAGCTCGGCCGCGCGCTCGCCATGGAACCCGATCTGCTCCTGCTGGACGAGCCGATGGCCGGCATGAACATCGAGGAAAAGGAGGACATGTGCCGCTATATCCTCGATCTCAACGAACATTTCGGAACCACCATTGCGTTGATCGAGCACGACATGGGCGTGGTGATGGACCTGTCGAACCGGGTGCTCGTGCTCGATCATGGCGTGAAGATCGCCGACGGCACGCCGGCCGAGGTGCAGGCCGATCGCGCCGTGATCGATGCCTATCTCGGCGTGAGTCACTGACATGCTGGGCCCGGTGCTCGAGACTCTGATCGGCGGGCTTTTGACCGGCGTGCTCTATTCCCTGGTCGCGCTCGGATTCGTGCTGATCTTCAAGGCCTCAGGCGTGTTCAATTTCGCCCAGGGCTCCATGGTGCTGTTCGCGGCGCTCTCGCTTGCGCGGCTTGCGGAATTCATGCCGTTGATCGTCGCGCTTGCGCTCTCCATCGTGATCATGATTGCGCTCGCCTATGCGATCGAGTTCCTGGTGCTGCGCCATCTGATCAATCAGGACAGCATCATCCTGTTCATGGCGACGTTGGGCATTGCGTATTTTCTCGAAGGCTTCGGTCAGAGCATCTGGGGCAGCGATATCTACAAGATCGATCTGGGTTTCCCCACGAATCCGGTCTTTGTGCTGGAATCGATGTTTCCCGGAGGCCTCCTGATCGACCCGACCGAGCTGATTGCGGCGGTCATCTGCGCGGTGATGGTGCTCGTTCTCGCGGTATTTTTTCAGGTCACGCGCGTGGGCCGGGCACTGCGCGCGGTCGCGGATGATCACCAGGCTGCCCAGTCCGTCGGCATTCCGCTCGGTCAGATCTGGCTCATGGTCTGGGCGGTGGCCGGTCTCGTTGCCCTGGTCGCGGGCATGATGTGGGGCGCCAAGCTCGGCGTGCAATTCTCGATATCCTTGGTCGCGCTCAAGGCGCTGCCGGTGCTCATTCTGGGGGGCTTCACCTCGATCCCCGGCGCGATCGTCGGGGGGCTTATCATCGGGGCGGGGGAAAAGCTCTCGGAGGTTTTGCTCGCACCGATCCTCATCCGCACATTCGACCTCGCGGGCGGCGGGATCGAAAACTGGTTCGCTTACGTGCTCGCGCTGCTCTTCCTGCTGGTTCGTCCGCAGGGACTGTTCGGCGAGCGCATCATCGAGCGGGTTTGACGCCGTGCTCTATCGCGAGGTCGGCCAATACAAGACGTCCTACCGGGCGGACGAAGCGATTTTTCCGATCGTGCAGGATCGCTGGTTCGTCATCGCCCTCATCCTATTCGCTTTCCTCGTCGTGCCGCTGTTCGCGGGGCAGTATCTCTACACGGAAGTCCTCATTCCGGTGCTCATTCTTTCGATCGCGGCGATCGGACTCAATATCCTTACCGGCTATTGCGGCCAGCTCTCTCTCGGTTCCGGCGGCTTCATGGCGGTCGGCGCCTATGCGGCCTACAATCTGGCGCTGCGTGTGCCCGAGACGAACATCATCCTGGTGTTCCTCTTCGGCGGCGTCATGGCGATGCTGGTAGGCCTTTTGTTCGGGCTCCCTTCGCTGCGCATCAAGGGCTTCTATCTCGCCGTCGCGACGCTTGCCGCGCAGTTCTTTCTGGAATGGGTCTTCGCGCGGGTGAAATGGTTTACCAACTACGCGCCGTCGGGCTCGGTCGCGGTCGGCCGCATCGACCTGTTCGGCATCCCGATCGATACGCCGCGCAGCACTTACATCTTTGTGCTTGCGAGCGCGATTATGCTGGCGCTCGCGGCCAAGAACCTGGTGCGTAGCCGGATCGGCCGAATGTGGATGGCGATGCGGGACATGGATATCGCCGCCGAGATCATCGGAATCAGGCCGCTTCACGCCAAGCTGTCCGCCTTCGCCGTCTCGTCCTTCTATATCGGGGTGGCCGGGGCGTTGTGGGCGTTTCTGCGGCTGGGCTCATGGGAACCCTTGGCCTTCGACGTCAACCGGTCGTTCCAGGTGCTCTTCATGATCATCATCGGCGGTCTCGGCACCATCCTGGGATCGTTCCTGGGCGCCGCTTTCATCGTCGTGATCCCGATCTTTTTCAATCAGCTGCCGCTTTGGCTCGGAATTCCCATCTCGACCGCGGCAATATCCCACATGGAGTTCATGCTGTTCGGCGCGACAATCATATTTTTCCTCATCGCCGAACCCCATGGCCTCGCGCGGTTATGGACGATCGGTAAGGAAAAGCTTCGCCTTTGGCCCTTCCCATATTGAGGCGCGAGCAAATAAAAGGCACTATCAGGTCAGCACGCGGGCGCGAGCCGCCCGCACCGGGTGGCCGGCCAATCAAGGTCGTCAATCCAACACATGGAGGAAAGCCAATGACCATACGAAACTTCGGGGTGGCGCTTGCAGGGGTCCTTCTCGGCTCCGCGCTTGCCGCTCCGGCGCTCGCGCAGAATGAGCAGTTCATTCCCATGCTGGTCTATCGATCCGGCGCCTATGCTCCGAACGGCGTCCCGTTCGCGAATGGGCTGGGCGACTACTTCAGGCTCATCAATGAGCGCGACGGCGGCATCAACGGCGTCAAGCTCACCTACGAGGAATGCGATACCGGCTATGCCACCGATCGCGGCGTCGAATGTTATGAGCGCCTGAAGGGTAAGGGCCCCACCGGGGCGTCCTTCATCATTCCGCTCTCGACCGGGATCACCTTTGCGCTCACTGAAAAAGCGCCGATCGACAAGATCTCGATCATCACCATGGGCTACGGCCGGTCGGAGTCGCGCGACGGCTCGGTATTCCAGTGGAATTTCCCGCTGCTCGGCACCTATTGGACCGCGGCCGACATCATCCTGCAGCACATTGCCAAGCAGGAAGGCGGCTTCGACAAGCTCAAGGGAAAGAAAATCGCGCTTGTCTATCATGACTCTCCCTACGGCAAGGAGCCGATCGCGCTGTTGCAGAAGCGTGCGCAGATGCACGGGTTTGAAGCGCTGCTCTATCCAGTGACCCATCCCGGTGTGGAGCAGAAGGCGACCTGGCTGCAGATTCGCCAGAATCGTCCGGACTACGTGCTGCTGTGGGGCTGGGGCGTCATGAATTCAACCGCCATCAAGGAAGCGGTTGCGGTCGGCTATCCCCGCGACAAGATGTACGGGGTCTGGTGGTCGGGTGCCGAGCCTGACGTGCGTCCTGCGGAGGACGGCGCGAAGGGGTACCATTCCGTTACGCTCCAGCACACCTCCGGTCAGTTCAAGCTGCACGAAGACCTCAAGAAATTCGTATACGATAAGGGTCAGGGGCTCGCCAAATGGGAGGAGACCGGCGAGATCCTCTATGTCCGTGGCTTGATCAATGCCATGCTCGGCATCGAAGGCGTTCGCACCGCGCAGGAAAAGTTCGGCAAGAAGCCGATGACCGGAGAGCAGGTGCGCTGGGGGCTTGAAAATCTCAATCTCACCGAGGACCGTATCAAGCAACTCGGCTTCGAAGGCGTGCTGAAGCCGGTCAAGGTCTCATGCGCCGACCATGAAGGCGCGCGCACGGGTCGCATCCAGACCTGGGACGGCAAGAACTGGAGCATCACGTCGGACTGGTACACCTCGGACGACAGCGTCATCTTGCCCATGGTGAAAGATGCCGCTGCCAAATATGCAGCCGAGAAGAAAATCCAGGTCGGCTGCCTGATGAACTGATGTCCATTCCGGCCGCACGCGATGCACGGGAGGCGGCCATCCCGCCTCCTGCTGCCGCGGGCGCGCAGGACCATGCTGTGGCGGCCGCACCGGCGGCCGCCGCTATTCTTTCGGTGAACAACATCGAGGTCGTGTACGACCACGTCATCCTGGTGCTCAAGGGCGTGTCGCTGCAGGTGAGGAAGGGCGACATCGTGGCGCTCCTCGGCGCAAACGGCGCCGGCAAATCCACCACGCTCAAGGCCATCTCGAACCTGTTGTCGGCCGAGCGCGGTGAAGTGACCAAGGGCTCCATCATCTTCGACGGTGAAGAGGTGCACGCGCGCACGCCGAGCGAGCTGGTACGGCGCGGCTGCATTCAAGTGATGGAAGGCCGTCATTGCTTCGCCCATCTCACGGTCGAGGACAACCTGCTCACCGGCGCTTTCACGCGCCGCGACGGCCATGCCGAGGTGAGGCGCGCGCTCGATCTGGTCTACGGCTATTTTCCCCGCCTCAAGGAACGCCGCGGCTCAATCGCCGGCTACATTTCCGGCGGCGAGCAGCAGATGTGTGCGATCGGACGCGCGTTGATGTCTCGCCCCAAGATGATCCTCCTGGACGAGCCTTCCATGGGGCTTGCGCCGCAGCTGGTCGAGGAGATTTTCAGGATCGTCGGCGATCTCAACGCCAGGGAAGGCGTTTCGTTCTTGCTGGCGGAACAAAATACCCACATGGCGCTCAAATATGCACGCTATGGCTACATCCTCGAAAACGGCCGGGTGGTGCTCGACGGCGAGGCCAAGGCACTGGGCGAGAACCAGGACGTGAAAGAGTTTTATCTCGGCATGGCCGAAGGCAAACGAAAATCGTTCCGCGAGGGCAAGCACTATCGCCGCCGCAAGCGCTGGCTGGCGTGATCACATCTACGGCGCGAACGGATGCCGCTCGACCATTACGACGAGCTTGAAGCACGCGATCCCGAGGCGCGCGAGCAGGCCCTGTGCGGCCGCTTGCCCGATCTCATCGCGCTTGCCTTGAGCGCATCGGGATGGCAGGAGCAGTTGAGCGCCATCGCGGCCAACGGCGTGACCTCGCGCGCGGATCTCGCGCAGCTCCCGATACTGCGCAAGGCGGAGCTTGCAACGAGGCAGCGCGAGCGGCCCCCCTTCGGAGGTTTCAATGTCACCGCGCCCGGACGCATGCGCCGGTTGCTGATGTCGCCCGGTCCGATCTTTGAACCGCAAGGCATGGGTTCGGATTTCTGGGGCGCCGCGCGCGCGCTGTTTGCTGCCGGCTTTCGCCCGGGCGATGTCGTGCACAACTCATTTGCCTATCATCTCACGCCCGGCGGTTTCATCATGGAGTCGGGTGCGCAAACGCTGGGCTGCGCGGTGGTTCCCGGCGGCACCGGCAACACCGAGCAGCAAATCGAAGCCATCGCCCATCTCAAGCCGGGAGGCTATACCGGCACTCCCGATTTTCTCAAGATTTTGCTCGACGCGGCGGCGAAGGCCGGCAAGGATGTTTCCTCGCTCAAGCGCGGCCTCGTCTCAGGCGCGGCGTTGCCGGGATCGCTGCGCCAGGAGCTCTCCGCGCGCGGCGTCAAGGTGCTCCAGTGCTACGCGACCGCCGAGCTCGGCGTCATCGCATATGAGAGCGACGCGCACGAAGGCATGATTGTCAATGAAAACCTGCTGCTCGAAATCGTGCGGCCGGGCACCGGCGATCCCGTTCCCGCGGGCGAAGTGGGAGAGGTCGTGGTGACGTCTTTCAATCCGGATTATCCCATGATCCGCCTCGCGACGGGCGATCTTACAGCGCTAATGCCGGGCCGCTCGCCCTGCGGCCGCACCAACATGCGCATTGCCGGCTGGATGGGCCGTGCCGACCAGACGACCAAGGTCAAGGGCATGTTCGTGCACCCCAGGCAGGTGGCGGAATTGGCGCGCCGTCATCCCGAGCTTGGCCGCGTGCGGCTCGTCGTCACGCGCAGCAACGAGCAGGACGTCATGACGTTGATGGCGGAAACCGCCGCTCCGATCGAGGCGTTGCAGAGCGCGCTCGCCGCCACGCTGCAATCCGTGACAAAACTGCGCGGAGACGTTCGGCTGGTCTCGCCGGGAACGCTGCCGAACGACGGCAAGGTCATTGCCGACGAGCGGCCGGTGGGCTGAACGCGGCCGTCATTCCGGGGGCCGCGCGCAGCGAGGCAACCCGGAATCCATAACCACAGTCGGCCTGGGATTATAGATCCCGGGTTCGCGGCCTTCGGCCGCGCCCCGGGATGACGACATACCCCTACCGCGTGCGTTTGGCGGCCTCCGTGACCAGCTCGTAACCGGCGCTGAGCTGGGGCTTCGATTTGGAAACGTCCTCGCCCACGCTCGCCAGCGTTTCCATCATGGCCGACTGCTCATCGCCCGGCAGGCTGATGAGCTCACCGCCCTTGTCCAGCCACATCTGCCGCACCCGCGCATTGAACGCGATTGTAAACGAATTGATTTCCGTTGCCGCGGCGGCGCCATCGCGATCGACGATCTGCTGCAAATCCGCTGGCAGCGACTCGTACCATTTCCGGCTGATCTCGATCACGCCGAAGATCGTAGGCTGGCCGGTTTCGGTGACGTATTTCGCCGCGTCCTGATACTGCATCGTCGCATAGACGGTGATGGCGGCAAGCGCGCCGTCGATCGCGCCCTGCTGAATGGCCGGCAGAACGTCGCCCAGAGTCATTGCGACCGGCGTTACGCCGAGGCGCTTGAACGCAGTGGTCTGAAAGTCCGAGGCAAAGATACGGATTTTCTTGCCTTTGAAATCAGACAGATGCCTGATCGCGTTTTTTGCGATGATGGAAGACGGTGTGATGCTGAACAGTCCCACACCGCGCAACCCCTTGTTCGCGCCGAGCCCGAGCATGAGCTTGAGCACCGCCGGGTCCGCGGCAAGGCGCTGTCCGTGCTCCATGGACGTAACAAGGCCCGGCGCCGTCATCAGCTCGAAGCGCTCATCGACTCCGACAAAGAACTCGGGGGGAACGATCGCGCACTGGATCGCGCCGAATTGCACGCCTTCGATCTGGCGCGGAATCGACCCCAATTGGCTGGCGGGATAGATCTCCGGCTTGATCCGGCCGCCGGAATCCTTTTCGACTGCGGCCGCGTAGCTCTTTGCGAGCTGGTGCAGCGAATCGTTGATGGTGGGAAATGTAAACTTCATCGGATAGGTTTTTTCTTCCGCGGCTTGCGCGCCGGCGAGCATCATGGCGAGCCACAATGCCGCAGCAGCGCCGCCCCGCAGATGCCTTGCACAATTCACTGAGCTCATTTCTCCCTCCGGTTCCTCCAATATTCGATCATTGGACGATAGCGCCGCCGCTGGCGCAAGCCACCCTACCGAACTGCTTGCCTTGATCATGGCAGTTCCGGTGATTGCGACCTGGCTGCCGAGCCGACTGGGCTAGGGTGCGCCAGCGATGGCCGGAAGCGTATTAACACTAACAATGGACAGCAGTAGCGCCTTTCTGACGCTCTGCAATCATGCGTTTGGCGCGGCGACGAAATGCCGGCAGAGACCACGCATCGTCGCATGCGAGAGAGGAACCGCGTTGATTGACCAAGGGAGGACGAGTTGTTCGGTGCATTAGCGAAAATGCTGGCAGCAGGCGTCCTGGCCGCCGGGATGATCACCCCGGCCAACGCGCAAGGGACCAACGCGCAAGGGACCTGGACCAAGAAAGCGCCGATGGCAGCCGCGCTTAACGAGGTGGCGCTGGCAGCGGTCGGCACGAAGATCCACGTGATTGGCGGCATGGTGCTCGGAGAGGCGGGGCCCTATCACCAGGAATATGACATCGAGAAGGACACCTGGCGCGCGCGGGCAATCCTGCCGAAAGCTCTCGATCACGCGGGCGCCGCGGTCCTCAACGGCAAGATCTACGCCATCGGCGGCTTCCTCGGCTGGTTGCATCGTGAAGCGCAGAATGCCGCTTACGAATACGATCCAGTGACCGACAGCTGGCGCATTCTTGCACGGATGAAGGCGCCACGTGGATCGGTCGGCATCGCGCAACTTGGCGGCAGGATCTACGCAGTCGGGGGTCGCAATCCGGACGACCAGGTGGTCGCGACCAATGAGATGTACGATCCAGCCACGAACACCTGGAAGGAGCTCGCGCCCCTGCCGAAGGCGCGCGATCACATGGCGGTGGTGGCGGCCGAGGGTCGCATCCACGCCATTGGCGGGCGCACGGGCGCAAGCAGCACTCGGGTCGATCAGCACGACGTCTACGATCCGTCAACCAACACGTGGTCGTCGGGACCGCTGCTGCCGACGCCGCGCAGCGGCCTTGCAGGCGCCTACTACCAGGACTTGATCCTGGTGCTCGGGGGCGAACTGCCGCCCAACACTTTTGCCGAAAACGAAGCATACGGTCTCAAGACCAGCAGCTGGCAGGCGCTTGCGCCAATGCCGCACGGACGCCACGGCACCAGCGCCGCCGTGAGCGGCGGAAAAGTGTATATTGCGGGGGGCTCGTTGCGGCCGGGTTCGCGCGAGGTTACGAACGAGCTGATCGTCTTCACCTTGCCATAGCGGCGTCGGCTCCCGCCGGCTGTGCTCGAGCCGGCGGGGCCTCGCGCGGATGCGTTCTGCCATTCCGAACCAGATTGCTAGAGTGTGGTTGCGATTTGGCACTATACTCGGGCGTAGAACCGCACGGTCGCAAGCAACAGGCGTCGGGAGAACTCCATGGCGACGACAGCCACCACCTTGCATAAGAAACCTGCCGCCTTTGCCGTACAGCAGCTCTCTCCCGCGCTCGGCGCGGAAATTCTGGGCGTCGACCTGCGCGATCCGATCAGCGACTCGCTCAAGCAGAAATTCCTCGATACCTGGCACGAGCATCTGGTCATCCTGTTGCGCAACCAGACTCTCGATGAAGACAGCCAGGTGCGCTTTGCCGAGACATTTGGCGCGCCGGCGAAGACCACCTCTGGTCGCGCGTTCAGCACGAAGCATCCGTCCGTGATGCTGATCTCGAATATCCGCGAGGATGGCAAGCCGATCGGCGCGTTGCCCGACGGCGAGATGCATTTCCACAGCGACCAGTGCCACCAGGAAATCCCTGCCAAGGCGACGTTGCTCTATGCGATCGAAGTCCCGAGCAAGGGCGGCAATACGTTGTTCTCCAATGCCTACAGTGCTTATGAGGCGCTCCCGGAAGATCTCAAGGCGCGGATCGCGGGCCGCCGCGCGCTCAACGCCTATACCACCGATACGACCGTGCGCAGCGCGAACTACGATGATGCCAAATCGTCGCATTGGCATCCTGTGGTTCGCACGCATCCGGCCACGGGACGCAAGGCGCTCTATGTCAATCGGCTCATGACGCGCGAGATCGAAGGTCTTGCTCGCGACGAAAGCGATGCGATCCTGCAGCGGCTCTTCGATCACCAGGAGCAGCCGAAGTTCGTGTACGAACATGTCTGGCGCCCTGGCGACATTCTGATGTGGGACAACCGCTGCACGCTCCACGCGCGCACCGACTTCTCGTCCGGCGAGCGGCGGTTGTTGCGGCGCGTGACCATCCTCGGCGAAAAGCCGGTGTAGTTGTAGCCCGCATGAGCGAAGCCGCCTTCGCCAAGGCTTCGGCGGCCTCACTCACATTAGCCCGTCGAAGCTTTAGCGAAGACGGGCGACATGCGGGGTAATCCCGGATGTCGGCTGCGTCTCATCCGGGCTACCGAGCGCGGTGTAGAGGCGGCAAACAACCAGTTCAGGTGATGTCCGCCAGGGACGCCTTCAGCACTCTGCCCGGCCGGGGACCCACCAGATGATCAGTGCCGCTATTGCCGGCACGCCCACGTTCGATAACTCACGGCAGGAAATGACCAGCCGGATGTCGCAAGCTTGGAGTTCCGAGCGCTACCCGAAATTCTGCTGTTCCAATCCCGTGCTGCCGTAGAGCCAGGCAAGATCCTCGTACCAGTCCTCCTGGGTTTTGTTGCGCATGATGGCGTTGCGTAGCGCAGCATGCGGTCCCCCGGGATGATAGACGTGGTCGCCAAGCGCGCGCGACTGGATCTGCACCCGAGCCGTGCGCAGGACGCGACGGTCGCGATAGGCCTTGAGCGCCGTTTCGATGTTGCGGGGATGCTCCGCCACCATGTGGGCGAGGCACACCGCATCCTCCATCGCCATGCAGGCACCTTGTGCCATGTATTGCAGCATGGGATGCGCGGCGTCGCCGAGGAGCGTAACGCGTCCATCGACCCAGCGCTCGGTGGGCTCGCGGTCACAGAGCACCCACAGTTTCCAGTCGCTGCCGTGGTGGATGATCTGCAGCGCGCGCTCATGCACGTGAGCGAAGCCCGGCATCACCTCTTCGTGTGACACCGGCACGCCGGCCACGGGCTCGGGCGCGTTGTTGTGCGACGTGATCACCAGGTTGAAAACCTTCCAGCCCGAGAGCGGATAGTGCACAAGGTGGCACTTCGGCCCGGCCCACAGCGTTGCGGCGTTCCAGCGCAGATCCTCCGGCATCCGGTCGGTCGGGATCACTGAGCGGTAGGTGGTGTGACCGGAGACGCGGGGCGGCCCATCCTGGACGACCTGCTTGCGGATGTTTGACCACAGCCCGTCGGCGCCGATCAACGCGCAACCCTTAACGTTCTCTCCCGCGGCGAGCCGTGCCATCACGGACGAACCATCCTGCTGGTAGGAGAGAACTTCGCTGTTCACCCTCAGATCGATGTTCGGGTTCTCCCGGCATGCGCGCAGCAACACGCCGTGCAGATCGCCGCGATGCACCACCGCATAGGGATTGCCGAATCGGGCGCGGAATTTTTCACCAAGATCGATGTGGACGATCTCCTCCGCGGTGAGAGCGTCCATGAGGCGCAACTTGTCGATATAGACGGCCATGGCGCGGGCGCTCGGTCCCACCCCGAGCGCATCGAAGGCGTGGAACGCATTCGGCCCAAGCTGGATGCCGGCGCCGATCTCCCCCAGCGCGGGGGCCTTCTCCAGCACGATGACGTTGCTGCCCGCGCGGGCAAGTCCGAGAGCCGCGCTCAAGCCGTCGATTCCGCCGCCGGCGATCAGGATAGGATTGTTGTCGCTGCCGTTACTCATTCGGTGTCTCAGAGATCGGTTTTTCTGAGCGAAAGATCAAGCAGTAGTCATCGCTGGCCTCGCTCCGGAATGAAGCTAGAGCCAGTTTCGATGACGTTCGATCACCACGCGATGGTGCAGCCCGCGGTACCTCTCCCCGGAGGGGAGAGGTCGGATCGCGCTTGCGCGATCCGGGT
>Ga0209331_1000149_pt1 | contig 24382 bp, 22 predicted proteins | sample JacPinW_OM3H0_M3_FD_187971 | JGI IMG/M metagenome (GOLD analysis project Ga0209331, IMG submission 187971) | Forest soil microbial communities from Algoma, Ontario, Canada - Jack Pine, Ontario site 1_JW_OM3H0_M3 (SPAdes) (version 2) | ecosystem: Environmental > Terrestrial > Soil > Boreal...
GAGATGACGTTCAGCGTCGTGGTCTTGCCGCTGCCGTTGGGACCGATCAGTCCGTGCACTTGACCCGGCCGGATCTCGAGATCGAGATCCTCAATCGCATGCACGCCGCCGAAGCTCAGCGCCACCTGTTCCAGCGTCAAGGCGCCAGCATTGGCCGGCGCGCCGAGCAGGCGTGCGAGCAGATCGGGCCGCGGGATGATCGCCCGGTCGCTCTCGAGAGGGCGGCGATTCTTGAAATCCAAAATCTCGGCAATTCCACCTGGGATCGCAAGCACGATGACGAGCAGCAGAACCGCATACAGAAACGTGGACCACGCGACCAATGGTGCGGCGAATTCCGGTAGCACCGTCAAAAGAATCGTGCCGAGCAGCGGCCCGAGAATAGAGCCACGCCCGCCAATCAGGATCGCGATGAAGAACAAGATCGACAGGTCGAGCGTGAACGCGTCAGGCGTGATGTAGGATTGCAATGCGGCGAATAGCCCGCCGGCAACCGCAGCGACGGTGCCGCTGAACAAGAACACCGCCCTCAACAGGGCGGGTTTCGAGATGCCGCTTGCTTCTGCCGCGACCTCCGCATCGCGGATCGCGGTGAGCGCGCGGCCGAAGCGGCTTGCCGCCACATTCGCCGTCATCCAGGTGCAGATCGCTGCCAGGCCGAAGCAGAAATAATAGAAGCCCCACTGCGAGGAGAAGGGTTCCGGGAAGATCGGTCCGGGAACGCCCACTCCGCCGCCGGTAACGCTCTGCCAAGCCAACGCCACCTGGGTGACGATGGTGGCGAAGCCAAGCGTCGTGATGGCGAAATAGAAGGTGCGCAGCCGCAGCGCCGGCAGGCCGATGATCAACCCGAAGACGGCGCCGACCACGGCCGCAATCGCCAGCGCCAGATAGGGCGGGAACGCCGGCATGACGTTGCCGGCCGTGAGTATGCTCGTGGTGTAGGCTCCGAGCGTGAGCAGCGCCACCCAGCCGATCGCAATCTGTCCGGCGAACCCGACAACCAGGTTGAGGCCGGACACCAGCACCCAATAGACGCAGGCGCGGGTCGCGATCACGCCCCAATAGCCGCCGCCGAACAGTGGGAACAAAACGCCGACAAGCAGCAGCAGAAGGAAAGGCAGCGCGCCGATCGTGCTCGCGGAGCCGAGCACGTTCGCGCGGCTCGGGCGTAATTGTGCCGCCGGCATTTCCATCATACGCGGCGCTGGAGGGCCGCGCCGGCGAGGCCTTCGGGGCGCGCCAACAGGACGATAATGAACACCGTGAATACCGCCACCGAGGCGAAGATACCGCCCACCAGGAAGTTTGCGGTTTGTTGAAACAGCCCGAGCAGGAGGCCGCCGACCACAGAGCCGCGGTTGTTGCCCATCCCGCCCAACGCGACCGGAACGAAGCCATAGAAGGTCAGCAGTGGCGCATTGCCAAAGAAGGCAAGCAGCATCTCGCCGCCCGCAAAGCCCGCGAGCGCGCCGATCACGCCGGCGAGCGCATAGCTCGCCATGCGCAAGCTGCGCTCGGGCAGGCCGAGCGCGCGCGCGGCATAGGTGTCCTCGGCGATCGCCAGAAAGGCTCGGCCGATGAGGGTATGACGATAGAGCAGTTCCAGGCTGACGATCACGGCTGCGCAGGCGAGCATCGGCAGCCAGAACTGCTGATCGAATCTGCCGCGGGCGATGTCAAATAGCCGCGGAAACGGGCGCGACTCCGTGCCCCACTCGATCGCGGTGAACTGTTGGACCATCAACGCCAGCGCGAGCGTGGAGAGCACGTAGAGATGCTGGTCCAGGCTTTTAAGCACCGGCCGAACGGCGACGATCTCGGTGACGATGCCGAAGAGCGCGCCAACGGCAAGCACGAGGAGAAAGCCGACCACCACCGGCATGCCCATGCGGACGATGAACAGCGAGCCCAGCACGCCGCCCAGCATCCCGAGCGTGCCCGCGGTGAAGCTGAACACGCGCGAGGCGGTGAACATCACGTTATAGGTGACGCCGATCAGTCCGTAGATGCAGCCGATCGCCACCCCAGACAAGACGATCGATTCGACCATCGGCTCAAGCGCTGTAACCGGGAGCCAGGTTGAACGCGCCGTCCTTGAGCGAATTGGCCTCGACCATCACTACTTCGTCGTCCGGGTAGCCATTGTGCTGATCGGGAGTAAAGGAGATGTCGCCGTAGACGCCCGGGAATTCCTTGAGCTTGTTGAGATAGCTAACGACTTGCTCCGGCTCGGTGCCCACGTTCCTCATCGCCTCGGCGATCATCCGTGGACTGTCGTAGCCGAGCGCGATCCACCACAGAAGCGTGTCGCCCATGTCGATCTTCGCGCTCTTCAAACGGTCGAGGAAGGCGATGGTGCGATCCGGAAGCTTGCCGCCCGGGGCGTAGCAAACCGTGCGGAAATTGTTTGGATAGACCTTCGCCCAGTATTCTGGCTTTTCCAGCAAGGCCTTGGTCTGACCGGAGCCGAGCGTGGTCTGGCCCACGATCGGCACGTCCCATTCCATCTGTCCGCGCGTGTTGATGATGCGTGACAGGAAGCCGGCATTGACGCTCCAGGGCATGATCGCTTCCGCTCCTGCGGATTGCATGCGCAAAAGCTCGGCCTTGAGGTCCGGATTGGCGGCGTCGACGTTGCCTTGATAGACCACTTCCGCGCCTTTGGCCTTGAGCATCGGCACATAGGCGTTGACCGATGCGGTGCCATAGCCGGTGGTATCGCTGATCACCGCGACCTTTTTGCGCTTGAGCACTTCCACCACATAGCGGTTCGCGGCGCCGCCGATCTGCTGGTTGGTGGGCGCGTTACGGAAGCACATCGGATATTTCTGCGTGTCGGTCAGGCTGTCGACCCAGCAGGGATGAACCTGTGGCGTGTTCGTGCGTGCGAGCAGGGGCACGACCGCGAGCGACTCGCCGGAGTTGACCGGGCCGAAGACGACGCTCACCTTCTGTCCGCGCGTGAGCTCCGCCGCTCCGTTCACTGCCTTCGTCGGGTCGCTTTGGGTGTCGCGGGTGATCAGTTCGATCTGCCGCCCGTCGATGCCGCCGGCCGCGTTGATCTCCTGCACCGCCAATTGGATTCCACGATTGATCCCGATCCCGGTGGACGATGAGGGACCGGTGAGGGCAGGCAGATAGCCGACCGGGATCGGATCTTTCGCCGCGATCGCGGGCTTGGCCAAGCCCCCCGCAATGGCGGCGGCGCCGGCGGACGCGAGCGCTTGACGACGAGTCATCGACATTTTGATTTCCTCCCAAGGCTTGTCGTGGTCTCTCAAACTGCTACGACACACTATAGCCTCGACTTGATGGTCCGAAAAGCGCCCTGTCACGTCGGAAACTCAAACTCGAATGCAGTGGTCGTGCGATCCACCCCTCCGAGCCGATAAGCGGTGTCGAAAATGTTTTAACTCAACAAATTTTGCCAGTCGCCGGAATCCTTATTCCAACGGCAGCTAACGTAACTTGTAAAGCGCATGTCGCCGATTGCGGGTGAATGGCCTCACCTCACCGGGCCAGCGCCCCGCTTCGGAAGCTTTCGCCCATTCCTGGCTCACCAAAACATGAGGACCGTCGATCTCATAGAGTGCACTATAATGTGCGCCATCTTGTGCAACGCGCTTTTCTACGCCGCCAATGCTCATGACAAACGCCTCACCCTCCATACGCGCCGCCGCATGCACGCCCGGCACCTTCAAGAGATTGGGCACATGTTCGGTGTCGTAGACCTCGTTAAAGAGCGCCTCCTTATCGGGATCTACATCCATGGAGACGACAAACAGATATCTGGATTTGATCGGCATTGGACCGTTGGCTTGCTGTGGTTTTCGCTACCCTACGACGCTTCGCGGGATCAAGATTCATCTCATGCACGGTAGGACCGAGGACGGTTTCGTCCAACGCTTATTTTCTGCGCGACGGTCCCTTATTCTTGCTATGTGTATCGCCTGTCAGGAGTGCCGACAGGCAGCATACTGAGACTCTAGAAGGGATCTTGGTTTAAAGGATTGCAGAGCATTCATTGCCGGTGCGAGTAAAGGACTCGGCAAAGCCTGTGCAAAATCCTTGGCGGACGAAGGCGCCCGCGTATTCGTGTGCTCGCGCGACGCAGAACAAATCAAGCGGGCTGCCGCGGAAATTCGCGCTATCGGCTGTTCTGCTGCTGACGTGTCGAGACCAGACCGAGCGTGACCGGGTCGTCGCTCGGCATCAGCGAGTGGACCCAGCTATGATCCCATCCAATTCGGCAATATTGGCGGCAATCTGCTCAACGTGCTGATTGGATATATCCTTTTGACCTGACTCCTCCGTCTCAAAAATCCGAAATCGGCCTGATTGTAGCATTTCCCGCTGCATTTGAAGCCTCTCACGCTCGCGCTTGCACCAAGCAAGTAGATTAATCAGGGTATCATTGGCCATGACATAGGCTCCGATCGTTGTCCCCGTACGCAGAAAGCAGGTTGACCGGAGTTCATAAAAGCTGATCAAGGCCTAACGAAGAAGCCGTAGCTGGATTTCCATAAGAATCTCGCACGCTCTTTGATAGTGCTTGCGCGAGGAGCGGCGCAGACCGTCCAAGTCCTTTGAAAAGCTGGGTCGTACGGTGATGTGCGGCATTGGGGATGAGTGAAGATCAGATCGGTTTATTGAAGATGTGACTTAGGCTGCCTCATTTCCGGTGCGAAAGCCATCGTCCCAGCGCGACTCCGCGCCACCTCGACGTAGGCGCCCGGGAACGGCTCGGCCTGAATGCCTATCCTGATTTGGCCAAGCACGATCTCTCTTCTCCGCGTTTGTTCGCAATCATGAGCCGGGCCGACGGCTTGGAAGCGGTTCTCGGCGTGCCTTGTTCAAATCTCTTCGGCATCACGGAAGGGCTCTTGCTCGGCAACGGGCCGGATGCCGCCGCCGCGGCAAGACATCATACCCAGGTCCGCTCCGGTTGCGCGCAGGACGAAATTCGGCTGCTGGAGCTGGGCTCCGAGAGGAGGTGAGGCTCGGCGAACCCGGCGAACTGTGCTTCCGCGGCCCGTCGAGCCTGCGCGGGTTCTTCAATGCGCCGGACGCCAACAAGCGCGCATTTACCAGCGACGGCTTTTACCGCACCGGCGACATGATGACCGCCCGCGTGATCGAGGGCGAGACCTATTACGCCTTCGACGAGGGGCGGCTGCGCGACAACGTCAATCGCGGCGGCGAGAAGATCGGCTGCGAGGAAGTCGAAGCTTTCGTCAGCATGCATCCAGCCGTGGTGGAGGCGAAGCTCGTTCCGATGCCGGACAAGCTCTACGGCGAAAAGGCTGCATCTTCATCATCCTTCGCAAGGATCAGCGCGCGCCGGCGGTCAAGGAGCTGGCGGATTTTCTCGTCGCCAAGGGGCTTGCCAAGTTCAAGTGTCCGGAGCGCATCGAGGTCATTGAATCGTTTCCGCTGACCCGGGTCGGCAAGCTCGACAAGCCGGCATTGAAAGCCGCGATCGCCGCGCTGTTGAAGCAAGAGGAGGTGATGTCCGCAGCCGGCGACCAATCGCTCGTGGAGACGCGACCGTGATCAGTACCGAGCACATCGTCGGGAGAACACCGCTCGTCGTGCGCCGCAGGGTCAAGTTCGGCGAGTGCGATTGCCCCGGCGATATTCCTGCGGCGTTCGCTGCGTATGAAGCCATTCGCCGGCCAGCGTCACAGACCTTCCAGGAAGCCGCAGGCAAGAGCCTCGACTGGTACGAGAACGTGGCGAGCAAGATGGACCTGGATCCGATCACCTTCGCCTACGACTACATGCGTCGCACGGATCAGGTCAGCCACGAGGACCTCAAGCTGCGCGACCCACGGTTCACCGCAGCGTACGAGGCGCTGTGCCGCGCCCAACCACCAGTTGCATCAAAACGCGCTACGGCGCTCCAGCTCCAGGGAGGATAGTCATGGCGTATGTCAATGTTGCGCAGCTCATCGACCGCAGCCGGCTGCATTCGGCCCAGGTGCTTGTTCTGGTGTTGTGCGGCCTGTGCATGGTCATGGACGGCTTTGACGTGCAAGCCATGGGCTACGTGGCGCCGGCCATCATCAACGAATGGCACGTCGCCAAGCCCGCTTTGGGTCCGATCTTCGGCGCCGGTCTCTTCGGCATCATGCTCGGCTCCTTGGGTTTGAGCATCGTCGCCGACAAGATCGGGCGGCGTCCGGTGCTGATCGGCGCCATGACTTTTCTGGCCATCAGCATGATCGCCGCGGCCCAGGCGACGACGCTCGATTACCTGTGGGCGACCGCAGAACTTTTTCATGCAGCCGCTGTCCCGGCTGGGATCGCGGTTGTGGCCATGATCGGATTCTGGCGCGTGGCCAAGCTGCAATCGCCAGGCGCCGTGGCGAACCTTGTCCCGGCAGAGATCCCGTCTTGAACGAGCCCCTGCGCCGCTTGCCGTCGATCGAAAACAGCGCGCACGGCGAGGTGATCGCGTGATTATAGTCCGAGATCGTGCCCGCGGGGCAGAGTCGAGGGGGCTACGATGCTCTCGCGCTGACCGCGATCGACTGCACCGCCTTCTCGTACCACGGAGAAGACCGAAACTCCGTGCGGCGCGCGGGACGCGGGGATTTTGGCTTCATTGCATTCTTGAGGGGGGAGCTGACCGTCTTGCGGCTGACTTTTTTTGACGCGTTGTGGTTCAAGTTGGTCTCCTTGAGGCGCAAAGACCCTGTTGCCTTATGTTTGAAATCAAACCAAGCGAAGGCCGGTTCGTCAAGGGGTTGCGGTGCGATGAGCGAGCGCGTTCGGCACCTCAGGCGCGCGTCGCCTTGTCGCGCCTGAACGGGCCGAAGCCCGGACGATAGGATTTGTCATCGAGGAACTGCCGCATGCCCTGGGTGCGGCTGTCCTCTTTGTCCACAAAGCGCAAGGCATCGCTCTTGGCATTGAGATAGTCAGCGGCCTGGGGCTCGTTCATGAACCGCACCGCGCGCAGGGCTTCCTTGGTGTAGCGCAACACCGCGGGGGACTTCTCCATGAGCTTCTGCGCCAGCTTGATCGTCTCGTGTTTGAGCTCATTGCGCGGGAAGGAGAAATTGATGAAACCCATGTCCTTCGCTTTTTTTCCGTCGAAGGTGTCGCCGGTGAGCGCGTAGTACATCCCGTCGCGCAAATTGAGCATCTGCGCCACGTTCCACGACACGATGCCGCCCGGCAGAATGCCCCAGTTCACTTCCGAAAGCCCGAACAGCGCATCGTCCGCAGCGACCGCAAGATCGCAGGCACAGACCTGGGTAAAGCCGCCGCCGAAGCAGTAACCGTTGACCATCGCAATGGTGGGTTGCGGAAAGGTCGAAAGCCGGTGCCAGCGCCACTGATTGGACGCATGGCGCGCCTTGGCGCGGGCGGCGGGAGCGTCATCGTTGGCGCGGAAATAGAGCTTGATGTCCTGCCCGGAGCAGAACGCGTCTCCGGCGCCGGTGAGGACGAGGACCTGGGTATGTGGATCGACTGCGAGCTCGGCGAGCGCATCATCCATCTCCACATGCAGCTGCGGGCTCATGGCATTGCGCTTCTCCGGCCTATTCATGATCAGCCAGGTGACGCCGTCCTCCTTCTCGATGAGCACGGTTTCGTATTTCTTGCTCGGCATTTCGCTCCTCCTCCTAACCCACGACGTGCAAGCTCAATGAGCCTCTGGCGGGAATTGCGCAAGCACGCCCGCATGGGTGCGCTTGCCTTTGCGTGTGAGGTTTGAAGTAAGTGAATTTTCGTAGGGGCGACGCATGCGTCGCCCTGTGACGACAGGGTGCATGTGGAGAGGGGGCGAGGCATGCCTCGCCCCTACGAAGATACACCTTTCGTGGCGACCGATAGGTGGACAGGCCGGATGGAGGCTCGCCCCCTCGCGCGGTTGTGATTTTCTCGCTACAACCGATCCGACGTAGCGTCTGCGAACCACCTGTCCCGCAAAGCGCTTGAATTCCCGTGTATTCGATTCCGATCGACCGCCGATCGCTTCTTACGAGCGTCGCCGCGCTCGGTGGCACGCTCACGCTCGGCTTCGAAATCCCCGGCGGACCACGCCCGGCGGAAGCGGAAGCCGCGGGCGCGGAGGTCAATGCCTGGATCCTCATCGCACCGGATGATTCCGTCACCATGCGGGTGGCCAAAGCGGAAATGGGGCAGGGCGTCTTGACGGCCCTGCCGATGCTGGTGGCGGAAGAGCTCGAATGCGACTGGAGCAAGGTGAAAACCGAGTACGTCGCGCCTGAAGAAAACATCCGGCGGCAGCGCGCGTGGGGGAACATGTCGACCGGCGGCAGCCGCTCCGTGCGCGGCTCCCAGCAGGCGCTGCGCAAGGCCGGCGCTGCGGCGCGCGAGATGCTGCTCGCCGCCGCCGGAACGCGCTGGGGAGTGCCGGCCGCGGAATGCCGGGCGCATAACAGCGTCATCACGCACGTGCCGAGCGGACGCACGCTGAGGTTCGGCGAGATCGCAGCCGCCGCGGCGCAGATCCGGCCGCCCACCGAGGTCAAGCTGAAAGAGCCCAGCGACTGGAAATTGCTGGGCACGCCGCAGCGCCGGCTCGACGTCACCGACAAGGTGCTGGGCAGGACGATCTACGGCATCGATGTGCGCCTGCCCGACATGCTCTATGCCGCAGTGATACAGGCCCCGGGTTTCGGCGCCAGATTGAAATCGGTCGACGACTCGGGGACGCGGGGGATGAGCGGGGTGCGCAAGACCGTAGCGCTGGAGAATGCCGTTGCGGTCATCGCCGAGGATTGGTGGCGGGCAAAGAAGGCGGTCGAAGCGCTCGAGCTGAACTGGGACCTTGGCAAGAACGGCAGCGTCTCCACGGACGGTATCGCAACCTATTTGCGGCGCGGCCTTGCGGCGGAAGATGCCGGGGTCGGACGCAGCGAGGGCGACTTCGCCGCGGCATTCGCGCAGACCGACCGGCGTATCGAGGCGGATTACGAAGTGCCGTTCCTGGCGCATGCCACCATGGAGCCGCAGAACACCACCGCGCACGTGCGTGGCAATGAGGTCGAGGTGTGGGCGCCTACCCAGAACGGCGAAGCGACGCTCGTGGCTGCAGCCCAGGCCGCGGGAGTTCCGCGAACGAACGTCATTGTGCACAGGACGATGCTCGGCGGCGGATTCGGCCGGCGGGATTTGATGCAGGATTTTGTCTCTCTTGCGGTTCGCATCGCCAAGCAGGTTGCGCAACCGGTCAAGGTGGTGTGGACGCGCGAGGAGGACATGCGCCACGACTTTTATCGTCCGATGGCCATGGCGCGGATGCGGGCCGGCATCGGCGCCGCCGGCGAGCCGATCGCCTGGCACGTGCGAGTGTCGGGTCCATCGCTCCTCCCCATGCTGCTTCCGGGTCATGTGGACAAGCAGTTTCAGGAAGGCTTCATCGAGGATATGCCCTACGATGTTGCAAACTACCTCGCGGATTACGCAATGCGCCCGACGCCCGTCCCCGTGGGTTTCTGGCGCGGCGTGAATTACACGCAAAACTGCTTCTTCAGGGAATGCTTCATGGACGAGCTGGTGCACGCCGCAGGCGATGATCCCTATCACTATCGGCGCAAGCTCCTGGGCAATCACCCGCGTGCCGGAAGGCTGCGCGCCGTGCTCGACGCGGTCGCGGACCGGGCGGAATGGGGGGCACCGGCACCGGACGGTTCGTACCGCGGCATCGCGCTCAACGAGGTGCGAGGCACCTGTACTGCGGCCGTCATCGAGGCCTCCGTGGGCGCGGAGCTGCGGGTCAATCGCGTGGTCAGCGCCATCGACTGCGGCATGGTGGTCAACCCGCTCACGGTCGAGCTGCAGGTTCAGAGCGCGACCGTGTTCGCGCTCAGCGCTGCGCTCTACGGCGAGATCACGATCAGGGATGGCGGCGTGGAGCAGTCGAATTTCGAGGATTACGCGATGCTGCGCCTCGCCGAGATGCCGGATGTGGAGACGATCATCGTGGAGAGCGGCGAGCCCTGGAGTGGGGTCGGCGAGCCTCCCGTTGCCGTCGTCGCACCCGCATTATGCAATGCGATTTTTGCCGCGACGGGCAAACGCATTCGCTCATTGCCGATCAAGAGACACGATCTGAGGAACGGGTAATGACTGCAGGGACGGGGACGCAGCTGCGGTCGAATGGCGGCGGGCAGTCGGCCTGTATGGTGGGCAAATGCGCTTGCAGCGGACGCGTCGTGTCCATTGCGATCGCGGCCGTCCTGGTCACCGTGTTTGTCGCGCGGTCGGCGATCGCGGCTGATGCGCCCCCTGGTGCGACGAGCTGCTCCGGCTGCCATCCGGCGAAACGCTGGGTCGATACCGTGGTCCCCCGGCTCGTGGGTCGCAACCCCGCCGAGATTGTCGCAGCCATGCAGGGCTTCAAATCGGGGGCGTTGCCGGCGACCGTCATGGGCCGGATCGCGAAGGGCTTTTCCGAGGAAGAGATCGAGGCGATTGCGGCCTGGTACGGCGCGCAGAAGGAGTAGCCGATCTTGCGAACGTGATCCCCGCCGCAGAGGGGCTCCGCGGCTACCCGCCTTACTCAGCTCAGCGTAAACGCATGCCGTAAAGTGGCCGCCATTTTCGGATCATCACAGTAAGGGGCATAGGGGAGGGGGGTTTGCACATGCACAGGCAGGGCGTCGCCGCGTTCGTTTTAGCGGCATGGTCCTTCGCAAGCTGCGCGGTGCAGGCGCAGGATTCGATCGAGCGCGGGCGCTATCTGGTCGAGGGCATCCTGACATGCGGCAACTGTCACTCGCCGCGCGCCCCCGGCGGCGTAGTCGACAGCACGAGACTTTATTCCGGCGGACCGCAGACCTGGGACGAGCCGGCCTTCACGGTGAAAGGCTCGAACATCACCCCCGATCTCGATGCCGGAATCGGCCGCTGGAGCGCGGACGACATGAAGCGCGCCATCCAGGAAGGCATCCGTCCCAACGGTTCCCGCATCGCCCCGATCATGCCAACGCATTTCTACACGGTGTTCAGCCCCGGCGATCTTGACGCGGTGGTGGCGTATCTGCGCTCCGTGCCGGCCGTGCACAATGAGGTGCCGCCGCCGATCTACAAAACGGCGCTGCCGTCCGAAGTCTTTCCGGGCGCGGACAAGCCGCCGTCGGAGAGCGACCTGCGCGACCCCGTCGAACGCGGCCGCTATCTCGCCACCGTCGGCCACTGCATGGAATGTCATACGCCCGGCGCGATAGGCCATCACGACTTCACCGGCGGTCTCGGCAAGGGCGGACAGAAATTCCTTGGCCCCTGGGGGGAATCGGTCTCGCGCAACATCACCTCGCACAAGGAGACGGGAATCGGCGCCTGGAGCGATGCCGAGATCAAGCGCGCCATCACCGAAGGCATTCGCCCGGACGGCAGCCGGCTCAAGCCGCCGATGGGCTTCGCCTGGTATGCGCGCATGAACGACGAAGATCTCACCGCCATTGTCGCCTACCTGCGCACCGTGTCGCCGAAGGAGTAGCCGCGCCGTCATCCTGAGGCGTGAGCGAGCATTTGCGAGCGAGCCTCGAAGGATGACGGCGCGAAGCACTGCGGGGCTGGTGGGCGGGTAGCTGAATCAGCATTTGTGTGATGCGCAGCACAGAGAGTGCAGAAGCAGTGCGCTAGGGTCCGCGCTGTGAACGCAGCAGTGGTGCGCGCAATGAAAAGCAAGGTGAGACACAAGGGCGACGCGCCATGGTCGGCGCATCTACGCTGCCAAGCCAAGCTGTGCCTTGGCCTGGCCGAGAAGGCGACGGAGTATTGGGTGGCGGCCTCGCTCACCGAGCTCGCGGAAGATTATCTCAACCGTGCCGCCCGCGCGGAAATCACGCGTTCTACGCGTCCGGGCTATGCCAGCTCGACCTCCACGCGCGTGTCATTGTAGCAGGCCCCCTTTGCCAGATCGGCCTTGTCATCGGCCGAGACCAGGGCGTTGATCGTCGTACCGGTCTCGCTCGTTGCAAGCCACGCGCCCTTCTCCGAAGCAACGACCCCGCGCGTCACCGCATCGGTAATCCGCAGCGGCAGGATGACGGAGCCGAGATCGTTCCAGACCCGCACCGATTTTGCGCTATCGAGCCCGCGGGCATGCGCATCCTCGGGATGCATCAGCAGGGGCGAGGGCTCCCCGTTGCCGTCATCGGGTCCAAGCCAGGTCGAAGTGATCCGCTTGTCCGATGCCGGCGAGACAAGGGCGAGGGGAAATTCGGACGCGCGGGGACGGAAGCGAGGGAGCCGCGCGTGCGGTCCCCAGCGCTGTGCAAGCGCGTCGGACGCAAGCTCGATCTTCCCCGAGGGGGTGGCGGGCATGAGATTGTCGAAGAGCGCGAGCGGCCGATTATCAGGCGGGGTCATCCGCAGCGCTGCGGTCGTCGAAATCTCACTGGGCTTGACGCCCTGCATATAGGGATGCCCGGCATCGACGGCGTCGTCCATCAGCTCGCGATCGCTCGCCTTGAAGCAGGCGTCGTCAAAGCCGAAGCGTGCCGCGAGGCGTCGGAAGATCTCCGTATTGGGGAGCGACTCGCCGACCGGTGGGATCACCGGCTCGGCGCGCTGGAGCCAATGGTGCCCGTAGGAGGGATAGAGATCGTCGTATTCGAAGTGGGTCGCTGCCGGCAGGACCACATCGCAAAGCTGCATGCTCTCCGTCATGGCGACATCGACGCCGACGAGGAAGATGTCCTCGCGCAGGAGGCCCTTCCGCATCCGGTTCTGGTCGGGATGCACAACGATGGGGTTGTGGTTGTAGATGAAGATCGCCCGCAGCGGCGGATCGATGTCGTCACGCTCGATGTGGCGTCCGATGTCCAGAATGTTCAGCGTGCGCGTGGAAGCCGGGATGAGATCGGTGCGGGTGAGCTTGTCCGGGGTCTTGGGAAAGGCGAAACGGGCGCAGAGCACGACACCGCTCGTCGCGCTCAGCTTGCCGAGAAGCGCCGGCAAGGCCACTGCCGCCCGAACGCCGCTGCCGCCGTTGCGGCTGCGCTCCAGCCCGTTTCCCGGTGCGATCACCAGCGGGTCGGCTTCGGCCAACCAGCGCGCGAAGGTACAAATGTCGCTCGCCGCGACGCCGCAGGCTTCCGCCGCCTTCGCCGGCGGCCAGTCCCGGGCAAGGCGCATGAACTCGTCGTACCCGCTCACATGCTTGGCGATAAATGACGCCTCATGGGCGCCGAGCCGCTCCAGCTCGACCGCGAGCGCGAAACCCAGGAGCACGTCGGTGCTGGGCCGGGGCGTGAGATGCAAGTCGGCCTGCTCGGCGATCTTGGTGCGCAGGGGATCGACAACCACCAGCCGACCGCCACGGCGCTTGGAGGCATGGATGTTGCGCACGAGGTGCACGTTGGTGACCGTGGCATTGTTGCCCCAGACGACGTTGAGCTTCGCTTGCGCAGCGGCTTCTGGCCCGATGCCGGGAACGCCGCCGTAGGTTCCGACCCAGGCTTCGTTGCGCACCGCGCCGCACATGGAGCCGCGAAAGAGAAGGCTCGCGCCGAGCTTGTGGAAGAACCGCAGCGACATGCTGTCGTAGGCGAGCATGCCGTGCGGGCCGGCATAGTTGAGCGGCATCACCGCCTCACGCCCCCAGCGCCCGATGACGCCTGTGACGCGCTGGTGGATGGTGTCGAGGGCGTGCTCCCAGCTGATGCGCTCGAACCGCTCGGATCCGCGCGGGCCGATGCGCTTGAGCGGCGCGCGCAGGCGGCGCGATCCGTGCACGAATTCGCCGCTGTGACGCGCCACCTTGTTGCAGATGACTCCCTCGGTATAGGGCAGCGCATCCGAACCCCGCACCTTCACGACGCGATCAGCGTCCACCGTGACGGTGAGGCTGCAGGTATCGGGACAATCCAAGGTGCAGACGCCCGCCCGCTCAAAGCTCATGCTCATGGCTCCTGTGGTAGCGACGGCCAATATAGCATGCGTACCGGGGCGGGGGCAGGCACGGACATAGCTGCCCATCCGGATATATACTCTGCGGTGCAGCAGGCTCCGTAATACCTCCCCCTGAAAGGGGGAGGTCGGCGAGCAAAGCGAGCCGGGTGAGGGTCAGTCGCGGCCGCAATGATCAACGATGCGAGCCTCAATGGCCGGACCCCCACCCGACAGCATTTGCTTCGAAGCGAAGCAAATGCTGTCGACCTCCCCCTTGCAGGGGGAGGTATAGCCCGGAGGGAGCAATGGAAGCGTTCATCTGCACCGCCTGTGGTACCCAATATCCGCCGAGCGACGCGCCGCCGCAGCACTGCCCGATCTGCGAAGAAGAGCGGCAATACATTCCGCCGCGCGGACAAACCTGGACGACGTTGGGGGCGCTCGCAGCAGGGCACTTCAATTCCTATCGACAGCATGAGGCGGGCGTGATCGGCATCGGGACGCAGCCCGCATTTGCCATCGGCCAGCGGGCGCTGCTGGTGTGCACTCCGAACGGAAATGTGCTGTGGGACTGCATCGCCATGCTCGATGCTGCGACGATTGCGCTGATCAACGGGCTTGGCGGACTCAAGGGCATCGGCATTTCTCATCCGCACTTCTACACGACCATGGTGGAATGGAGCCAGGCGTTCGGCGGCGTGCCAATCCATCTGCATGCCGCCGACAAGCGCTGGATCCAGCGTCCCCGCCCATCGGTCAGGCTGTGGGAGGGCGACACCCTCGATGTTCTGCCTGACGTGACGCTTATCCGCTGCGGCGGTCATTTCCCCGGCGGGACCGTGCTGCATTGGGCCAAGGGCGCGGGCGGCCGCGGCGTGATCTGCTCGTCGGATATTGCGACGGTGACGACCGATCGCAAATTCCTGAGCTTCATGCGCAGCTATCCGAATCTCATTCCGCTCTCGGCAAAACAGGTCGAGGGGGTTGGCGCTGCGCTCGCGCCGTTCGCGTTCGACACGATCTACGGGCATTATTTCGATCGCGTAATTCCGAAGGACGCAAAACGCATTCTCGACATTTCGGTCAAGCGTTACGTCGCCGCCCTCAACGGCGCCTACGAGAACGAATGAACTAAATCACACCTGGGTGCGGTGGAAGTCGGGCGTGGGCGGCGGCCCCCAGACGCTGGTATGCCCCGGGGTCCAGCGCTTCGGCCGCTGCGGGCTGTCGTGGTGCCATGGCCGCGGCTCGAAATAGCCGAGCTCCTCGTCCTTCATCTGGTCGAGCTCGCAGAAGAATTCGACCACCTGCTCATCCGGGTTGCGATGATAGGTGGCGAGGTTATGGCCGGGACCATGCCGCAGCGGTCCCCAGATGATCGGCACTTTCTTCTGTCCCATCACGTCGCATGAATTCTGCAGATGGATGAAGTCCTTCAGCTCGAATGCGATATGGTGCAGCTGCACATTCGGTCCGGTGAAGAAGTTCACGCTGTGATGGTCTGGATTGCAGCGCATGAAACAGAAGAAATCGCCGATCCAGTCGGAGACGCGAAAGCCGAGAATCTTCTCGTAGAACGCGACCGTGCGCCGGATATCCGGAGTAAAGAAGGCGACATGGCCGAGCTTGAGCGGTCCGATCCCGGCGACCTGCTCGTGCTTGCACAGATAGCTCCAGTCCTTGAACAGCTCGATGATCGTCCCCTTGTCGTCGGCAAACGCAAGCACCTGCCCCACGCCGGGAGTGGAATCGTTGCGCAGCTCGCTGCGGATGCCCTCGTTTGCAAGCTCTTTGGCCATGTCGCCGAAATCGGAATTGGGCGCGACTTCGAACGCCAGCTTGAGGCAGTGTGCCCGATCCGACTTGTTGAGCGCGATGACGAGCTGGCCGATCTTGGTGGTGAGGAAGGCGCGATCCTTCTCGCGCTCGGCGAGGAAGAGGCCCATGAACTTCTCATAATAGGCGATCGCCTTGTCGAGATCGGGCGTCTCGAAGGTCGCATGTCCGATGCGTCTTGCCCTGATCATGGCGTGCTCCTGCTGACGGCCCCGGAAATTTCGTCTTCACTATAGCTTATTCACTATAGCTCATCCCGTCTCAGCATCATGCGCGGCTTCACCCTGGGCTTGACCCCGCGCATCCACCTTCTTGCGAAAAGGATGGATTAGCGGACCTCGGGCCTGCCCGAGGTCCGCATTTATTATAAATGCTCAAGTCCGGTAAAGCCGACTTGAGGTGTCAAGCCCGGCAATGACGATCGCGCGGTAGATGGTGGCCCTCGACAAAGGAAGGGCGGTGCGCGAAAGCTGCCGCATTGCGGGCGCAGCAGAGGGAGCTCCAGCAGATGGTGGCCGGCTACAAGCTTGTAACCTATCGATCCTCCGAGGGGGCGCGCGCCGGCCTCGTCATCGAAGACAAGGTGTTCGATGCCGCAAAGCTCACGGGCAAGGCAGCCTACGCGACCGTGCTCGGGATCCTCAAGGACTGGCGCGCGGCCCAGGGCGTGCTGAAGAAGGCGGCGGGCAATGCGGGTAAGAGCCGGATCAAGGGCCTGCCGCTCGGGCGCACCAAGCTCCTTGCTCCGGTGCGCTGGCCGTCCGCGATCTATTGCGCCGGGGCCAATTATGCCGATCACGCGGCTGAAATGGCGCGCCACCTGAACCGGCCGTTGGAGCCCGACCCGCATACGCTGGGGCTCAAGGCGTGGCACTTCCTCAAGGCCGGACGGGCGCTCGCCGATCCCGGCGCGACCGTGAAGATCTCCGGCATCTCGGAGGAGGTCGATTGGGAGGTCGAGCTTGCTGCCGTGATTGGACGTGCTGCCAAGAACGTGCCGCAGGAAAAAGCGCTCTCGTACGTCGCCGGCTACATGGCGGCTAACGACCTCTCGGCGCGCGACCGCGGCCGGCGCGCAAAGGTGAGCGATACCTCGCCATTCAAGGCGGATTGGATCAAGCACAAGACCTTCGAGGGCTCCTGTCCGCTGGGGCCATGGATCGTGCCCGCAGCCGACATCGACGACCCGCAGAATCTCGGGTTGAAACTGTGGGTGAACGACGTCCTCAAGCAGGATTCCAACACCAAGGACATGATTTTCACGCTTGCGGAGCAGATCGAGCGTCTGTCGGACGGCATGACCCTCTACCCCGGCGACCTGATCCTCACGGGCACCCCGGCCGGGGTAGGCTCGGCGCGGGGGGAGTTTCTCAAGCCCGGCGACGTGGTGAAGATCTGCATCGAGAAAATCGGGACGCTGACCACCAAGCTCGCGTGACCGGCGAGGCATGTGTTTTGGAGGTGCCGGCCCAATACAACTTGCCACTGGTTGCCGGGGAGCACTTATAATATACAGAGACAGCGAAATGCGCCTTCGGCAGCAATGCGGCGGCATTTCGCTTGCAGAACAGGCAAATCGAGGAGGCATGCCGGGATGGCCGAGCAATTTGTCGGCAAGATCGCCGAGTTCAAGGATGGAGACCGCCGGATCATCTTTGCCGGCGACAATGAGATCGGCGTATTTCGACATGAGGGGCAGTTCTACGCCTACAGCAATTTCTGCCTGCATCAGGGTGGTCCCGCCTGCGAAGGCCTCACCATCGCCAAGGTCGAAGAGCGGATCCTCCCCGACAAGACCTCCCAGGGTCTGTACTTCTCAGAAAACGAAATGCACTTCGTCTGCCCGTGGCACGGCTACGAATATGACATGAAGACGGGGGAATGCGTGTCCGACCGCAAGCTCAAGCTGCGCAAATACAAGGTGGTGGAGAAAGGCGATGAGGTCTATGTCCTCACCTAGAAACGCTGCCGCGAAGCTGGCACGCCAGGTCCGGCATTCTTCGCGACCGGCCGCGCCGCAGAGGAAGGTAAAACTCGAGCCGGTTGCATCGAAGCTCGCGAATGGCAGCTCGGACGAGGCCAAGCGGCTGGCCTCCGACATGGAGCGGGCACTTGCCGATGGGCGGCGCGATCTCATCAGCCCCGAGGCGCTGCAGGCGCTGATGGCGGCGGTGTGCAAGACCTATGCGGCGCAGGTGGAAGCGGGCGAGCAGGTCTTGCCCCTGCCGCAGCGCGGCGGCGCTACCGCAACGGAAGTGATGGTCACGGCGAGCGGGCTTCTCAAGGCGGCAAACCTCGCTGTGTTCGAGCTCGGCATGTGGCAGAGCTGGACCGGCCGCTGAACTCGGTGAATGCGTCAATGAATTTTGGAAACGTCAGGAGATGAACCATGGAGCTCCTTGCTGAGCGCGGCCGACGCATATCGGTCGACGAGCTGAATACGACCAGGCTGCTTGCGCATGCGCGCAAGCAGGCGGTGCAACGCAAGCTCGACGACATCATCATCGTCGATGTGGATGCGCATCATTACGAGAACGAGCACTACAACGACATCCTGCCGTTCATGGAGAACGACGTCTTCAAGCAGTGGACCATGGGCGGGCGGGGCCAGACCGAGCGTGGCTCGATCGTGCCGACGAATGCGGGGTTCATTCAGGACATGGGCGGGCGTGTGACGCGCTATCCGCTGCGCCGCTCCGAGAAGACCGCCGATGGCAAGCACCGCGACGTGCAGCTCGGGGAGCGTTGGATGGACGCCATGAGCGTCGATTATTCCTGCCTCTTTCCGACCGGCATGCTCAACATCGGCATGCACCCGCAGAAGGAGATGGAGGTCGATCTCTGCTGGGCCTACAACCGTTGGGTCACGGAGAAGGTGCTCCCCGAGGCGGGAGGACGCATGTACTCCATGCTGTGCCTGCCCTTCTCCGATCCCGCCGCCTGCGTGCGCCAGGTGGAGACGTTCGGCGGTCGCAAAGGCGTGACCGGGTTCATGGTGACCACGGTGCGGAACCTCCAGGTCAACGACAACGCCTATATGCGGCTCTACCGCATGCTGGAAGAGCGCGGGCTCGCGCTTGCCTTCCATTCCGGGCCGAACTGGAACGAGCCGGTGTTCCGCGCCTGCAATCGCTTCCTTTCCGTGCACGCGCTCGGATTTACGTTCTACAACATCCTCCATTGCACCAACTGGATCATCAATGGCATGGGCGAGCGCTTCCCCAAGCTGCCCGTGATCTGGATCGAGTCCGGGCTCGCCTGGGTGCCGTTCCTGATGCAGCGGCTGGACCACGAATTCATGATGCGGCCCTCGGAAGCTCCGCTTCTCAAGAAAAAGCCCAGCGAGTACATGCGCGAGATGTATTATTCCTCGCAACCGATGGAGATTCAGGACCGCGAGGCGCTGGAATGCACCTTCCGCATGATCAACGCCGAGACCCAGCTGCTGTATGCATCGGATTATCCGCACTGGGACTTCGACCTGCCCTCGACCATCTACGACCTGCCCTTCCTCTCGGAGAAGGCCAAGCACAACATTCTCGGCGGCACCGCGGCGCGCCTGTTCAAGCTGCCGCCGCGCAACGAGAAGCAGAAGGACAACCTTAAGCGCTTCGGCAATCTCAGCGCCGCTGCCTGAGCGCAGACTTTGCCAGGCGGGTGATTCTTCGTAGGGGCGAGGCATGCCTCGCCCTCCGGCGACACTGCCGTACGTGAGAGAGGGGCGAGGCGTGCCTCGCCCCTACGGAAGAGAGATTCATCAGGGCCATACCGTGGATGATTCCCGGCGGGTTACGCGGGCGATCTCGCTGAGGCGAGATCGGCCGCTAACCCGCTCTACGAATTATTTGTGCGTCGTTGGATGCGCAATTCAAGCCAGCGCAGCGCAGCGACGATGAGGACGAGCGGGATGATCTGGATCACACCCAGCGCCGCGACCGCCCCGTAGCTGCCGCCTTCTTCCCACATCGTGAGGGTAATGGTTCCGAGCACGTGCGTGCCCGGCCCGACCAGGAAGATCGAGGCGCCGAGCTCGCGCACCGCCAGCACGAAGACGTAGATCCAGCCGGCGAGCAGGACCGGCGCAAGCAGCGGCAGCAGGACACGGCGGAAAGTCTGCACGAGATCGGCGCCGGAAATGGCCGCCATCTCTTCGAGCTCGCGATGGATCTGCGCGATCCCGCTCGAGGCGAAGCGCATGCCGTAGGGCAGGTACAACGTCACGTAAGCCACCAGCAGGATCCAGATCGTGTTGTAGATCGGGATCGGCAGCATGAGGTAGGCGGTGAGAATGCCGGCGCCCACGATCACGCCGGGGATGGCAATGGGCGCGAAGGCGAGCGCATCGAGCATAAAGCCGTAACGCGGCAATCCGCGTTGGGCGAGCCAGGCCATGGCGAATGTGAGCGCGGTGACAGCGGTAGCCGCCATGGCGGCAAGGAGAACGCTCGTTTTGACCGCGGCAAGAAAGATCGGATAGCTCAGGATGAAACGATAATTGTCGAGCGTCGCGTCCGCAGCCGAGGATGCGAACGGCTGGGCGAGATTGCGAAAGAAGGATTGCCATACCAGCGTGAAGACCGGCAGCCCGAGCGCGAGGGCAAACATTGCGCCGGTTCCGAGCGCCACCGGCCAGCGCCAGCGCCCCAGCTTGCTGCGCGCCGGCCGATACCCCTTGCCCGTGATGGTCGCAAAGGAATCCACGTCGGCAGTGGCGCGGCGATAGCAATAGACCGCGAGGATGCAGATGAAGAGGAGCGCGAGGCTGAGCGCGCTCGCCACCCCGAATGCGGGCGGCGTCGCGATGGTGGCGCCCTGAATCTCGGTGGTGAAGACATCGATGCGCGCCGGCCGGCCGATCAGGCGCGGCACCTCATAGGACGCCATGCCCATGACAAACAGCAGCAGCAACGCGGAGAGAATCGCCGGACGCAACAAAGGCAAGGTCACCTTGCCGAGCACCTGCGCGTAGCTTGCGCCCAACATCAGCCCGGCCTCCTCCATGCGCACGTCGAGCGCGCGCAAAGCCGGACCGAGAGTAAGATAGGCAAGCGGGAAATAATGGCTGGACAGCGCCCAGGCCATGCCCGGCATGGAGTAGATGTTCGCCGGCGCTTCGGTCGTTCCAAGCAGCGAGGCGAGCAGGGCAGTGCCCCAACCGACGTTCGGGCTGAGCACGAAGATCCACGCCATCGCCATGAGCAGGCCGGGAATGGCGAATGCCAGCAGCGCGAGCGTATGAAAGACAGATGCGCCGGGAGCGTCCGTGCGCTCCACGACCCAGGCGACCGCCGCCCCCATCAGCAATGTCAGGACGGCGCTCGCGCCGGCAAAGATCAGCGAATTGCGCAGCAAGCGGGCGATGTGCCAGCCCGAATAGGCTTCGGCGAAATTCTCGAAAGAGAAAGCTCCAGGTCCGAAGCCGGTATCCTCGGTGAAGGCGTTGTAGATGAGCGCCGCCACGGGCACGAATACCAGCCAGACGGCGATCGCAACGCAGGCGATGAGCACCAGATTTGCTAGGCCGAGATGCGATTGAACCCGGCTGAGGGAACCGACCGAGGATGCCGCGCTGCTGATCACACCTTGCCCGGAACGCGCGCTAGCGCCCCTTGAGCAGCTGGTCGAAGCGCCGCTGCCATTGGCGCTCCTCATCGGGGCCCATCAGAACGGTGATCACCTTCTTCTGCGTGAGTCTCTCGATGATCCCGGGCGGATTCGCGGCCACATCCTTGCGGGTGGGAAGGCGTCCGAACCTGGCCAGAAATTCCTGGCACTCCTGACTGAGCATGAAGTTGGCGGCGAGGCGCGCGGCATTGGGATGTGGTGCCTTCACATTCACGCCGACCTGTCCGAAAATCAACGTGACCGGATCGAGCGCCACACATCGATGGGATTGCCGGCAAGCTTCACGTTCATGGATAGATTGACGTAATTGTTCAGGGCAACCCAGTACTCGCCCGCACCGACCGCCCGTGCCATGGCGAGGTGCCCGTCGGTGATGACTGGCCGCAGGGAAGCCGCGATGCTGCGCACGAGCTCGGTGCCTTTCTGCTCGCCGTAGAATTCCAACATCGCCTTGAGCCATTCGTTGTCGGTCCCGTCGATCGCGACCTTTCCCGCCCATTGCTGGCGTTGCAGGAATTCCTCGTAGCTCCTGGGCAGCTCAGACGCTTTCACCTTGTCGGTATTATAGGCGGGCGAGTTGTAGTTGGCGTACACGCCCCACCAGCGTTTATTCGGATCGCGCGCCTGCGGCGCGACGTTCTTCGCCTCAGGTGGCTCATAGGCTGCCAGCATCTGCGGCGGCATCTTGTTGATGGTCGCGGTTTGCAAGATGTCGTATGACTTCTGCCCGGCACGAAACTCGATCCCCATGCGCGACATCAAGACGGCATCCGAGGCGCGCACGTATGCGACGGCAATGCCGGTCGCGTCGGTGAACCGCTTGAACAGGGGGAGTCCTTCCTGCTCGTTGGTGGAGGAGTAGACAATGAGCGAGCCCTCGCCCTTTGCGGCCGCAAGGACCGTCGCATCGAGCCAGGAGCGCTCGCCGCTCGCTGACACGTTCTGTGCGCGCGCAGGAGCGATGCTGACGAGGACAGCAAGCAGAATGGCGCTGCCGGTTGGATTGGGCATCGGAGCAACTTATCTCATGAGCGATAATTGACAAATCGCGCCTGCCGGCAGATGCCTGCGCGGGTGCAAGGAGAGGCGCGACTGTGAATACCGTCATGGTCACCCCGGCGGCGGTCGCGCCGGCCAAGGGCGAAGCGGCGAATGCCCTCATAGAGGTTCGCGTGGACGCGATCCGGTATGCCGCGCGCGATACCAACATCTACGAGCTCACGCCGGCCAACGGGCAAGCCTTACCGGCGTATGCGCCGGGCGCCCATATCGATGTGCACCTGCCGAACGGGATCGTGCGGCAATATTCGCTGCTGGCGGCGCAGCCCGATCCCGCCCGCTACACCATCGCGGTGAAGCGCGATCCGGCGAGCCGCGGCGGCTCGCGTTACGTGCACGACGAGCTGCGCGTCGGCAAGACGCTGCGGATAAGCGCGCCGCGCAACAATTTTCCTCTGGTGGAGAATGCAGCTCACGTCATTCTGCTTGCGGGCGGTATCGGCATCACTCCGATCTGGTGCATGGTGCAGCGCCTCGCCCAGCTCGGCCGCTCCTGGCAGCTCTATTACGCGTGCCGTTCGCGTGCCGACATGGCGTTTCTGCAAGCGCTGGAGAAAATGAGCTCGTCGCAGTTCCACTTCGATGACGAGAGCGAAGGCAAATTTCTCGATGTGGCCGCCATCGTCGCCGCTGCGCCGAAGGACACGCATCTCTATTGCTGCGGACCGACCCCGATGCTCAAGGCGTTCGAGGCCGCAACCGCGAATTGGCCGCGCGAGCAGATCCACGTGGAATATTTCACGCCCAAGGAGGAGCCCGCCAAGACCGGAGGGTTCGTGGTCGAGCTTGCCCGCTCGGGGCAGGAATTCGTAATCCCCGAGGGAAAGAGCATCCTCCAGGTGCTGCTCGATGCCGGCGTGGACGTGGACTATTCCTGCGAGCTCGGCATCTGCGGGGCGTGCGAGCAGCGGGTGATTTCCGGCACGCCCGAGCACCGCGACGCGATCCTCACCGAGGAGGAGCAGGCGTCCAACACGAAGGTGATGATCTGCTGCGCCGGCTGCAAGAGCGAACGACTGGTGCTGGATCTCTGAATCTGTAGGGCGCGCATAGGCGCGCCTTGTGCGCGCCGTGCGCACGCGCAGACGCTGCGATGCCGAACCGCGTGGGCACGGCGCGCGAGCTGTTGCCTGGGCGGAATATTTGGAGGGGCGCGCCTTTGCCCACCCTGCGAGACTGAGGTCTACTGATTGAGCAGCGGCAGGCTCTTCGGATCCGGCGGCTTGGGAATCGATTGCAGATAGGCGTGAATGTCCGTGAGATCCTCGTTCGAGAGGACAGCCTCGCTGTAGGGCGGCATCCCCCGGTCGGTCGTGCGCACGAACGCGGTGAATGCTTCGAGCGCTATGGGGTCCGGCGCCAGCTTGGCGCCGGTCGAAGCGCCTTGGCCCTGAAAGCCGTGGCACTGCCAGCAGCCGTGCTGGACAAAGGCAATCTTGCCGTTCTCCGCGGACGCCGCCATCGCGGCATGTCCGAGCATGAGCCCGGCGGCGAGTGCCGCCGGGCCGATGATCCTCGCAGAACGCATCACCATCTATCTCCTTAGGTTGAACATGTCCTTTTCGCGAAACCGGTCCCCACCCTCGGGTCAAGCCCGAGGGCAGGCTTTGCGGAACATGCTCTACCGCGGCTGGGTCCAGACATTGAGCAGCGCGGGCTGGCCGGACTTCACCACGGCAACCGCCTGTTTCATTGCGGGCCCGAGCTCGGCCGGATCCTTGATCGGGCCCTTTGCCCACCAGCCCATGGATTCCGCAAGCTTGTGATACGCGATGTCCGGATTCTCGATGCTGGTGCCGATCGGACCCAGATCCTTGCCGAGATTTGCCACGCGATTGCGGAAGTTCGACAGCTTCTGCAGGTGCATGACTTCTTGATGGTAACCGCGGTTGTTGTGCATGACCGTGAGCAGCGGGATGTTGTGGCGGGCGGCGGTCCACAGCACGCCCGGGGCGTACATCAAATCGCCGTCGGCCTGGAT
>Ga0209331_1000150_pt1 | contig 24363 bp, 20 predicted proteins | sample JacPinW_OM3H0_M3_FD_187971 | JGI IMG/M metagenome (GOLD analysis project Ga0209331, IMG submission 187971) | Forest soil microbial communities from Algoma, Ontario, Canada - Jack Pine, Ontario site 1_JW_OM3H0_M3 (SPAdes) (version 2) | ecosystem: Environmental > Terrestrial > Soil > Boreal...
TCGTAGGACCAGGCGGCGCGCCTGCTTTGCGCAGCACCGTCGGTCACGTCATAAAACTGCACGCCGTTCGGGCAAACCAGATCGCTCTGCGTCTTCGGTGCCGCCAGCAATAGACCCATACGCACCGTTTCCCGCGGAAAGTATCGGTAGCCGCCGACCTCCAAGGTCCGATCGCTTTCTGCGATCACCTGACCGCGCCAAATCGCCTTCATGGGGACCATCCTTGATTCGGTTTTGCAGGGCTTGCGCCTAACCAAGCCGGAGACCTCGTAGGCACCACAGATTTCCTTCGACTTGCCTGCTGGGCATAAGTAGGAGCCGCTGGCGCTCAAGAAAAAGACTTTGTAAGCTGAGCGGCATGCCTGGGAGATATGGAAGCCGCTATGGAGCTACGGCACCTTCGCTACTTCATCGCGGTTGCCGAGGCCGGAAGCATGACGGTCGCGGCTGAGAAAAAGCTGCACACGGCACAGCCTTCCCTCAGTCGTCAAATCCGCGATCTCGAATATGAGGTTGGTGTTCAGCTTATAAGCCGCAGCGTGCACGGGATTGAATTGACCGCCGCCGGTCGCGCCTTTCTCGACCATGCGCGGCTGGCGCTTACTCAGGCGGAAGCGGCCGCGGAGGCAGCGCGGCGGGCGGCTCAACCCGCCAGGCTGACCTTCGCTCTAGGGTTTCTCACAGGGAGAGAAATAAATTGGTTGCCTGAAGCGATGCGCGTCCTTCACGAAGAACTGCCCAATATAGAGGTCACGGTCTCAAGCCAGAATTCCCCGGACCTGGCTGACGACTTGATGCGGGGCAGGCTCGACGCTGCGTTCATGCGGCCGGAAGAGCGGGCGGACGAGCTGGTTTACAGGCTTGTGATTACGGAGCCGTTCGTCGTCTTGCTCCCCAGCGACCACCGCCTTGCCGCGCATGATGCCGTCGAGCTGCGAGAGATCGTTGGGGAAACATTTATCATACCGTCGAAGACGGCCCCGACCTCACGCGTTGTGATCGAGGACTACCTGAAGCGGTCCGGCCTGGATATCACTCCGCATCACGAAGTGGACAACATTACCCATGCGGTGTCCATGATCGCGTCGACCGGCGCCGTAGCGCTGCTGCCCGTCTACCCAAGTAATCTTCTTCCTTCGTCGGTGACCACCCGTCCGATCCGAGGAGATGCCCCGACGGTCGACTTGGTCGTCGGCTATCACAAGGCGAACACATCGCCGATACTGAAAGCGTTTCTCTCCAAAATTGATGACTTGATCGCCAGGAGCGCGCGGCGAGCCGCGCAATCTCTCAAGCCGACTTTCGCCATGGGCTTCCAAACCGGGCAGGAGGTCGACTGGCTGCCTCGTGCCACAACCATCCTTCGCGAGGAATTGCTCAACATCGAAATCAGAGTTTCGAGCGACCATTCCACAATGCTTGCAGACGACCTCCAGCGCGGCAGACTTGATGTCGCTTTTCTCCGCCGGGAGCAGAAGCCCGATCTTGAATACCAATTGGTAGCAAAGGAGCCGCTCGTCGTGATTCTGCCGAGCGATCATCCCCTCGCTGAGCGCGACGCCATCGATCCGCACGATCTCGTGGGTGAAACATTCATCGGGATATCAAGCGTGCCGCGCGTGCTGCGTGCTGTTATCAACGATTATCTGAAACGATGCGGGATAGAGCTCGTGCCGCATCTCGAGATCGATAACTTCGCGATGGCCATCTCTCTGGTCGCGTCGACGCGCGGTGTGGCTCTGCTGCCGGTTTCTGCAGAGAATTTCCTGAAGTGGTCTGTCATCAGCCGCCCGCTGAAAGGCGAGGCGCCGACCATTGATCTGGTCGTCGGATATCATAAGGCGAACACGTCCCCGATCCTGAGGACATTCCTCTCCAGAATTGATGACTTGACCGCCCAGATATCTACCAAGGCTCGCCGAATGAGTGGACCGGGATCGGCCGCTGCGCCACGATGACGACAGGGAAGAACCGGGGGCAGGTGAAGCCATGCTCCCATTGTCCGAAGATCGGTAGTCGTCAAGACTAAATCGAGCAAATGTCCGCGTTGGAGTCATGGCGGCAGTTGAATTGGATCAGGCAGCGAAAACATCCGCGATCCGAATGAGGACCGCAGTGGGGCCGTTCACAAGGGGTCCGGATGGTGGCCGCAAGACAACCCGACGAAGCGTGGGAAAAACGATTCCCTTAAAGTTCGTGTGGTCGAAGCAGTAGTGCGAAGCGGGGTGTACCGCCAGATAATCGAGCCGCTGGAGAAGGCCCTTTTCGTTGAAAAAGAAAGTCTGTTCGCCGCCGGCTTGGAAGTTGTTATGAGTAGGAATGTCAGCCGGAAATCGCACGTGGAGGCATCGCCAAGTCTCGCCATTCTCCTGATGCGGGTCGATCTCCGTCACCTCGAAGCCGGGCGCGGTGAAAAGAAAGGGAGTCGTGAGATAGTTCCACATCGCATAACTGGTAGCTGATCCCACGGAGTATCAGAGCCCCATCAGCCACACAGGGAAAGCGGATAAGCAATGATCGCCAACATGCATCAGCCGAGAACCCAGAATTTCGAGGCCAGGGTGCGCGAGAGCTTCGGCAGACAGGCCATGATGAAGAGTTTGCGTGCTGAGATAGTGGAACTTGCCGCAGGCAGGATCGTGTTGCAGATGCCATTCCAGGCAAATTTTACTCAGCAGCACGGTTTCATGCATGCCGGAGCTATCACAACCCTTCTCGATTCCGCATGCGGCTACTCAGCCTTTTCCCTGATGGATGAAAACGTGGCCGTGCTTACTGTGGAGTTCAAGACGACCCTGATCGCTCCTGCTGCCGGGCAAATGTTTCGGGCCGTTGCCGAAGTCGTAAAGTCCGGCAGGAACTTGACCTTTTCGGAAGGACGGGCGTTCGCGGAGGATGGGGGCAGCAGCAGGCTGATCGCAACAATGTCTGGGACGCTGATGGCAGTTGCGGGTCGCGCTGACATTCAGGGCTGAAGATTTCGTAGCTTGGTTCCGCTATGAAAAGCGCAGCGATCCGCATAACGCCCTCTCTACACCGAAGATCATCCGAAGATCACTGATCTGAAAAAATGGGTCGTGGTCTGGTCGCCGGAACATAAAACCGGGGACTTGATCTACCCGTCCGCAGCGGCATGACTAATATCGGATGACTGAAGTGAAGGGCACTTCATGCCAGCGCGCTGTTCACCGCCGTTCTTAACCCGATTCAAAGTCGGCTGCCTGGCAGGTTGTAAAACTGGTCGGCTTGGCCGGCCCAAATCCAGCCCGGATGGAATTTTCGGAAAGGACAAGAACGCAGAGCAGCGATTGTTTTCCTGAACATGGCGTCATAAGGTTAAACGAATTTTTGTGTTGCGGCCCTGCTCTAGTTGATCGATCGAGGGAGCCTTCCATGACCAAGCTAGCTCGTCGACTGTCCTTTGCTGTTATCGCGACCGTCGCATCCGTCGCGCTGGCCCCGGTTTTGCGGGCGGAGCCGGGAGTGACCGATAGCGAAATCCGCATCGGCATGTGGACGCCGCTGAGCGGGCCGGTGGCGTTGCTGGGCCAATCGGCGCGTGATGCTGTTCGCTTGTGGGCGAAAGAGGTAAACGAAAAGGGCGGAATCCAGGGCCGCAAGATCAACTTCATTTTCTACGATGATGCGGGTTCTCCGCAAGAGGCGCAGGCCGCGGTCCGCCGCCTCATTGATCAGGACCAGGTATTCATGCTGATTTCTGGGTCGGTGAGCGGTTCAACTCTGCCGGTGCGCCAAATCATCACTCGTGAAAAGGTGCCATTTGTGTCGTCCATTTCGTCGAACATCAATTTGATGAAGCCGTTTTCGCGCTACATCTTCCGTATATATGGTAACGAAGACACCCAGGCATACGGCATTCTTGGCTGGATGATGAAGAACGAAAACATCCAGCGGCCGGCAATTCTCTACAACAGCAACGATTACGGCGTCGGCGGTTATCAGATTTATGAAGAGAGGCTCAAGACCGAGTACAAGATCACATCAGTCGCCGCGGAACGCTACAATCCTGGTGACCAGGATTTCACCGCGCAATTGCTCCGCATCAAAGCCGCGAATCCTGATGGCCTTCTCGTCTACGCATTCGCGCAGGAGGCCGGAATCATCGTGCGGCAGGCGAAGGAGCTTGGCCTCGCAGTCAAGCTGTTCGGCGGCGGCGGAACGTCGACGCCGCTGCTGCAACGCGGAGCGGGACCGGCAGCGATCGGCTTCACCGCGGTGCTCGTGGTTCCGGAAATTCCCGAGAGCTCGACCAATCCGGCCGTGGTCGAGTATCGCGACAAGCTCAAGGCAGCCTTTTATCCCGAGGCCTTTCCGCCCGGGCGGCCTTCGGAATATGACACCGCCGCTTACGCTGCGGCAAAAATCACGCAGGCAACTCTCGACAAGGTCGGACGCAATCTGACCCGCAAAGCGTTTGTCGATATGCTGGAGAGCACGAAGAACTTCGAAACCGGCATGACATTCCCGATCAGCTACAGCAAGGACAACCACGAAGGCACCACGGAGACCGAGATCGTCAGAGTGGACGCCGACCTCAAATGGCAAGCGGTCGCACGAGCGAGTGGCAAATAGGTTGTGCGGGCCGCGTGTTCGGCGCCGGCTGCTGTCGGCATTGGCCCTCCTTCTGATCACGTCCGGACGAGCCTCCGGTGGAATTGTTCTTTCAGGTCGTCATCAGCGGTATCACGCTGGGCAGCTTGTATTCACTCGTCGGACTTGGCTTCGTCGTCATTTATCGCGCGACGAAGGTCGTCAACTTCGCCCAAGGCGAGATGATGATGCTTGGCGCGATGTTCGCACTGTATTTTTATTCCGATCTGGGCGCTCCCTACTTTGCTGCATTTTTACTGGCAGTGCTGTTGTGCGGCACGTTCGGAGCAGCGCTCGAACGGGTCGCCTATCGGCCATTGCTGAATGCGCCCGTCGTCACGCTCATCCTTGCGACGGTCGCGGTCGGTCAGATGATGCGCGCGGCGGTTCGCATCCTGCGTGGATCGGAAGTCAGCAGGTTTCCGTCCATCCTGTCGGCAGAGCCGTTCGTGATTGCGGGACTAACGTTCACGCCGCTGAGCCTAAGTATCATCACAATCGCGATCCTTTTGGTCTGCGCCTTCATGCTGTTCTTCCGCAAGACAAGGATCGGCAAGGGCATGGAAGCAACCTCGGAGAACAGAGACGCCGCTCTGCTCGTCGGCATTAGCGTCAATCAGACGTTCTCCTTGGTATGGGCGATCGGCTCCGCGCTTGCTGGCGCGGCCGGTGTATTGCTCGCGCCGTTGATCATCATTACCCCGGAGATGGGTAGCATTGGCATCAAGGGATTCATCGGCGCCATTCTGGGGGGATTCAACAGCATCCCGGGCGCCGTTGCCGGGTGTTTCCTCCTGGGCGTTATCGAAAATCTTGGCGGCGTATACATCGCCAGCTCGATGAAGGACGTCATTGCATTTTGCGTCCTGGTTCTGATCCTGACCATTAAGCCGCACGGCCTTTTCGGCCGCAAGGAAGGTAAGCGAGCGTGAGTTCGCTCAACCGACAGCGAGTGAAGTTGGGTTCTGTCCTCCTGGTTTTTCTTTTCTGTCTGCTTGCTCCGCTTTATCTGAAAAACTATCCGCTGTTTGTGCTTAGCCTGACGGTGGTCAACGTCATTGCCGTCGTCGGCCTGGGTCTGGTGATGGGAAACGCCGGGCAGATCTCGCTGGGGCACGCCGGGTTTGCAGCCATCGGCGCTTATACGACCGCGCTGCTGGTCGCGAACCTCGACTTCTCCTTCTGGGTTGCCATGCCGCTGGCCGCACTGCTGGCGGCACTCTTTGGCTACGTGCTCGGTCTGCCGGCGCTGCGATTGGGTCCGCTCTATGTTTCCATGGTGACGTTCGGGTTTGGTTTGATCGTCGTGATCATCGTGCAGAACTGGTACGAGCTGGCGAACGGACCCAACGGCATGGCGGTGCCGCCGCCTGTGCTGCTGGGCTACGAGCTGTTTCCGCGCCAATTCCATGTCGCGATCGTCGTCGTCGCCGCGTTGTTGTTTCTGCTCGCCCGCAACATTCTGGACTCCAAGCAAGGCCGAGCTTTCATCGCTATTCGCGAGAGTGAAATTGCCGCCCGCGGGATGGGCATCAACCTGGCGCACTACAAGACGACGGCCTTTGCGCTCGGCGCGTTCTATGCAGGGGTTTCGGGCGCCCTGTTCGCGGGACTTGCGCAGTTCGTCAATCCGGATGCGTTCGTTTTTCCGGTGTCGATCCTCTACGTCACCATGAGTATCCTCGGCGGCATCGACAGCTTGGTCGGCGCCGCGATCGGCGGCGCGATGCTCACCGTGTTGCCGGAGCTACTGCGAGGCACCGCGGACTACAAGGATTTCCTGACCGGATTTCTGCTCCTGCTGCTGCTGATCTTTCTGCCGGAAGGAATCGTTGGATTGGTGCGCACTCGGTTGGCTGCGGCCGCCGGTGCAGCTGCGATGCCGAGCACAGGAGAAGGGGAGTTCCGTCTGCAGCTGCCTGCGACCATGGCGTCGCAGAAGGAGCTTGCAGGCGGGTCGCTGCTGAAAGTCGAGAACATCGGTATCAACTTCGGCGGACTGAGAGCCTTGCAGGATGTCGGCCTGACCCTCGGCGCCGATGAGATTCTCAGCGTCATCGGACCTAACGGCGCCGGGAAGACGACACTGTTCAACCTTATTTCCGGGCTCAATCGGCCGACCAGCGGCAAAATCTACTTTGACGGCCGAGACGTCACCGGATTGCCGGCGCATACCCGCACGCGGCTCGGTATCGCGCGGACCTTCCAGAACCTAGACCTTTTCGGCCAGATGAGCGTGCTCGATAATGTGCGCGTGGGCGCACACACGCGACTCAAGGGCACGCTCCTGGAGGCGGCGCTGCGCACCGGCCAGGAACGTGCGGAAGAGGTATGTTGCCGGGACGCTGCAATGGATTTGCTGCGTTTTGTCGGACTCCAATCCTATGCGCACCAGCACGCCAACAGTCTTGCGTTCGGACATCAGCGGCTGCTGGAGATCGCCCGCGCCCTTGCATCGACGCCGAAGCTCATTTTGCTCGACGAACCCGCAGCCGGCTTGAGCGCTTCGGAAATGGATTTCCTGATGGAGCTCATTCGCAGGATTCATCAGGATTTGCGCATCTCCGTGCTGCTCATCGGTCACACGATGCGGCTCGTGATGATGCTCTCGCACCGGGTGATTGTGCTGGATCACGGCATCCAGTTGGCGCAAGGGTTACCGAGCGACATCCAGCGCAACCCTCGCGTCATCGAGGCTTATCTGGGAACCGACGATGCTTGAGCTGTGCAAGGTCGACGCGTTCTATGGGAAGATTCAAGCGCTGCGCGGCATCAGTCTGCGCGTCGAGGAGGGGAAGATTGTCAGCTTGCTTGGGGCAAATGGTGCAGGCAAGACAACGACGGTTCGCACCATCGTCGGCCTCAATCGAACGGCCAATAATGAGATTCGATTTCAAGGTCAGCCCATCGGCAAGATGCCGCCGCATCGGATCGTCCGGCTCGGGATCGCGATGGTACCGGAGCGGCGCGAACTGTTCCCTGACATGAAGGTGATCGATAATCTGGAAATGGGCGCCTACGCGCGCCGCAACCGAGCAGATGTGCATCGTGACCTGGAGTGGATCTGCAGCCTGTTTCCCGTGCTTGCCGAGCGGCGCAAGCAGCGCGCTGCGGCGTTGAGCGGGGGCCAGCAGCAGATGTTGGCGATCGGTCGCTCGCTGATGTCTCGGCCACGATTGCTCCTGCTCGATGAGCCGACCCTTGGCCTTGCGCCTTTGATCGTGAAGCAGATTTTCGAAACTCTGCGCCTGCTTAATCGGGACGGAATGACGATCTTGCTGATCGAGCAGAATGCCAATCAGGCGCTCAAGCTCTCCGAGTACTCCTACGTCCTGGAAAACGGCCGTATCGTTCGTGAAGGGGAGAGTTCAGTGTTGCGCAACGATCCTGCCGTGCAGCAGTCCTACCTGGGGACGATTTGAGCGTAACGGTCACCTCCCTGATCGACGCGACAACAAGGGACGCGGCATGATACTTTACACCAACGCGTCACCGGGAAGAGCGTATTGGCAAATCTGATCATCAAGAATGCCGGATGGGTGGTCACCGTCGATCCGTCGCGCCGGATAATCACAGACGGTGCTGTCGCCGTTGCTGACGACAGAATTGCATTCGTCGGCAAATCCGCCGACCTGGCGAGAGATTTCGTCGCGGATACGGTGATCGACGCAGCGGGAATGCTTGTTCTACCCGGGTTCGTCGATACCCACGTGCACAATACCCAACATCTTGGGCGCGGGCTCGCCGATGAGTGCGACATCCCCAAACAGCTGCTCGAGCGACTTTATGGTTACGAATCGGAGATGACTTCCGAGGATGCCTACTGGGCAGCGAAGAATTGTCAGCTCGAATTGATCCGCTCCGGCACGACCTGTTTTCTCGACCCGAGCAGCTATTATCCGAGCGAAACGGCGCGAGCGACCGGGGAGACGGGGATGCGGGGCATCGTTTCGCGCACGGCCTTCGACATCCACAATACGACGATCGGCAAGATGCCCTCAAAGACGATGTTTCGCGAGACGCTGGCCGAGGCACTGGAGCGGGCCGAGGATACGGTGCTGCACCACAACAATACGTACGATGGCCGGGTGCGCGCCTGGTTTGCGTTGCGTATCCTGGCGGGATGCTCGGACGATTTATGCCGAGGCATCCGCCGGCTCGCCAACAAGCACGGCGTCCCGATTGTCATGCACGCCTCGGAATCGCGGGACGAGATCGTCGCCTCGCGCCTCTCGTCCGGCTTCAGCGATGTCGAGCGCCTGGAAGAATTGGGCGTCCTCGGACCCGATATGGTGATGATCCACATGGGTTGGGCCACTCCGCGCGAAATTCATCTCGCGCAAAAGTACGGTTTCAAGATTTCCTATACGCCGTCGACCGGTTTCCGCCTCGGCATGGGCGACACCACCTACGGCCATTTTCCCGAAATGAGCGCGCTCGGCATCACCGTATCGCTGAGTTGCAATTCGGCCATGTCGAGCAACTACCTCGACATGGTCCGCTTGATGAATCTCGGTGCCGGAGCGATGCGCTCCACGCGGCTGAGCGCGTTCATCTTTCCACCCGAAGACATGATCGAGATGGCGACAATCAACGGCGCGATCTCGGTGGGCATGGACACCGAGATTGGTTCGATTGAAGTCGGCAAGAAAGCGGACCTCGCGCTGTTTGATACCCGCAGGGCCGACTGGCGGCCGATGCTCAATCCGCTCTCGAATCTCGTGCATAGCTGCCGCGGCGGCGCCCATACGGTAATTGTCAACGGCAGGATTTTAATGGCTGCCGGCGAGGTCCGAACCATCGACGAGCCTGAAGCGCTGTCCGAATGCCAAGAACGGGGCATTGCGATCGCTCGCCGATCGGGCCTCGATCGCATCACGCAATCTCCGTGGCCGAGGCTCTAGAGCATGATCCCGCAAAGTGGGCACCGGTTTTCGAAAGCAGATCATGCTCAAACAAAAGGCTAGAGCGGGATGGCGATTCGATCAAAAATCATCCCGTTCTAGCGAGACACCATGCGTCGCCTCATCAGGAACATCGATTGGGTCGTGACCGCCGACAACGGCCGCCGGATGATCGCGGACTGCGCCATTGCGATCGCTGGAGACCGCATTGCGGCCATCGGCAAATCGAGCGCTGTCGAGCGGGAATTTGCGACGGATGAGACCATTGACGGCCGCGGACTGATCGCGATGCCGGGACTGATCGACACTTGTGTCGCGACCGTGCACCAACTTGGCCGCGGGGCCGGCGACCTTTGCGACATTCCGAAGTTCATGCTGGAGCGCTTGTTCGTCTACGAAGCGGCCCTGACGGCAGAGGAGGCTGCCACGGCGACCTTGGCCTGTCAGCTGGAGATGATCCGGTCCGGGACGACCTGTTTTGTTGATAGCGGCAGCCGATTTGCGCACATCATTGCTGATACGGCAGTCAGAACCGGCCTGCGGGCGATGGTGGCAAACGCCTGCTACGACGAGTTCGAGACGCTGATGGGATCATTTCCGGCGGCATTTGCGCGCGAGACCACCGAGGAGACGTTGCATAAGGCTCGATCGGATATTGAGCGCATCCGCGCCCTTGGCTGCGACCGCGTCCAACCGGCGGTGGCGCTGCCCTGGATGGCGGCGGCCAGCGACCGTTTGTGCAAGGAAGTCGCCGATCTCGCACGGGCGATGTCCGTGCGCGTCATCGCCGCGGCGGGGCGTTCGCGCGATGACGCCGTGGCATCGCGCCGCCAGCATTCGCGCACCGAGGTAACCCGGCTCAAAGCGGCAGGGCTGCTTGCGCCAACGAGCATCATCGCGCATGCCGGATGGACCAGCCCGCAGGATCTCGTCGACCTCAAGGCCGGCAATGCCAATGTCGCATGTTGCCCGTCAATGTCGCATCGTCTCGGCACTGGCAGCCTGGAGCTTGGCCGCTACCCGGAACTGCTCGCGTTCGGCGTCAATGTGACGCTCGGGTCCGGCTCTGCAATGGCCAGCAACTACATCGACGTCGCGCGCCAATTCTTTCTGTTTGCCGGGGGCAGCAAGACCTATCGGCTCGACGCAACCATCGTACCGCCGGAAACAGCCCTTGAAATGGCAACCGTTCGTGCCGCGCTAGCCCTGGGTCTGGACAAGCAAGTCGGATCGCTCGAAGTCGGCAAGAAGGCCGACATCACCATGTTCCAGATGGCTTCCGCGGACTGGGCGCCGGTGATCAATCCGGTAGCCAACCTAGTCTTCAGCACCCGCGGTGGCGCGCATACCGTCATCGTCGACGGAAAGATTCTCTTGGCAGCCGGAAAGGTCTGCTCTCTGGACGAGCAAAGCGTGCTCGTGGATAGTCAGAAGAGCGCAGACGCCCTGATGGATCGCAGCGGATTGCGCCAGTTCTGTTCGCCGCGCTGGGCCCTTGACTGACCGCGCGGGAGCGCGCCAATGCCCGAAGAAAAGGAGATGATCATGGCTATGCGCAAGTTCATCATTGAACGCGATATCCCGAAGGTCGGCACATTTGAGCGCGAGCAGCTGCGCGCAGCGGCGGCGAAGTCGAACGAGGTCTTGCGCAAGCTCGCGCCGGACATCCAGTGGCAGGAAAGCTACGTCGCCGACGACAAGACATTTTGCGTCTATCTCGCGACGGATGAACAGATCATCCGCAAGCATGCCGAGATGAGCGGATTTCCGGCATCGAAAATCACTGAAGTCCGCAAGATGATCGATCCGACGACCGAAAAGGCGGGATAGTCTTGGCCTCGGCGGCGGTATCGGGAATTGCTGCTGAAAACCCACCATTGAAGCCAGACGCGGCCGAGCGTCTCGTGCATCTTGCAAGATGCGTCGAGAAGGAACGCACGCTCCTCGATTTTCCAAGGAGGAATTGGGTCGTCCCGCACCGGAGCGAAGACGGCCAGCCGATATTGAATGTCTTGATCGTGGGCGCCGGGCAAGCCGGATTGGCGATTGCATTCGCGCTGCTGCGCGATCACGTCGACCGTGTTCTATGCATCGACATGATGCCCGAGGGACAGGAGGGGCCCTGGTTGAGCATCGCGCGCATGATCACGTTGCGCACGCCCAAGGAGCTGACCGGGCCTGATCTGGGCCTACCGAGTCTCTCTTTCCAGAGATGGTACGTGGCGCAATTCGGCGAGCAGGCGTGGCAAGACATCTTCCAGATACCGCGCACCGAATGGGTGCGTTATCTGCGCTGGGTTCGCGAGGTGACCCGCATCCCCGTGCAGAATGGAACGCGCCTCGATCGGATTGTTCCGGCTGGAGGCTGCCTTGCGGCGGAAATCACGGCGACTTCCGGAGCCGAGCGACTGCTGGCGCGCAAGATCGTCCTCGCAACCGGCATGGAGGGAGGTGGCGAATGGTATACGCCAGAAATCATGCGTGCTGTTCCCAAGCGGTTCTGGGCGCACAGCAGCGAGCCAATCGATTTTTCTGCAGTTCAGGACAAACGCATCGCGGTTCTTGGGGCGGCTGCCTCGGCCATGGACAATGCCGCGATGGCACTTGAGCATGGCGCGCGCGCGGTCGATCAGTATTGCCGGCGGACACAGATTCAATCGATACAGCCGTACAAGTGGGCGGCGTTTCCAGGCTTTACACGACATATCGGCGAGATGGACGATCTGTGGCGGTGGCGATTTCTCAGCTACTTTTTGGATCTGCGGGAGCCGTTCACGCAGGACGCTTGGGAGCGCGTCTCGCGCTTCCCTAATTATCGCATGGTGGTCGGCGAGCCATGGCAAAGCGTCGCCGTCGAAAGCGAGGAGCTTGTGATCCGCACGTCCAAAGGGGTCGCGCATGCAGACTTTATAATCTGCGGCACCGGGGTGACGGTGGATCATCGTGTGCGCCCGGAGCTCGGCGCGTTCGCGCATAACATCGCGACTTGGCACGATAAGTTCCGACCGCCGGCCGGCGAGGAGAATCCGCGCCTCAGCCTGTTCCCCTATCTGTCGCCATCCTTCTGCTACACCGAACGCGTGCCTGGGACGACCCCGGAACTGGCGAATATCCACTGCTTCAACTTTGCCACCACGCTCAGCTTCGGCCCCAGCGGGGCGGCGATCCGCCCGATGAAACACCTGGTCCCGAAATTTGCCCGCGCCCTGACCCGCGATTTATTCCGCGATGACATCGAGCAACATTGGTCCGATTTTCGCGGGTATCAGGGGCGCGAGTTCGATGCGTTTCCCTTCTGACAGACTTCACGGCTTCTCTCAGCGAAGCTGTCCGATACAAGCTGCCGGGCCAGCAGCTCGGCTGTGGGCCAGCCGTGGCAGGCTGGCCGAACTTGATCTGCATGTCGCGAATGGCGACGCGGCTGTTGAGGCCGAGGACGCCGTCGACGCGGCCCACGTCATAGCCGCGCCGCTCCAACATCTGCTGCAGCTCGCGCGTCTCCTCAAAGCTGATCTTTGAATGTTACCGTCGCCCTTATGCATGGGCGGCGCGCCGTCGAGCCGCGTCACGTAATAGGCGGCCGTCAAGGGGAAGTGATTTGACTACATAATGTGGGTGAAGTATAAGGAGTTCTTATGCTGTTGCCACTCCCACGAGCGGCAGGCATCGCAGGGAGGACAAACGTAAGTTGTGCATGAAGCGGATACCCCATGAGGTTGCAAATTGGAAAGCAGGAGAGGCGCGAGAAATACGGCCATCGGCGCGCATCGGGTAAAGGCCCGCAGTTTGCCCGGCAATGGGTTGACGGGGCGGTACGAAGGTTGGCGTCACTCCTGCGGAGTACGCCCCCTGTAAATTCTCTGTTGTTTACAGGGGTAACGCGAATAAAATGACGGATGCAAATTGTGGTTGTATTTTCTCAAATTGGAGGCGCAGCGGCGGCAGCGTAACGATCGACAAAAACGAACCCGAGCGGCGTCGGCACTAAGGGCGTGGACTCATCAGCTCTGACCCAGATGCGGATAGCTGCCAGCCGAGGAAGTCAAGGTCGTTGACTGCGATCCCCGACATCGGCCCAGCGAAGATCATAATCGGGATGATCCCGCGCCTCTCTTATCCGAGTTTCTGATCGCTCGCTTCGGTCGGGGAGGGGGCGGGCAGGGGTGTGCGCTGAGCGAGCTCGGCCCCTGCGTCCGCGGGCAGCCGCGCGAAGACAAGGCTTGCGCAGCCGGCGATGACAGCGATGGTCAGATAGGCCGGCTGGAAGTCGGCGGCAGTGATTACGGTTTGCCCACGAGCCCTTAAGGTCAGGTCGACCACGAGCGCTCCGACGGCCACCCCGGTGGAGATTGAAACCTGCTGGGCGACTGCAACCAGAGACGTGGCGCGACTCATCCGAGGGTAATCGACATCCGCATAAGCAAGCGTATTGATGCTGGTGAATTCAAGTGAGCGGAAGAATCCGCCCAGAATCAGGACGCCGACAATCCACGCAAAGGAAACTCCTGGGGTGAAGGTCGCGCAGGCTGCGACCAGCACGGCGCTGACCAGCGCGTTCACCACGAGCACGCGGCGAAATCCGTGCGCGCGCAGGATAAGGGGAACGACGGTTTTCATGCCCATGGCGCCGACAACATTCGAGAGTGTGATCAGGCCCGACTGAAAGGCGGTGAGATCAAACCCAAGCTGGAGCAGAAGCGGCAGCAGGAACGGCATGGCCCCGATGCCCGAGCGATAAACAAATCCGCCGAGAACCGCGGCGCGCATGGTCGGAATCCTGAGCAAGGAGAGGTCAAGCACCGGCGCGGCGCTGCGCCGCGCATGCACGACATAGGCGTAACTTGCTGCCGCACCGGCGGCCATAAGCGCGAGCGCCACCGGAAACGGCACAAGATCGAGCCCGAGCACCGAGCCGCCAAAGGCAAGCCCCCCGATACCCAATCCGGCAAGCAACATGCCGAGCGGATCGAAAGGATCAGGGGCGGGGGCTCTCACGTCTTCGATGAAGATGCTGGCGAGCACAATTCCAACAATTCCGATCGGAATGTTGATCAGAAAAATCCAGTGCCACGATATGAAGGTCGTGATGAAGCCGCCGAGCGGCGGGCCGATCAAAGGCCCGACCAGTGCCGGCAGCGTAACCCAGACCATCGCGCCTACCAGCTCGCGTTTATCCACGCTGCGAATGAGAATGAGCCGCGCCACCGGCGTCATCATTGCTCCGCCGATGCCTTCGACCATGCGCGCCGCTACGAATTGGGTGAGGGAGCCCGACATGGCGCAGCCGATGGATCCCAGCATGAAGACTGCGATTGCCCCCCGAAATACGGTGCGCGCGCCGAAGCGGTCGGCCGTCCAGCCGCTCACCGGGATGAATACCGCGAGCGAAAGCAGATAGGACGTGACCGCGAGCTTGAGGGCGAGCGGACTCGTGCCGATGGCGCGCGCGATTGCCGGCAGCGAAGTGGCAATGACCGTGGAATCCATGTTCTCCATGAACAGGGCGACCGCGACAATGAGCGGGACGACGCGTTTGGCGAGGGCGGAGGGAGCGGTCATTTGCGGTCATTGTGCCTCGACACCTTCACCCTACATAGAGTGCAAGTGGATGCGGCCCATGTTGTGATGACCTCTGTCCTTCGGGTCTATGATTTCGCCGGCACACGTGCTAACGACCGGCGCCAACCCAAAACGGGCCATTGAGTCGCGCGCGAGACTGTCGTTTCGCGGCGCAATTTACTATTCAAGGATGGGCTGGGCTGCTTCGGGCTTGGCCATGAGTGATTGGATTTAGGGATGGACAACAACGGAACGATGCGCGAGGCGCTCACCTTCGACGATGTCCTGCTCAAGCCGGGATTGTCCGAGCTCATGCCCTCCGAGACCGACATACGCACCCGGATTACGCGCGAGATCGCGCTCAATATTCCAATCATCGCCTCCGCCATGGACACGGTGACGGAGTCCAAGATGGCAATTGCCATGGCACAGGCGGGCGGGCTCGGCGTGATCCACCGCAATCTCGACCCCGATGCGCAGGCGGCGCAGGTCCGCCAGGTCAAGAAATTCGAATCGGGCATGGTGGTCAACCCGCTCACCATTGCGCCGCAGGCCACGCTTGCCGACGCGCTTGCGCTGATGAAAGACCATGGAATCTCGGGCATTCCGGTGGTGGAAGGCGGCGGCGAAGGCCGTGCCGGCAAGCTGGTCGGCATTCTTACCAATCGCGATGTCCGCTTTGCCAATGACCCCGGGCAGAAGGTGGCGGAGCTGATGACGCGCGAGCGGCTTATCACGGTGCGCGAAGGCGTTAGCCAGGGCGAGGCAAAGCGGCTGCTCCATCAGTATCGCATCGAAAAACTGCTCGTCGTGGACGATCAGTATCGCTGCGTCGGCCTGATCACCGTCAAGGATATCGAGAAGGCGGTTGCAAATCCGAACGCCTGCAAGGACGAGCAAGGACGGCTTCGGGTTGCCGCGGCCACGACGGTCGGCGACAAAGGATTCGAGCGCACAAGCGCACTGATCGATGCGGGTGTCGATCTGGTGGTGGTCGATACCGCCCATGGCCACTCCCGCGCCGTGCTCGACGCGGTCACGCGCGTGAAACGCTTGTCCAATGCAGTGCAGGTGGTTGCCGGGAACATTGCAACGGCGGAGGGGGCGCAGGCGCTGATCGATGCAGGCGCTGACGCGATCAAGATCGGCATCGGGCCCGGCTCGATCTGCACGACGCGCGTCGTTGCCGGTGTCGGCGTGCCGCAGCTCACGGCCATCATGGACGCGGTTGAGGTCGCGCAGAAAAGCGGTACGCCGGTAATCGCCGACGGTGGGATCAAGTACTCCGGCGATCTTGCCAAGGCGCTCGCGGCAGGCGCGGATTGTGCCATGATCGGCTCGCTGCTTGCGGGCACGGACGAGTCGCCAGGCGAAGTGTTCCTTTATCAGGGGCGTTCGTACAAGACCTATCGCGGCATGGGCTCGGTCGGCGCCATGGCGCGCGGCTCCGCTGATCGCTACTTCCAGCAGGACATCAAAGACACGCTCAAATTGGTGCCCGAGGGCGTAGAGGGGCAGGTGCCGTACAAAGGAGCGGCGGCGACGGTGTTGCATCAACTCGCCGGCGGGCTACGCGCTTCCATGGGATATGTTGGCGCCCGCACGCTCAAGGAGTTTCATGCCAAGGCGCAGTTCGTGCGTGTGTCAAGCGCGGGCATGCGCGAAAGCCACGTCCACGACGTCGCCATCACCCGCGAGAGCCCGAACTACCCGAGCCGAGCCTAACGGCCATGTCGATTGCGGCCGTTCTGCTTCCGCTGTTTGTGCAGGTGGCGCTGACGTTCGTGCTGCTGTTCTGGACGGCGGGCCTCAACGCCTCGGCTACCCGCAGCGGCGAGGTCAGCTGGCAGGACATTGCGTTGCGCGAGCCGAATTGGCCCGCCCGCAACTTGCAAATCCGCAACGCGTTCCTCAATCAACTCGAGACACCCGTTCTCTTTTATGTGTTGACGGTTCTCGCCTGGATCACGCGCCATGCCGATTATCTATTCGTGGTGCTGGCCTGGATCTTTGTGGCGTTGCGCATCGTGCATGTCTTCATCCACGTCACCGACAACAATGTGCCGCGCCGCGGTGCGGTGTTTCTGGCGAGCATGGTGGTGCTCGCGGTGATGTGGGTCATCTTCGCGTTCCACATTCTGCTTGGGCTTGGATGACGCCGCCCGCCCGTATCTCCGCCGCCATCGAGATCATGGCCGATATCGAAGCGCGGCGCCGTCCGGTGGCTGACGCGCTCAAGGATTGGGGCCTTTCCCATCGGTTCGCCGGATCGGGCGATCGTGCGGCGATCGCCAGCCTCGTCTTTGACGCGTTGCGCCGGCGTGCCTCGAGCGCCCATGTGATGGGGGAGGGAACACCGCGCGCTCTCATGCTCGGCATGTTGCGCGTCGAGCGCAAGCTCGATGCCGAGGCCATCGCAGGGCTTGCCAACGGCAGCCGTTTTGCGCCAGCAGTCCTGAGCGCGCAGGAGCGCACCCGGATTGCGACAGTGGATCTTCAGGACGCGCCGCCCTGGGTGGCCGGCGACTACCCGGAATGGCTGGACCCGTATCTTGCTCGCGTGTTCGGGGAGGAGCGCGCCGGCGAGGGAGCCGCGCTCGCGCGCCGCGCACCCCTCGACCTGCGGGTCAATGTTCTCAAGATCGAGCGCGATAAGGCCGCCATGGCGCTCGCCCATGTTGGCGCGGCACTCACGCCATGGTCGCCATTCGGATTGCGCATTGCGCGTGACGCTGCTGCAAAGAATCCGGCCATTCACGCCGAACCCACGTTCATCAAGGGCGGCGTCGAGGTGCAGGACGAAGGCTCGCAGCTCTCCGCGCTGATGACGGCTGCAAAGCCAGGAGAGCAGGTCATCGATGTTTGCGCCGGCGCGGGCGGCAAGACGCTTGTGCTCGCCGCTTTGATGAAAAATCGCGGGCAAATCTATGCCAGCGATCTCGATAAGCGCCGATTGGCGCCGATCCATGCGCGCATCGAGCGCGCAGGCGTGCATAACGTGCAGGTGAAGACGCCCAAGGCGAATGAGAATCCGTGCGCCGATCTCGTGGGTCATGCTGATCTCGTTCTGGTCGATGCTCCCTGCACCGGGATTGGGACCTGGCGGCGCAATCCAGACTCCAAGTGGCGGGTGCGTCCGGGCTCGCTTGCGCTGCGCCTCAAGGAGCAGACCGCCGCGCTCGACCGCGCCGGCGATCTCGTCAAACTCGGCGGCCGGCTCGCCTACGTCACCTGTTCGTTGCTTGCGGAGGAGAACGACGACCAGGTGCGCGCCTTCCTCGAGCGGCGGCCGCAATTTGCGCCCGTCCCCCCGGATCAAGCCGTGCAGGTGCTCGGCGAGCGTGCTGCAGCCTTTCGCGATGCCGTACTGCTGTCGGAACTGGGATTACTCATGACTCCCCGCCGCACCGATACGGATGGATTTTATGTGTCGTTGCTCAAAAGACAGGCTTGACCCGATCGTCGTCGTAGGGCGGATTAGATTAGCTTAGTCCGCCCGCGGCCTGGATCTTTGCATGAGGGTTGCACGACGCGTCATCGCAACATTGGCGCTCCTCTCCCTGGCGCAAGCAGCCTGCTTGGCTGCACCGGCGCAGCCGCCGACCAAGCTCAACCTCGTGCTCAACTTTGCGGCAGATGGCGGTGCTGCCGGATTCTACCATGCGCTGGAGCGCGGATATTTCCGTGAGGCAGGGCTTGATGTCGCCATTGAGCCCTCAAAAGGCTCGGCCGATGCGATCACGCGCACAGCAAGCCAGGCGTCCGATATCGGCGTGGGCGACATATCAACACTGGTGGAGTTCGCCTCGCGCCGGCCGGAGATCGCACCGAAGGCGGTATTCATTCTGCATAACCGATCGCCGCAGGCGGTCATCACGATCAAAGCGAGTGGCATTGCAAGGCTTGCGGACCTGCACGGCCGCATCTTGGGGCAAACTCAGACGGATGCCGCATCCCGCATGTTTCCCGCGCTTGCCAGCATCGCAGGGCTCGATCTGAGTCGCATTGAGCTGCGCCAGTTCAGTCCGCAATTGCGCGATACCATGCTTCTCACGAAGCAGGTCGACGCAGTCACCGGATTTGACTCAACGGTGGTGCTCAATCTCAAAGCCAACGGAGTAGCGGTCGACGATGTCAGGGTCATTTACTACGCCGACAATGGTCTTGACGTGTACGGCAATGCATTTTTGATAAACCCTGCCTTTCTGCACGCCAATGCGGACGCGGTCAAAGCATTCGTCCGTGCGGCGGTGCGCGGCTGGCGCGAGGCGATCGCCGATCCGAAGGGAGCCGCGGAGTCTCTTGGCAAGCACAACAACCTTGCCAGGCTCGATATCGAGGCGGAACGATTGGCTTGGCTTGCCAATCATCAAATCGTCACGCCGCAGACCCGCAAAGACGGCCTTGGTGCCTACGATCCCAACCGCTTGGCACAGAACATCGAGCTGGTCGCCAAGGCGTTTGGCCTTGCACGGCTGCCCCAGGTCTCCGAGATTTACGACGACCGTTTCCTCCCGCCGCGCGAAGAACGGATGCCGATCAGATGAATCCACAGCCGATTCCGGCCGGAACCACGCTGATCATCCGCGGCGGGAAAGCCATGCTTCCCGACGGCGATTGGCACGCGCCGCCACGAGTCGATATCGCGATTGCCGGTACCCAAATCGCCGGTATTGCAACAAATTTTGCCGAGATGACCGGCGCAACCGATGAACTTGATGCGCGCGGGCATCTCGTTGTTCCCGGCTTCATCAACGCACATTACCATTCTCACGACGTGCTGGCGAAAGGCACACTGGAAGAGGTGCCGCTCGAGGCCTGGCGCCTCTATGCGCTGCCGCCGCAATACCCGCCGCGTTCCGTGGAAGAAGTGCACGCCCGCACTTTGCTGGGCGCTCTGGAGTGCCTGCGCTCCGGCATCACCACGATTCAGGACATGCTCACCCTCTATCCGTTCGAGGATCGCCATCTTGACGCGGTCATGGGAGTTTATGAGCAGATCGGCATCCGCGTCATTTTCAGCTTGCAGTATGCGGATCGGAAGGGTCTCGAGACGATTCCTTACTGGAAAGAGGTTTTTCCGCCGCAGATGCACGCGCTGCTTTCGGGTGCCGCCGAGCCTGAACGGCGGCTCGATCTTCTCGGCCATTTCGAGCAAACGTGTTTGCGAGCACCGCCGCATGGGCGCGTGCATTGGGCGCTCGGTCCATCCGCGCCCGAGCGCTGTTCGCCTGCCCTCATGGCGCGAACCATGGAGCTTGCACGCCGCTACGACCTCCCGGTCTATTCCCACATCTACGAATCGCGCGGCATGGCGCTGCAAGCGCGGCTCACGTTGCCGGAACACGATGGCTCACTGATCAAACGGCTGGCAGCGGAAGGGGTGCTCGATCCCCGTCTCAATCTTGCGCACAGCGTCTGGCTCGCGCGCGATGAGATTGACCTCCTCGCCGAAAGCGGCACCGGCGTGGTGCTCAATCCGCAGGGCAACCTCAAGATGAAATGCGGGATCGCGCCGATCCGGGCGCTGCAGGATGCGGGTGTGCGCATCGCCCTCGGTTGCGACAATTGCAGCTGTTCCGACGCGCAGAACATGTTCATGGCGATGAAATTGTTTGCCCTCCTCGCCGCCGTGAGTGATCCGATCCCCGGACCGCCGCAGACAGGAGCGGCGTTACGCGCGGCGACCGAGGCCGGCGCCCAGGGCGCCCGGCTCGGCCATGCGATCGGAAAGATCGCGCCCGGCTACAAGGCCGACCTGACACTGATCGACATGAGCGATCCGAGCTGGTCTCCTCTCAACAGCGCGGTGCGCCAGCTCGTGCATATCGAAGCGGGTCGCGGCGTGCGTCACGTCATGGTCAATGGTAAGGTGGTCGTACGTGACAGGCAGCTGACCACCGTCAAGGAAGATCAAATCTATGATGAAGTGGAAAAGGTGATGCCCGAGTTCCGACGCGACTTCGAAGGAATCTCGGCTCGGGTGAAACGCCTGCAGCCCTGGCTCGATGTGGCGCACAAGCGCATGGTCACGACCGAAATGGAGTTTGAGCGCGTCTACAGTCCATTTTGAACGCCACCTTGACCGCAGCGCGTGCGCGCAGCACATAGATCGAGGATGAGCATCGTCGATTCTCCCCTCGCGCGCCGCGCCAATCGGCTTCGCCCTGATCGGCTCGCGGAGCATGACAAAATCCTCATCATCGATTTCGGCTCGCAAGTAACCCAGCTGATCGCGCGCCGGGTGCGCGAGGAGAAGGTCTATTGCGAGATCGTGCCGTTCCAGAAAGCCGAAGAGGCGCTGGCTGCCTTGCATCCGAAAGGCGTCATCCTTTCCGGCGGCCCTGCCTCCGTGCTCGACGCAAACGCGCCGCTTGCTCCCGCCGCGGTCTATGAGGCCGGCATTCCCGTCCTCGGCATCTGTTACGGCGAGCAGGCCATGGCGAAGCAGCTCGGCGGGGTGGTCGAGGGCGGCCATCATCGCGAATTCGGCCGCGCCGAACTGCTGGTCACGGCGGACTCGCCGCTCCTCGAAGGCACCTGGCGCGCAGGGGAGCGCTATCCGGTGTGGATGAGCCACGGCGATCGGGTCACGCGGCTGCCCGAAGGTTTCCGTGTTATCGGCACGTCGGCGAACGCGCCCATCGCCATGATCGCGGACGAGCAGCGAAAGTTCTACGCCACCCAATTCCATCTTGAAGTGGTGCACACGCCGCACGGTGCGGCGCTGCTGCGAAATTTCGTGCGCAAGATCGCCGGGTGCAGGGGCGATTGGAGCATGCGCGCGTTCAAGCAGGAGGCGATCGAGAGGATCCGCGCGCAGGTCGGCAAGGGGCGCGTCATCTGCGGTCTGTCAGGCGGGGTCGATTCAGCCGTGACGGCGGTTCTCATTCACGAGGCGGTGGCCGAGCAGCTCACCTGTATTTTTGTTGATCATGGTCTATTGCGGCTTGGCGAGGGCGAAAAGGTCGTATCGCTCTTTCGCAACAGCTACAATATTCCGCTGGTGCATGTCGAAGCGGAACGCGCCTTTCTCGACGCACTTTCCGGCGTCACCGATCCCGAGCAGAAGCGAAAGACCATCGGCAAGCTCTTCATCGACGTGTTCGAGGAGGAAGCGCGCAAGCTCGGGGGCGCAGAATTTCTCGCGCAAGGCACGCTCTATCCCGATGTGATCGAGAGCGTGTCCTTCAGCGGCGGACCTTCGGTCACCATCAAGTCGCACCACAATGTGGGCGGGCTGCCCGCGCGCATGAACATGAAGCTCGTCGAGCCACTGCGCGAGCTGTTCAAGGACGAGGTGCGCGCGCTGGGCCGTGAGCTCGGCCTGCCGGAAGCTTTCGTCGGCCGGCACCCGTTTCCCGGTCCGGGGCTCGCTATCCGCTGCCCGGGCGAGGTCACGCGCGAGAAGCTCGATGTTCTGCGCCGCGCGGACGACATCTTCATCGAGGAGATCCGGCGCGCGGGGCTTTACGACGACATCTGGCAGGCGTTCGCCGCGCTGTTGCCGGTGCGCAGTGTCGGCGTCATGGGGGATTATCGTACCTACGATCATGTCGTCGCGTTGCGCGCAGTATCATCCACGGACGGCATGACCGCCGACTTCTATCCTTTCGACATGAAATTCATCGGCCATGTGGCCAGCCGCATCGTCAACGAAGTGAAGGGCATCAATCGCGTGGTGTACGACGTGACATCAAAGCCGCCCGGAACGATCGAGTGGGAATAACGCCTGCCAAGTACGGGTGGCAGCGGTTCTTTGCCAACCTGGAGCAGGTCTTGGCGCGGATAGACTGAAGTCTGCCGGCACAAGTCAAAGCTAGCTCTGTGTCGTAGGTTTAGAGTTCGCTTGGCGGCACGCTTCGTGTCATGCCCGGCCGCGGCCGCTTATCGAGGAGATGCTGCCATCTTTATAGCTGATGGCAATGTCTGGACCTCCGCTGGGATGACTGCCGCCATCGATATGGCGCTGTCCCTTGTCCAACGGGACATGGGCCGTCATACCGCCCGCGCGACCGCCAAGATGATGGTGGTTCATCATCGACGGGCCGGCGCAGTCGCAGCACTCTGCGTTGCTTGAGCTCGACGCGAAATCCGACCGCGTTCAGGACGCGCTCACCTTTGCCAGGAACAACCTTCGACAGCCTCTTACGGTGGAGCAGCTCGCGGAGGCGGCGCGGCTCAGCCCTCGGCAATTTACCCGAGTGTTTCGCGCAGAAACCGGTCAGTCGCCGGCCCGCGCCGTCGAGAATCTTCGTCTTGAGGCGGCCCGATATATGCTCGAGCAGGGAAGGCTGCCAGTCGAGGAAATCGCCCAGGCTCAACATCTCCCCAATGCTCAACTCATCATGTACCCGGATGCGAACCACGGCGCTTATTCGCAGTATGCCGAGAACTTCTTGGAAAATGCGAGGCTGTTCCTCAATGGGTGAGGCCAGCGATGGCGTCGGTTGCAGTTCAGGCGACGAAGGTCCGTGCGGGCGTTCGGAACGCCGCCGGCGATCGGCGCCGCTGGACGGGTTCCCGGGCTGAAGGCACTGGCGTCGTGAGCGAGGTTGGCGGCCAGATCGACCCCAGTCTGGGATTGAGACCAGGCGTCAGGGTGGCGTTTTTTCCCGCGCCAGGCTCGTGGAGGGACGAAGTCGTCGTTCCTGCCGGCTCCGTGGTGCGGTTACCGGACTCGATTCCGGACGAAGTCGGGGCGCAGGTGCTGATCAATACGGCCTCAGCTCTCACAGCGATCCGTGCGGCGCACAACTCCCTTCCCCCGGACGCGCGCACGGGGGTCGTCGTGTTGGTGACTGCGGCAGGCTCCGCTGTCGGGCGACTTCTCTGCAAGCTCCTGACGAACCGGGGCGTGAAGGTCATCGGTCTGGTCCGAAGCGAAGCAGGCGCTGCGAAACTCACTGGGATCCTTCCAGGGTTCCCGTTTTTTGCGACCGACGTCGCCGGCTGGAAGGACCGCGTCAGGGCGGCCGCTGAGGGGGCGAAGATTCACACCGCGATCGACAGCGTCGGCGGGCGCCTGCTGGGCGATATCGGGGAGCTCTTGGCTGAAGGGACCGGGACAGTCATCAATTACGGCTCACTCGGCGGGGAGACAAGCGATCCGCCCCGTTGCCTCACGCTCAAGGGCGTGGTCCTCGGCCAGTGGTTGCAACTGCCCCCGGAGCAACGCAAAGCCGATTTTGCACTCGCGCTGCAACTCGCGCACGAGCACGGCCCTCTGTTCGAGGTTGCCGAGCGGTACCCTCCATCGCGGATCGCCGATGCCGTCATCAGCGGATGG
>Ga0209331_1000151_pt1 | contig 24301 bp, 23 predicted proteins | sample JacPinW_OM3H0_M3_FD_187971 | JGI IMG/M metagenome (GOLD analysis project Ga0209331, IMG submission 187971) | Forest soil microbial communities from Algoma, Ontario, Canada - Jack Pine, Ontario site 1_JW_OM3H0_M3 (SPAdes) (version 2) | ecosystem: Environmental > Terrestrial > Soil > Boreal...
CGGATGGCCGCTGACCGCCGCGGTCACAGCAGCGGCAAAGCCGTCGCGGTCCACCGCAAGCGCGCCGCCGGCCGGCACCTGGTTGGCATCCGCGGACCGCATGATCAGCGAGCCGAGGCGGCGCATCTCCTCATGCAGGAGACCCACGGCATTGTGCTCGCGATCATCCGAGCGGAACGAATTTGAGCAGACGAGCTCGGCCAGTGCCTCGGTCTTGTGGGCAGCCGTCATGCGCAGCGGGCGCATCTCGTGCAGCACCACGGCGACGCCCTGCGCGGCGAGCTGCCAGGCGGCCTCGCAACCGGCCAGCCCGCCGCCGATGATGTGCACCGGGGAGGTCATGCATCGAAATTAGCAAGCCCGCGGAGGTATTGCACGAAGTACAGCCGTTAGTAGAAACGAAAGCACCCGCACGAAGCGGGCGCTGTCGTCGGGCTGTACACTGCGGCGCGGTCAGCGGTGTGCGTCTTCCCAGGCGATGCGCGGAATGTCGGAGCGGGTGATGCCGATGTCAGCGAGCTCGCGGTCGCCGAGGTGCGAGAGTTCCCTGAGGCTCGCATTGTAGCGCCGCCAACTCTGGAGGAAGTTGAATATTTCCAACAGCATGGACTGTTCCTTTCTGTCTTCAGGTTTACTCGTAAATAGGGTTCCATGCTGCATTGCGGCAGATTACATGCTGCGGTGCAGATATGCCGTAATTGCATAACAATTGTCATTGTTTTTTCACGGTTTATCGGCGCTTCGCGCGAAGCGCTCACCAAGACGTGCCGCAAATCAGCTACCGAGCTATGCGCCCCGCGCGTGCAGCGGGCGAGGCAGTGCCTCGCCCCTACGGGATTAAGAACCGTCGTAGGGGCGGGTTTGAAACCCGCCCCTACATGCCGAAGCGACCGAGACGCTCTGTCAATTGAATGCGAGGCCGCTGTCCTTGATCACGGCGCCCCAGCGCACCAGCTCGCTCTGCACGAACGCGGTGAGCTCCTCTGGCGTGCTGGTGGCGATGCTGATGCCGGCGCGTTCGAGCTGATCAGCAATCGCGGGATCGGCGTAAATGGCGAGGATCTCGCGGCGCAGCTTCTCCGTGACGGCGCGCGGGGTGCCCGCCGGCGCGACGAGGGCGATCCAGGTCGAGATGTCGTCAAGGGCGGGGAGCGCTGCCTCGAGCGCAAGGGGCTGCACCTTGGGCAGCGCGGGCAGCGGCCGGCTGTTGAGCTTGGCGAGCGCACGCAGATGCCCGCTTGCAATCAGCGGCAGGCTCGCGGCGGTACCGTCCACGATGTAATCGACGGCGCCGGTCAGGAGGCCCTGCACGGTCGGCGCGCTCCCATTGAACGGGATGTACTGCACGCTGATCCCGGCCTCGCGGTTGAACAGATAGCCGGCGAGGCGGGTGGTCAGGATGCCGGCGCCATAGTTGAGCTTGCCGGGATTGGCCTTGGCGCGCGCAATGAGCTCGGCGACCGTCTGCGCCCCGTCGGCCGCGCGCACGCTGAGGAGCGACGTGTTCTTGGAGGCGAGCGTGATCGGGGCAAAGTCCTTGAGCGGATCGTAGGCGAGCGCCTTGTTGATCAGCGGATTAAGGACGAGGGTGACGTCCATGGCCGCGAGCAGGGTGTAGCCGTCGGGGGCCATCCTGGCGACGCGCGCCGCGGCAATGGCGGTATTGGCCCCGGGCTGGTTCTCGATGACCACGGGGGAGGACCAGTCCTCGCTCATGCGCTGGGCGATGACGCGGCAGAGAATGTCGGTCGGGCCCCCGGGCGGAAACGGCACGACGATGTGGATGGGGCGATGGGGGAAGCCATCCGCGCCATCTTGCGCGGCCGCGCTGCCTGCGAGCAGCATCGATGACGCGATCAGCGCAAGCAGACGTGCGTGCATGAGTATGTCATGTAGCCTGGATGAGCCCTTAGCAAAATCCGGGATAGCGTTCCCGGGATGTCGCAAGCGCTCATCCGAGCTACGATCAATCAAGCCTCAGGTGAAGGTCCGCGATCACCCGCGACCAGCGATCCGCCTCGTTGTGGATGAAGGCCGCGAACTCCTCCGGCGTGCTGCTCACGGGATAGTTGCCGGTGCGCTCGGCTTTTTCTCGCAGCGCGGGATCGGCGAGAATGCGCGCGACCTTGGCGTTGAGCTTGGCGATGACCGGCGCAGGCGTGCCGCGCGGGGCGACGAGGCCGAGCCACACCGAGATGTCCGCAAAATCCGACAGCCCCGCCGCCTCGCCGAGCGGCGGGACATCGGCCATGGAGGCGGGTGCCGCGCGCGCAAGCCGCGCGAGCGCGCGCACCGCGCCGCTTTCGATCACCGGCGCCACGGTCACATTGGCGGCGTAAATGAGATCGACGCTGCCGGTGAGCAGCCCGTTCAGTGTGTCGGGGGTGCCCTTGAACGGCACATAGACGATGTCGAGCCCGGCGGCGCGATGAAAGAGATGCCCCATCAGCTGCGCCGTGATGGTGCCGCCGCCGTAGTTGAGCTTGCCCGGCTGTGCCTTGGCCCGCGCGATCAGCTCCTTCACGGTCTTCGGACCCGTCGCCGCGGATACCGCGAGCACGGAGACGGTTTTCGATGTGAGCGAGATGGGCGCGAAATCGGCGAGCGGGTCATAGGGCAGATTCTTGTAGAGGAACTGATTCATCACCAAGGTGGAATCGATCGCCATGAGGAGCGTGTAGCCGTCGGGCGCAACCTTGGCCGCGGCTTGCGCCGCGATGATGGTGTTGGCGCCGGCCCGGTTCTCGATCACCACCGGCTGGCCCCAGCCCTCGCTCATCTTCTGGCCGATGAGGCGCGCGACGATGTCCGCCGGCCCGCCCGCGGGGAACGGCACGATCAGCCGGATCGCTCGGCTGGGGAAGCTCGCGGCGGCCTCCTGCGCGCGCGCCGGGGCGGGCGTGGCGAGGGAGATGAGGGCGGCGAGGAGCAGCGGACGCACGTTCATGGCCGTTCCAAAACGCGCTCGTCGTTGGATGAGTCAAGTAAATGGTGGGCGCTTGCGTAGGGGCGGGTTTGAAACCCGCCCCTACAAGCCCCGCTGGCTCGTAGCGGCCGCTTACGCGGGCGATCTTGGCAAGGCGAGATCGCCGTCAACGCCCTATACGCTACGCACTGCCGCCAACACGCGATATATTCGCCACCGCTGCCGCTGCTCACCGAGAGGATATATAGCGTGCTCGCTCCCGCTGCCGCCCAAGCCGATCGCCGGGCCATGCACAATGCGAACCGGCTCAAGATCGGGCTCTTTGGAGCGAACTGCTCGTCGGGCCGCGCGGTCACCCTCGTTCCGGAGCGCTGGTCCGGGAGCTGGCCGGACAACCTCAAGCTCGCGCAAATGGCGGATGCGGCGGGCCTCGATTTCATGCTCCCGATCGGGCGCTGGAAGGGCTACGGCGGCGACACCGATTATCAGGGCGCCACGCTCGAGACGCTTACCTGGGCCTCGGGGCTCCTCGCCTCCACCAGGCACATCACCGTGTTCGGCACCGTGCATGCGCCGCTGTTCAATCCAGTCATCGCAGCAAAGGAGATGGTCACCGCCGATCATATCGGTGAGGGGCGCTTCGGGCTCAACATCGTGGTCGGCTGGAACGAGGGCGAGTTTGCCATGTTTGGCGTCACCCAGCGCGAGCACGAAGAGCGCTACGCCTACGCGCAGGAATGGATCGACGTGATCAAGACGATCTGGTCGGACAAGGAGGACTTCGACTTTCACGGCAAGTATCTCAACATGACAGGCATCCGCGGCAAGCCCAAGCCTTACGGCGGCACGCGGCCGGTGATCATGAATGCGGGCGCCTCGCCGGTGGGCCAGGCCTTCGCCATCCGCAACTGCGATGCGTTCTTTCTCCAGGCCTCGCGCACGTCGCTTAAGGAGACCGCGCAGAAGGTGGCGACCGCGAAGGAGCAGGCGAAAGAGCAGGGGAGGGAGCTCGGCGTCTATACCGTCGGCGTGGTCACCTGCCGGCCCACCAGAAAGGAGGCCGAGGACTATTATCACTACTCCATCGTGGAGCACGCCGACTGGTCGGCGGTGGACAGCATTCTTGCGCTCAAGAACATCACCGCCGCGAACACGCCGGCGGAGAAATTTGCGCAGATCCGCACGGGCTACGCCCAAGGCATGGGCGGGCTCCCCATCGTCGGCGACCCCGACCACGTGGCCGCCCATCTCATCGATCTGAGCCAAGCGGGGCTCACCGGCATTGCAGTCTCGCTCGTCAACTACATCGACGAGCTGCCGTTCTTCTGCGACGAGGTCCTGCCGCGGCTCGAGCGCGCAGGGCTGCGAGAAAAACGGTGAAACGCATCACCGGGCCGGGCATCGTAGGGGCGCGTTTGAAACCCGCCCCTACAGCAGCGCACGGGTTCAGTTAATGTAGGGGCCGGTTTCAAACCGGCCCCTACAGCCAACCGATGCCCAGCCACACCCATCCTCGCCGGCCGCTTCGCCTGAAGGGATATGATTATTCCCAGGCGGGAGCGTACTTCGTCACGATCTGCACGCACCAAAGAATTTCTCGGTTTGGAGAGATCATCGACACCGAGATGCGGCTAAACCCGGATGGGTTGGTCGTGAATGCAGCATGGCATGAACTCCCCCGCCATTACCCCAATACGAGTCTGGACGCATTCGTCGTGATGCCCAATCACATTCATGCAATCATTGTTTTGGCAGATGAGACCAGCAAACGATATCCGCTGCCTGAAATCGTGCGTGCTTTTAAAGCGTTTTCTGCACGCCGAATTAATGAGCGAAGTCAAGTACGCGGGGCCCCGCTCTGGCAGCGCGGATATTACGAACATGTTGTGCGTGATGAGAACGCCTTGATGCGCATTCGCCAATACATCGCCGACAACCCCGCTCGCTGGTCCGACGATCCGGACAATCCCGTTGTTCACGGCCGTGTGCGGGGGCCGGTTTGAAACCGGCCCCTACATCCGCAATGGATGCCCCTACGCGTCAATCCAGCTTCATGCCGACGGCCGCTATCACCTTGGCGCGGGTGTCGGCCTGGGAGCGGATGAAGGCAGCGAACTCCTGCGGCGTTGCGCTCGAGGCGGGCTCGATCCCGGCGGCGAGAAGCTTCTCGCGCACCTCCGGCATCGCGAGCACCTTGCGGATCGACGCATGCAGCACGTTCACGATCGCGGGCGGCGTGCCGGCAGGCGCGACGATGCTCTGCCAGATGCCGAGGTCGTAGCCGGGAAAGGTCTCGGCGATGGTCGCAATCTCCGGCGCGAGCGAAAGCCGCTGCGCGCTGACAAGGCCGAGGATCTTGAGCTTCTTGTCGCGCCAGAGCGGCAGCGCGACGTTGATGCTCTCCATGCCGAGCGGAATGTCGCCTGCGAGAATGCCGGTGATCTGCGTCGTGCCGCCGCGATAGGGCACGATGCCAAAATTGGTGCCGGCCATCATGTTGAGGAGCCCGACATTGACCTGCGAGGTGGGCGTTGAGATGCCGATCTGGAACGTGCCGGGCTTGGCCTTCTCCTGGTCGACCAGCTCCTTGATGGAGTTCACGGGAATGTTGATGTTGCCCACGAGCGCGGAGGGGACCAGCGCAAGGAGCGAGACCGGGACGAAATCCTTGAACGGATCGTAGGCGAGCTTCGTGTAGAGGAACGGGTTCATCACCAGCGTTCCGTCGATCGCCATGAGCAGCGTGTAGCCGTCGGGAGCAGCCTTGGCGACCGCCTGCGCCCCAATGATGGTGTTGGCACCCGGCCGGTTGTCGACAACGATCTGCTGGCCCAGATCCTCGCCCATCTTCTGGCCAACGAGCCGCCCGAGAAAGTCGGCGGGCCCGCCGGGAGCAAACGGCACGATGAGCGTGATCTGGCGCGAGGGATAGGTCTGCGCCGCTGCCCCCATCGGCGCGAGGAGGAGACAAGACGCAGCGAAGGCGAGATACCGGAATGTATTGCTCATCGCGCCTTTGCCCACCCTGCTGGAACCTGTTTCCGCCCAACCGGGTTTATCACTTATGGCGGCTACTGCACAAAGAGTATCGAAGCGGGGACGCAGCGCTCCCCGGAGCACCCAAAGGCGCACAGGCGCCGCGCGAAAAAAACCAAGGTCGAAGCAGGCGGGGCGGCGCTGGTCGCGGCAGGTTACCGAGCACAGCGATGCGCTTACCCTCGACAAAGGCGTTTTCACCCTCAAGGACCCAAGGCGCATCGCGTCGTCGTTGCGGCGTTCCGCGCTGCGGAGCCGGCGGCGCAAGGCGGATGCATTTCGATCCGCGCTCTCGATGCTCAACTTCTATATCAATCGCGCGGGGAGGAACCTGCCAGCACAGCGCAAGCAAACCTTGACGCGCGCCAAAGATGAGTTACGCAGGCAATTCGGCAGGACGTGATCCAGGTTTGATCGTCGCAACCCTGTCGGCCACTCTGCGCGTCATTCCGGGGCGCGGGCAAGTCGGCTTTACCGACTTGCCAGCGAGCCCGGAATCCATAACCCCAGGCGGTGGTTCATCCGCCGTGTCGCAACTGCACGACTTGTGGTTATGGATTCCTGGCTCCGCTCGCTAGCTCGCGGCCCCGGAATGACGGCGTAGAGCAGTTTATGACGCGGTAGCGTTCGCGAGTTGGGGGGAGGGGGCGAATGCCGGTCCTGATGACGGTCGGCGAGCTTGAGCGTTTCCTCGCGGCCGAATTTCCCCAGGTCTTCAACCCGCAGAGCGGCCTCTTCATCGAAGCCATCTGGGAGCACGGCTGTCGCGTGCGTCAGGCGTTCCGGGAGGCATCGCTCCGGCCCGGCGGTACCATCTCCGGTCCCACCATGATGGGCCTTGCCGATTTTGCCATGTACGTCGCGGTGCTCGCTGCGATCGGGCCGGTGCCGCTCGCGGTGACCATCAATCTGAGCATCAATTTCCTGCGCAAGCCTTTGCAACGCGATCTCGCCGCCGAGGCGCGGCTGCTCAAGCTCGGCAAACGGCTGGCGACCGGCGAGGTCACCATACGCTGCCTCGGAGTGGACGGGCCGGTCGCGCACGTGACTTCCACCTATTCCATTCCCCCGCGCCAGCGCGCGGAAGCAGGCGCTGGTACATTGATACCCCAAGAGTAAGTCATTGAAATGCCTTGACTCCAATTGAGCCGGCGTTGACGCTGTGATGCTCCCTGGTGTATCAGGCCGCAACCATCGTGACGTTTCTCGTAAGTGAAAGCGGCTGCCATGAAGACCTATTCGGCCAAACCTGCCGACATCCGCAAGACCTGGGTCATGATCGATGCGACCGGCCTGGTCGTCGGCCGGCTTGCCTCGATCGTGGCCTTGCGGCTGCGCGGCAAGCACAAGCCAACCTACACGCCCCACGTGGACGACGGCGATAACGTCATCATCGTCAATGCCGAGAAGATCGTGCTCACCGGAAAGAAGCGCGAGAAGAAGGTCTATTATCATCACACCGGCTATATCGGCGGGATCAAGGAGCGCACTGCGCGCTCGATCCTCGAGGGCAAGTTTCCGCAGCGCATTGTCGAGAAGGCCGTCGAGCGCATGCTGCCGCGAGGACCGCTGGGCCGGATGCAGCTCGGCAACCTGCGTGTCTATGCCGGCCCCGATCATCCCCACGCCGCGCAAAATCCGCAAATGCTCGATATCGCCGCCCTCAACCGCAAGAACACAAGGAGCGCGTGACCATGGCTGAAACGATGCAATCGCTCGATCAGCTCGCCGCACTCAAACCGGCGCCGGCTCCCGAGACCCCCCGTTATGTCCAGAAGCTCGACAAGCATGGCCGCGCCTACGCCACGGGCAAGCGGAAGAATGCGGTGGCGCGCGTCTGGCTCAAGCCCGGAGCGGGCCAGATCGTAATCAACACCCGTCCACTCGACACCTATTTCGCCCGACCGGTGCTGCGCATGCTCATCCAGCAGCCGCTCGTCGCCGCCAACCGCAACGGCCAGTACGATGTGACCTGCACGGTATCGGGCGGGGGACTCTCGGGCCAGGCGGGCGCCGTGCGCCACGGTCTGTCGAAGGCGCTCCTCAACTTCGAGCCCGATCTGCGCGGCGCGCTCAAACGCGGCGGTTTTCTGGTCCGCGATGCTCGCGTGGTCGAGCGCAAGAAATACGGGAAGGCAAAGGCGCGCCGCTCCTTCCAGTTCTCGAAGCGGTAACGCCTCTGGCGTGAGCGCCGCAAGACCGTATTGCGGCGATGGCCCGCGATCTTCGTTCCGCACCGTCCCTGCAGCACCTTGAGGGGGAGGGCGCGCAGGCTGAAACCGGGCGTTTACCCGATCTGCCTATGCTGGCGGGATGCGCGTTTCCCTTTGCTTTTCCTTGGCCTCTGTCCGGATGAGAGCCGCCATGCTCGGGCTTGCGAGCGCAGCGACCAGCGCCGGCCTCGCCATGGCCTGTCCGTTCGGCTCGTCCGCCGAGTTCGAGGCAGCGATGATCGTGCGCAGGCGCGAGGCAGCGGCCCGCCTGCGCAAACGCCGGCAGGGCTACGCCTTGGCCGCCGTCACCGCTGTCCTCCTGGTTTTTGTTTTATTTCGATGACGCCGAGCGGCCATTTCGTGCTGCGCCACAAAGTTATTCCGGGGTGCTGGCGCTTGTAGGGGCGGGTTTGAAACCCCGCCCTACAAGCGATCGACCAGAACCTTTGTAGGGGCGACGCATTGCGTCGCGCCCATCCACACAGGATCGCATGCGGCGAGAGGGCGAGGCGATGCCTCGCCCCTACGAAGAAAGAGGGGCGGGTTTGAAACCCGCCCCTACAGGCCAGCGAGCGTGGGCGCGCTATGCGCTGTAATACATATCGAACTCGACCGGATGCGGAGTGTGCTCGAACCGGATCACCTCGGTCATTTTCAGATCGATATAGCTGTCGATGAAATCGTCATCGAACACCCCGCCCGCTTTCAAGAACTCTCGGTCCTTGTCCAGGTATCCCAGCGCCTCGCGCAGCGAGCCGCAGACGGTCGGGATCTGCTTGAGCTCCGCGGGCGGCAGATCGTAGAGATCCTTGTCGATCGGAGCGCCCGGATTGAGCTTGTTCTTGATACCGTCAAGCCCGGCCATCAGCATCGCTGCAAAACCCAGATAGGGGTTGGCGAGCGGGTCGGGGAAGCGGACCTCCACACGCCGTCCCTTGGGTGAGGATGCAAGCGGGATGCGGCAGGAGGCGGAGCGATTGCGCACCGAATAGGCCAGGAGGACCGGCGCTTCGAAGCCCGGCACCAGCCGCTTGTAGGAGTTCGTGGTCGGATTGGTGAAAGCGTTGATGCTGCGCGCGTGCTTGATGACGCCGGCAATGTAGTTGAGCGCAATCTCCGAGAGGTCAGCGTATTTGTTGCCGGCGAAGGTCGGCTCGCCGCCTTTCCAGATGGACTGATGAACGTGCATGCCGGAGCCGTTGTCGCCGTAGACCGGCTTCGGCATGAAGGTCACCGTCTTCCCATAGATCTGGGCCACCTGCTGGATGCAATATTTGTAGATCTGGGTCTGGTCGGCCATGCGGACCATCGGGCCAAACCGCATGCCCAATTCATGCTGCGCCGAGCCCACTTCGTGGTGATGCTTCTCGACCTTGACACCCATGCGGGCCATGGCGCCCAGCATTTCCGACCGCATGTCCTGGGCGGTGTCCTGCGGCGGCACCGGAAAGTAGCCTTTCTTGGTCCCGATATGATGGCCGAGATTGCCGCCTTCGTAGTCGGTATCGGTATTGGTCGGGAACTCCACGGAGTCGAGCTTGAAACCGGTGTTGTAGGGGCTGGTGGCGTATTTCACGTCGTCGAAGATGAAGAACTCGGCTTCCGGCCCGAAGAACACCGTGTCGCCTATGCCCATGGACTTGACCAGGCCCTCGGCCTTTTTGGCGATCGAGCGCGGGTCGCGGTTGTAAGGCTCGCCCGTGAGCGGCTCGAGCGTGTCGCAGACCAACACCAGCGTCGTCTCGGCATAAAAAGGATCAATGCACGCGCTCTCCGGGTCGGGCATAAGCTGCATGTCGGACTCATGGATCGCCTTCCAGCCCGCGATCGAGGAGCCGTCGAACATGACACCTTCGCTGAAGGTGTCCTCGTCGATGGTGGTGATGTCCATGGTGACGTGCTGCCACTTGCCCCGCGGGTCGGTGAAACGCAGGTCGGCATATTTGACGTCATTCTCCTTGATCAACTTCATCACATCTTTGGGCGTGGTCATCGAACGAATACCCCTTGTTCTGAGACTGGTGGCGAGGCGGGTGGGAGCCGGAGCTCCGGACAGATCCCGCGGAAGGAAACCTCCCGGCCGCGTCGGTTCAGATCGCGTCCAAGCCGGATTCTCCCGTCCGAATCCGGATGGCTTCCTCGATGCTGGATACGAAGATCTTTCCGTCCCCGATGCGCCCGGTTTGCGCGGCTCGTCGGATCGCGTCAACCGCTTTCTCGACCATGTCGTCGCCGAGCACAATCTCGATCTTCACCTTCGGGAGGAAGTCCACGACGTATTCGGCACCGCGATAAAGCTCGGTATGGCCTTTCTGCCGTCCGAAGCCCTTGGCTTCCGTTACGGTGATGCCTTGTAGTCCGACCTCTTGCAAAGCCTCTTTCACCTCGTCGAGCTTGAATGGCTTGATAACCGCCTCGATCTTCTTCATCGGGTTCCCTTCCCCCCTTGGCCCTCCTGCGCGTTGTGGTGGCAGGGACCGGCCGCGCTTCTATTTAGCAGGCTCTATGCCAAATCCGCCGGCACAGGAAAAACCGGCGACGGACGAGGTTCTTACTACCCGATCGGAAAGCGGTCGAGAAGGCCGGTGGACGATAATTGAGCAGCCTGCCCATTCGATGATCAGATGCGTGATGCGTCGCGCCGGCATTTGCGATCAGGTCAAGATACAACGAGCGACGACATGAGGTTGCTGACGACCGAATTGCTGACGACCGAAGAAATGGCGGAAGCCGATCGGCTGACGATCGCCGGCGGGATCGCCGGCATCGAGCTCATGGAGAACGCCGGCCACGCCGTTGCCGACCACGTATCGAGCCGCCATCCGCCTGGTACCCGCATCGCCGTCGTGGCTGGGCCGGGCAACAATGGCGGGGACGGGCTGGTCGCAGGACGCCTGCTCAGAGAACGCGGATACCGCGCGCGGGTGGTACTCGTTGGCGACATCGGCCGGTTGCGGGGCGATGCGCGGGAGGCGGCACAGCGGTGGAGCGGACCCTACGAGCCGGCCACGGCGCAAAGCCTGATGCCGGACGAGATCGTTATCGATGCGCTATTCGGGGCCGGCCTCGACCGACCCGTAGAGGGAAGCCCGCAGGCCAGGATCGAGGCCATGAACAAAGCTTCCTGCGTACACGCGATCGATCTGCCGAGCGGTATCAACGGCACGACGGGTGCGGTCATGGGCACCGCTGTTCGTGCATCAACGACGGTCACGTTTTTCCGGCGCAAGCTGGGACACGTGCTGCTGCCGGGCCGACTGCATTGCGGAACGATCCACGTCGCGCAGATCGGGATTGCCGACCCTGTCCTGGAGAGGATCAGGCCGCAGACCTGGATCAACTCGCCTGCGCTTTGGTGCCACAGCTTTCCCGTGCCGCAGCCGGAGGGGCACAAATACACCCGTGGGCATTGCGTCGTCGCGTCGGGCGGACTGTTCACGACCGGTGCCGCGCGGCTTGCCGCGCGCGGAGCGCTGCGCGCTGGGGCAGGGCTCGTTACGATTGCGAGCCCGCGGGATGCGCTCGTCGTCAATGCGGCGGCGAACCTTGCCGTGATGGTGCGACCGGTCGATGGCGCTCATGAGTTGGCGGAATTCCTGGCCGATCCGCGCCGCAATGTCGTCCTGCTCGGGCCGGGGATGGGAGTTGGAAAGCCCACCCGCGATATGGTCCTTGCCGCCCTGGCAGGAGAGCGCGCGGTGGTCCTCGACGCCGATGCCCTCACCAGTTTTGCCCAGGAGCTGGAAAGAGGGCCGGAAAGCTTGATCGAGGCGATCAGAGCGCGCAAAGGTATCACCTTGCTCACACCGCACGATGGGGAATTCAATCGTTTTTTCAGTGGAATAGCGGATATTTCTAACGCGCCGTCAAAGCTTGCGAGAGCGCGTGCGGCAGCGGCGAGAACCAATGCCGTGTGCCTGCTCAAGGGAGCCGATACCGTGGTCGCCGCTCCTGACGGCCGAGCGAGTGTCTGCGAGAATGCGCCGGCGTGGCTGGCAACCGCCGGTTCGGGCGACGTTCTTGCCGGCTTCGCCGCCGGCCTTCTTGCGCAAGGCATGGGTGGTTTCGAGGCGGGATCGGCAGCAGTGTGGCTGCACGCCCAAGCCGCGCTCGCCGCGGGGGCGGGGCTCATAGCCGAGGACCTGCCGGAAACGCTCCCGAGGGTTCTGCCGGGTCTCTACCAGCTGTTGCAGGGTCCACGGTGAGCTTGCAGCCGCATTTGGCCGGTCCCAGTGTAAGACCATCCAGTTCCCCCGGCGAGACCACAAACGAGCCCCAATCCTGCCGCGATCGGACGGCGAAATAGCAGGAGGGGGAGCGGTCGCGGCCACCCGGTCTGCGGCCGATCCGCAGCCTGCTTTTGGCGGGTTGTGGTGTGGGGAGTGGATGGGGCCGAATTTTACACGCGCAGGCTTGGGCGCGGCGGCACGTATCGCTGTCATGGCGATCGGCTGCCTGACCCTGGCGCATTGCTCAGGCTCCAAATACAGCGACCGTGTGGTCGCCGATGGGGAGCCAGTTCCGAAGGGCGGGGGGAGCTACCGGTTGGGCAAACCATACAACATCAACGGGCGCACCTATTTCCCGAGCGATAATCCCTCGTATCGGGCCGAAGGCGTTGCTTCCTGGTATGGGCCCGACTTCCATGGAAGGCAGACAGCGAATGGCGAGCTCTACGACATGCACGCCATATCGGCCGCTCATCCCACCATGCCGCTGCCCAGCTATGCGCGTGTTACCAATTTGGATAACGGCCGCTCGATCATTGTGCGCGTCAACGATCGCGGACCTTATGTGCGCAACCGCATCATCGACTTGTCGATCGGGACCGCGAAGGCGCTGAATTTTTACGGTCACGGTCTCGCGCATGTCCGGGTCGAATTTGTCGGCCGCGCGCCGATCGAAGGCAGCGACGACAAGCTGCTGCTCGCAACCTTGCGCGAGGGTTTGCCGGCGCCTGCGCCGTCCAAGGTGATGCTCGCTTCGGCCAAGCCGTTCCTGCCCGAGGCGCCCAGCAGCACGGATATGGGGTTGCCCTCTGAACGTCGCGGGCGGGAGGCATCGCGCAGCGAGGTCGCGGTGTCCACGCGATCACCAATGGTGAGATCGGCTTCCGCGGATCCTCGCATGGAGCTTTCCGGAACGAGCTATTCCGCGCCCGCTCCCACGCGCAACGACGCTCCGCTCGTGGGCCTCATGAGCGGGCGGGGGCTCTATTGAGGCGACGGCTGATCAGCGCTCGGACGCGCGTAGGCAAGGTGAACGTGAAAGGGCAAAACCAGCATTGATTTCCCGGCGCGGAGCTTGTTAATCACGTCCCGGCACAGCACTGCACGTTCCAAGGACTTGGACGTATTCGCATGAAGGGTTTTACCAGCTTGTTCGGATTGCGGTGGCGCAAACTCGGTGCCGCGACAATCCTCGCGTGCGGCGTCGCGGCAGCCTGGGCTGCTCCCAATCCGATATCCGGCGCCAAATCGACCGACGGCTACCAGACCGCGGCCCCCCACGCCATTCTGATCGACGCGGACAGCGGCAGCGTATTGTTTGAAAAGGCGGCTGACGATCTCATTCCGCCCGCCAGCCTTTCCAAGCTGATGACCGCGGAAGTGGTATTCAATCTGCTTGCGAAAGGGCAGCTCAAGCCGGAACAGGAATTCATCGTCAGCGTCAATGCCTGGCGCCGGGGCGGAGCGCCTTCGCACACGTCGAGCATGTTCATCCCGATCCACAACAAGGTATCGGTGGACAACCTGCTGCATGGCGTCATCATTCAATCCGCGAACGACGCATGCATCGTGCTCGCAGAGGGGATTTCCGGAAACGAGTCGGTGTTCGCCGAGTTGATGACAAAGCGTGCGCGCGAGCTGGGCCTGACCAAGTCCACATTCGGCAATTCGAATGGACTTCCCGATCCGAAGCAGCTCATGACGGCGCGGGAGCTCGCCAAGCTGGCGCGACACATCATCCAGACCTATCCCGACTACTACAAGTACTATGGCGAACGGGAGTTTACCTGGAACAAGATCCGCCAATTCAATCGCAATCCTTTGCTCGCGTTGACTATCGGCGCTGACGGCCTCAAGACCGGGTTCACCAAAGAAGCCGGATATGGACTCGTGGGATCAGCCGTGCAGAACGGATTGCGTCTCATCGTGGTGGTCAACGGCCTCAAATCGGAGAAGGAGAGGGCGGACGAGAGCAAGAAGCTGTTGGAATGGGGATTTCACAATTTCCAGTCAAACCTTCTGTTTGCGGACGGCCAGGAGATCGCGTACGCCAAGCTTTACGGCGGGGCGAGAGGGCACGTGCCGCTCAAGGCGGCGAAAGAGGTGACGCTGATGGTGCCGCGCGGCTCGCGCGAGAGAATCATTGGGCGCGTCGTGTATTCCGGCCCGGTACCGGCGCCAGTGCAGGAAGGGCAGCAGATCGGGATGCTCAAGGTGTGGCGTGGAGATTTTCTCGTGCTGGAAGTGCCCTTGCAGGCGGCTGAGAGCGTCAGCACCGGCTCCATGCCGGGCCGCGCGTTTGATGCCGCAACGGAGCTTGTACTCGGTTTCTTCCGCGCCGGTCTCCAGCGGCTATGATGGCGCGTTGATCGCGCGCCCTGTGCGATACGCTCCGGATGACGGTGCCGAGGCGGATTTCGTGGACCTCAGTTGACCAGCATGCGAGGCCGATTGATTACCTTCGAAGGCGGCGAGGGTACCGGCAAGTCGACTCATTCCGCCTTGCTGGCAGATCGGCTCAAGGCGCTCGGAATTGAGGTCGTTCTCACGCGCGAGCCGGGTGGCTCGCCCGGCGCGGAAGCGATCCGGCACGTGCTGATATCAGGCGCGGCACGGCCACTCGGGGCCGAGACCGAGGCTTTGCTGTTCGCCGCCGCTCGCGACGATCATGTGCGCAGCACCATAGAACCTGCATTGGCGCGCGGAGCGTGGGTCGTCTGCGACCGTTTTATCGATTCCACCAGAGTATATCAGGGTACCCTCGGCCGCGTGGACCCGAAATTCATTCGCGCGCTCGAAAGAGTGACTGTGGGAGACCTGAGACCCGATCTTACGTTCATCATGGACGTGCCTGCGGAGATTGGGCTCGCACGCGCGCATAAACGGCGCGGGGAGGCAGCTCCGGACCGGTTCGAGGCAGAATCGCTGGCGAGCCACGAGGAGCTGCGGGAAGGCTATCATCGGCTGGCAGCTTGCGAGCCGGCGCGCTGCGTGATCATCGATGCGACCGAGCCCAAGCCCAGCGTCGCCGAGCGCATCTGGAAGGAGGTGAGCGAGCGCCTCTCTCCTGCGGGCGCTCCGGTTCTGAGCACTCGGACCGTTTCATGAGCGAAGGCGCCGAGAGTCACGAGCATACCGATCCGCTGTCGCCGCGCGAGACATCGGTACTCTACGGTCATGCTGCTGCGGAAAGTGCCCTGCTGGAGAGCTACCGTAGTGGCCGCCTGCCGCATGGCTGGTTGCTCGTGGGACCGGCCGGAATCGGCAAGGCGACCCTCGCATATCGGGTGGCGCGGTTCGTTCTGGCACACCCCGCATGCAACATGCCGGCGGTAACACACGCGACATCGCTTGCGGTCGATGGCGCGCATCCCGTTGCTCGTCGAATCGCAGCGCAAGCTCATCCCGATCTGCTGGTGATCGAGCGCACGATCAACGAGAAAACGGGGAAGCTCCACCAGGAAATTCAAGTCGATGACGTCCGCCGGAGTATCGGATTTTTTGGCTCGACCGCGGCAGAGGGAGGATGGCGGGTCGCGATTGTGGATGTGGTGGATGAATTGAACAAGTACGGTGCGAATGCGCTGCTCAAGATCCTGGAAGAGCCGCCACGCCAAGCGCTGCTGCTCCTGGTGAGCCACTCCGCGGCGCGGGTTCTGCCGACCATCCGCTCCCGTTGCCGTGTGCTTGGCCTGCGGCCGCTCGCGCCGCGCGATGTTGCCCGCGCCGCCGCCGCGTCCATTGGACGTGACCCAGGAGAGCCAAGCGTAATCTCGGCAGCAGCCGCGTCCGAGGGCGGTGTGCGCCGCGCTGTCGAGCTTCTCGATGCGGATGCTCTCGACCTGCGCAAGCGCATCATGGCGTTGCTCGATGCCCTGCCGGGCATCGATCCGCGCGCTCTGCATGCAATCGGCGACCGGATCTATGGCACCGATCCGGCTACGCTCGCAGCCTTCGTGGACGCGGTGAACGCGTGGCTTGCCGCCCGGCTCGCGTCCGGGCGGCAGGATCCCGCGCTGCTCAATCGGATTGCCGGAATCTGGGAGCGATTCAACCAGGCGGCACGCGATGTCGATACCTTCAATCTCGACCGCAAGCCATTGGTGTTCAACGTGTTTGGATGGCTTGCCGAGGCATCGCGCGGTTGATACCTATGCTTGATGGCTGACAAGCCGCGCTTTTACGTTACGACGGCCATCGCCTATCCTAATGGCCCACCCCATATCGGCCACGCATACGAAGCGATCGCCACTGATGCCATAGCCCGATTCATGCGGCTGGAAGGATATGACGTGCTCTTTCTCACCGGCACGGACGAGCACGGCATGAAAATGCTGCAGACGGCGACAAAAGAGAAACTTGCTCCCGGCGAGCTGCTCGAACGCAACGTGCCGCGGTTCAAGGCAATGGTCGAGCGGCTGGACTGTTCGAATGACGAGTTCATCCGCACCACGGAGGAGCGCCACCATCGCGCTTCGATAGGCATCTGGCAGCGCATGGAAGCCGCCGGCGACATTTACCTCGACAAATATTCCGGCTGGTACTCGGTGCGGGACGAGGCCTATTACGACGCCGATGAAACGCGGCTCGATGAGGATGGCGAGCGCGTCGGTCCCCAGGGAACCCCGGTCGAATGGGTGGAGGAGGAGAGCTATTTTTTTCGGCTATCCGCCTATCAGGAAAAGCTGCTCGATCTCTATGCCCGCCATCCCGACTATGTACTCCCGAAGGAGCGGCTCAACGAGGTCGTAAGCTTTGTGCGTGGCGGCTTGCAGGATCTCTCCATCTCCCGCACCACCTTCGATTGGGGAATCAAGGTGCCGGGCAATCCCAAGCACGTGATGTATGTGTGGGTCGACGCGCTTACGAATTACATCACAGCAGTCGGTTATCCCGACGTCGACAGTCAGAAGTTTCGGCGCTACTGGCCGGCCGATCTGCACGTGATCGGAAAAGACATTGTGCGCTTTCACGCAGTCTACTGGCCGGCTTTCCTGCTTTCGGCGGGGGTCGAGGTGCCGCGGCGGATCTTCTCCCACGGCTTCCTCTTCAATCGGGGGGAGAAGATGTCAAAGTCGGTCGGCAATGTGATCGATCCCTTTGCCCTCGCCGACGCCTATGGGGTCGACCAGCTCCGCTATTTTTTCCTGCGCGAGGTCCCGTTCGGGCAGGACGGCAATTATAGTCATGAGGCGATCGTCAACCGCATCAACGCCGACCTCGCCAATGATCTCGGGAACCTCGCCCAGCGCTCGTTGTCCATGGTTGCACGGCAGCTTGGCGGCGTGCTGCCCAAACCTGGCCGGTTATCCGGTTCCGACCAGGAAATCCTGGCCGCCGCCGACGGTATGATGAACAAGGCCCGCGAGGCCATGAAAACGCAGCAGCTGCATCAGGTTCTTAACGCGGTCTGGGGGGTCGTCGCCCAGGCCAACCGCTATTTCGCCGGGGAGGCTCCCTGGGCTTTGGCCAAGACCGATCCTGTCCGGCAAGGGACGGTCCTTTACATCACCGCGGAGGTGCTGCGGCAGGTCGCAATCCTCAGTGCTCCGTTCATGCCCGCGTCAGCTTCCAAACTGCTCGATTTTCTGGCTGTGCCGGCGGGCGAGCGGCAATTTTGCGACATTGGCGGTGCCCGCCGCATCCAGCCCGGAACAACTCTGCCGGCTCCAAGCGCGGTGTTTCCGCGTTATGTCGAGAGCGAAGCGACCGCCTAGATGCCATGCTTGCGGACAGCGCACGAGCCCCCGCTCAGTGTGAAATGGAACCTCGTTCTCTGCTACCACATTTCGATCGAAAGGCATGACCATGTCGGATACCGAAGGATCGAATGATGAGCGGCCTTGTCTGCATTGTCTCATTGCAGACACCATCGACGACTTCTACGCCGAGTATGGATCGCTGAGCGGCGAAAAAGACACGATCGATATGGACGAGATCATCTCGGCCCTGGGCAAGACCGTGGCCGAGCTGATCTCAGGGTCCGACCCGTCGTTGCGCCAGCGCATAATTGAGGATCTGATGAGCGAAATCTCGAGATTTGAAGCCGAATACGCGAGCGCACCGGGATCCGATATGCGCCATTGACAGGCTGTCCGCTTGCCCGCTTCTGCTGTGATTATGCTCATCGACAGCCACTGCCACCTGGATTTTCCGGACTTTGCCGGCGAGCTGGACGCCGTCATGGCGCGCGCGCAAGCCGTTGGCGTTGCGCGGATCGTCACGATCTCAACGCGGCTCAAACGGCACGCGGAGGTGCTCGCGATTGCCGAGCGGTTTGCGGATGTATACTGCTCGGTAGGCACGCATCCCCATTACGCCCATGAAGAGCTTGACGTAAGCATAGAGGAGCTCATCGCGCGCACGCAGCATCCCAAAGTCGTGGCGATCGGCGAGGCTGGGCTCGATTATCATTACAGCTTCAGTCCTCGCGACGCTCAGATGCAGGGACTGCGCAATCACATTGCCGCCGCTCGCGCGACCGGCCTTCCGCTCGTCATTCATTCGCGCGATGCGGACACCGATATGGCGGCCGTCCTCACGGAGGAAATAGGGAAGGGCGCCTTTCCAGCCGTCCTTCACTGTTATACGGGCGGACCTGATCTGGCGCAGCGCGCGGTTGCGCTTGGCCTCTACGTCTCTTTCACGGGCATTTTGACCTTCAAGAAGTCCGAGGACTTGCGCGCGATCGCAAGAAGCCTCCCCGCCGATCGCATCCTGATCGAGACCGACGCGCCGTATCTCGCTCCTGGCCCGTACCGCGGAAAGCGAAACGAGCCGGCCTACGTTGTCGAGACAGCGCGCGTCCTGGCGCAGACGCGTGGCGCATCGCTCGAAGATATTGCGCGACAGACCAGCCGGAATTTCTTTCAGCTCTTCAGCAAGGTTCCGCACCGGGCAGCCGCCGCCGCATGACCCTGAGATTTACGATTCTCGGCTGCGGCTCGTCGGGGGGCGTGCCGCGCCCGGCGCTCGGATGGGGGGACTGCGATCCTGACAACCCCAAGAATCGCCGCCGGCGGACTTCGCTCCTGGTGGAGCGTCGCAGTGGGTCGAGCACCACCCAAGTGCTGGTTGATACGTCGCCGGACCTGCGCGAGCAGCTGCTTGCGACGCAAGTGGATTGGCTTGACGCTGTGCTCTTCACCCATGCGCATGCCGATCATACCCACGGCATCGACGACCTCCGCGCGCTGGTCATCAAGCACCGGCGGCGCGTCGACGTATACCTGGATGAGCCGACAGCAGCAGCGATGCGCACGAAGTTTGGCTACTGCTTCCAGGCGCCCGCGGGGAGCGATTATCCTCCGATTGTGACCGAGCATAGACTCGAGCCAGGCCGGGCGGTGATGATTCGCGGATCAGCCGGAGCGATCACGGCTCTGCCGTTCCGGCAAGAGCACGGCGACATTGCCTCCCTCGGATTTCGGTTCGGCGGATTGGCCTATTCCTGCGACCTCAGCGGGCTGCCGGATGAGAGTATTGCAGCGCTCCAGGGGTTGGACCTCTGGGTGGTCGACGCGCTGCGCTACCGCCCACATCCCAGCCATTTCAGTGTCAGCGACGCATTAGCTTGGATAGACCGCATCAAGCCCCGCCGGGCAATTCTCACCAATCTGCATTCCGATCTCGACTTCGACGAACTGCGTGGGAAACTTCCGCCGCACGTGCAACCGGCTTATGACGGCCTCACAGTGGAACTGGCGGAGCCGGCGCAGTTTGAAGCCTATACGCAGCAAACGGCCACAAGCCCTTGAAAAGTCGTCATATCGGATGCCGAAATAAATGTTCCATAATATCCCTTATGCGAATCGCGTCTGGCTAACTCCCACGCGGACCACGGCGTGGCCCTGGACTGCGCGCCTACCGTCGGATTTGCTCTGAATGCCTGACATCGACCGGCTGCTTGCGATCATGGCGGCGTTGCGGACGCCCGGCTCCGGCTGTCCCTGGGATCTTCAACAGGATTTTGCGAGCATCGCCCCATACACGATCGAAGAGGCCTACGAGGTCGCAGACGCCATTGCGCGTGAAAACCTCGCTGATCTGCGAGAGGAGCTCGGCGACCTGCTGTTGCAGGTCGTTTTCCACGCCCGCATGGCGCAGGAGGAAGGTGCATTCGACTTCGCGGACGTGGTGGCAAGCTTGAATGAAAAGCTGATACGCCGCCATCCGCACGTGTTCGGTGACGCGAAGGGTCTTACCCCGCGTGAGGTCGAGGGCCTATGGGAACGCATCAAAACCCAGGAGCGGATGCAAAAGCCCAAACGGGAGACCGGCGAGGGAGCGCTCGCGGGCGTCCCAGTCGCCCTCCCTGCCCTCACCCGCGCCCTCAAGCTGCAGGTCAAGGCCGGGAGGGTCGGGTTCGACTGGAACGATGCGCACGCGGTGCTTGACAAGATCCGAGAGGAAATCAGCGAGACCGAGGCGGAGCTGGCGCGCCAAGATACCGCGGCGGCGGGAGGTGAGATCGGCGATCTCCTGTTCGCTGTCGTCAATCTCGCCCGCCACATCGGCGTCGATGCGGAGGCCGCGTTGCGCGGGACCAACCAGAAGTTCGAGCGCCGCTTTGCAGCGATGGAGGGATCATTGGCGCAAAGCGGCAGACGCCCCGATCAAGCCACGCTCGCCGAAATGGAAGATCTGTGGCAGGAGGCTAAACGGCGCGAAGGGGCGATCAGCACGAGGGACCCCGAGTAGGACTCGGACATTAAAGCTGGCACCGTGCACCCGCGCCGCGGTCGATGAAGATGGGCACTATTGCTTCGCCGTGCCTCTGTGATGCCGAAGGCCCGCAACGCGCTCCAATCGCCAATTCTGCGACGCCCTGCGATCTTACGCTACGCCTCATGGGCGGCTGTCCTTCCGATTTCGCAGGGTGGGTCCGGTTACCCCCCCGATAGCGGTCCTCACGATTTGATCCCCAGATCGAAGTGATGTGCCACGAGCCGACATATGCAGTGCAGCAAATTACAGCCTATTCGATCACGTCGTCGGCAACGCTGAGCAGCGTCGGCGGCACGGTGAGGCCGAGCGATCTGGCAGTCTGGTGATTGATGACCAGCTCGAATTTGCTGGACTGCACCACCGGCAGGTCGGCAGGCTTGGCACCCTTGAGAATGCGACCGGCATATGCGCCGACCTGACGACACGAATCCGCTAGACTCGCTCCGTAGCTCATCAGTGCGCCGGCTTCGACATATTGGCGTCCCGGATATATCGCAGGCACCCGGTGGATCGCCGCCAGGAGCGCTATTTGGACACGCCGGGCGGTAAAGAATGGGCCGGGGCCGACGAAGAGGGCGTCGGCCCGCACGCGCACAATGGTAGCGAAGGCCGCATCGACCTCCCGACTGGTGCTGGCGTTGAACAGCTCGATTTGCAGCCCAATGGCGCGCGCAGCCCCCTCCGCGTCTCTCACGACGGACTCGGTATTCGTAGCCTCGGCGGGATTGACGAGCACGGCCACGCGTTTGGCTGTGGGGAGTAACTCACGCAGGAGTTCCAGCCGCTTCGCCGCCAACTCGGTATTGAAAAAATTGACACCTGTCAGATTGCGGCCTGGCCGGGCGAGGCTGGCGACAAGACCAAGCCTGGCCGGGTCTTCGCCCACCAGGAATACGATCGGGATTGTCGTGGTTGCCGCCTTGGCCGCGAAAGCCGCAGGAGGGCCTCCGATCGTGGCAATCACGGCGACCCGTCGGCGAACCAGTTCGGCCGCTAGCTCTGGGAGTCGATCCAATTGGTTGTCGGCCCAGCGGTATTCGATCGCCACGTTCTCGCCTTCGAGATAGCCGGTGTCCTTGAGGCCCTGGCGGAATGCGCGCAGAAGGTCCGTGCTCACGTCAGGTGATGTCGTGTTGAGAAACCCGATTACCGGCATCGTCGGCTGCTGTGCCCGCGCCGCGAGCGGCCACGCCGCCGCAGCGCCGCCGAGCAGCGTGATGAACGTTCGCCGTTCCAATTGATCGACGTGCATCCAGTCCCCGTCAGAGGTACAGATTTCAGGATATCGAACTTGCGATGGTCAGTCAGCGGGTGCACCAGCTATTCTGCAACCGGGCAGCCGGTTGCACTGCACATCCGAGGTCCGCACTGGGTCAAAAGCGGCGCCCTGTCTAAGTGGCGCATGTCCGCTTCCACCGGCAGCGGACATGCCGTCGCGTATGCTCTGGCCCGGTCTGTGCCAAGAGCGGCGATTAGCAGCGTCACTCAATAACCTCGTCTACGAGTGCGAGCAGATTTGCCGGCACATTGAGACCGAGTGCCTTGGCGGTCTTGAGATTGATGGCTAGTTCGAACGTGGCCGTCCGCTGGACCGGCAGATCGGCGGGCTTCTCGCCTTTGAGGATGCGATCGACATAGGCTGCGGCACGCCGGTACATGTCGGCGCTGTTGGGACCGTATGAGATCAGGCCGCCGGCAGCGGTAAAGTAGCGATAGCCGTAGATAGTGGGCACACGATGGCGCGCGGCAAGCGCGATGATCTGCTCGCGATGAACGTCGGTAAAGGCGTCAGGCAGGACTATGAGGCCACCGTCTGCGCCTGAACCAAGCACGCTCATGGTGCCCTCGATCTCTGCGGGGTCGTGGATGAGTGCGCCAATGGGCTTCACCGCGAAGGATTGGGCCGCAGTCTCGAACGAGCGCAGGAAACCTGGCCCATAAGGAGCTGTCGGGGGATTGAACATCAGCGAGACGCGGACCAGATGCGGCGCGATGCCCTTGAGCAGTTCGAGCCATTTCCCGCTCAAGTCGTACTCAAGGCTCGAGAAACCCGTCACGTTGGCGCCCGGATGAGCAAGGCTCGCGACGAAACCCTGGCTGACCGGATCGGCGACCCGTACGAACACGATGGGAGTGGTACGTGTCTCCCGCCGCAAGGCAGCCACCGGGAATGAACCACCTGCCAGGACGACCTCCGCTGGTAGGCCCACGAGTTCAGCTGCATGGGTTTGGATTTGGGCGGGATCGGCGTTCGCATAGCGATATTCGATCAGGATGTTGCTGCCGACCGTCCATCCGAGTTCCCAGAGCCCCTTGCGGAAATTCTGAAGATCACGCTGTGCGTCCGGATCGTCCTGGGCGCTCCGCATCAGTACCGCGATCCGCCGCACCCGGGTCACCGGCTGTTGCGCGCGCGCCGCGAGGGGGCACACGACCGCCGCGCCGCCGAGAAGGGTGATGAACTCACGCCGCCTCATGTGCTGCTCTCAATCCAGGGATTGCACCCTACCACACCGTGATGGGAAATACCGCGTTGTGCATCACAGCAAACTTCGCGACCCAATGTCTCAGTTGGGTCATTAGCGTCGGTATTGCCGTGTCCGCTCTCTCGTCCGCTATCCACAACACCGGACCTTACCACGTCCGACCGAGACCCGTCAGCTTGCTGCCTTCCTGCGCCCTTTCTGCAAACAACGGGCACAGCCGCCGCAGCTCCTGCGTCCTGGCTTCGGACTGCAACAAACTTGCGAGCGATCTGCGGCCGGGGTGTTGGTCTGGTTTTTTTGTTCGATCGCAGTTTGGCGAAGGACTTCGCAGGAAAAATCATGGATTTCTCGCACCTCGCATGCTGAAACATCGTGTTGTCAGAAATCACTGATCGTGGGTGGGCCGTAACACCGGACACGCCGAGCCACGCTCGCCCCTGCTGGACCGCGCAAAAACGGCCGGTTTTGGCGTTCCCAGTTTTGTACCGAAGTGGCGCGCTCTAGGTGATTCGCACCTCGGAAACCCAGTACTAGCGCGAGGAGGCTACGGGCTGTGCGAATCTGGCCCGCGCTTTTTCCGCATTGGATGCATCCGTGCGGATTGTGAGCGTGAGATGACCATCTTCGTTGGATCGCTGCCGCAATATTTCGGCATGGCGGTGGACCCAGCTCAAGCCTGCGCCG
>Ga0209331_1000152_pt1 | contig 24211 bp, 18 predicted proteins | sample JacPinW_OM3H0_M3_FD_187971 | JGI IMG/M metagenome (GOLD analysis project Ga0209331, IMG submission 187971) | Forest soil microbial communities from Algoma, Ontario, Canada - Jack Pine, Ontario site 1_JW_OM3H0_M3 (SPAdes) (version 2) | ecosystem: Environmental > Terrestrial > Soil > Boreal...
CGATAGCGCGCAGATGAAACCATCCGTGGAGAAGCTGTCGACCGGGGACATGATTTCTCTTGCTGCCTATGCGGCGTCATTGGCACCGTAGCTCGCGCGGCGATGAAGCGGATGGCGGGGACTGGACTAGTTTCGAGCCTCGCTCGGCCAGGAGGCAACATCACAGGGATGAGTCGAGGCCTCACCAAGCGCCGAGGAAAGGCCGGCGCATTCGTCAGCTCGCGCGATGTGCTGCGCGATGTCGGAGTTGACAGCGGCGGCATGCGAAATAGGCAGCATGTGACCCGCTGCCGGCAGATACCTGGTCTGGGCATCGGCAATCGTCGAGGCGAGCCGTCCGGTCACCCGCTGGGTGAGATAAGGTGACAATCCGCCGGACACCAGCAACGTCGGCACGCGTATCGTGGCCGCAGCCGCCGTTACATTCTGTTCGGCGAGGATTGCCATAAAATCAAAAGCGAGTTTTTCCGCGCGTTCGATCATGCGTACGAGTGCATTCGATGAAAGCTTCTCTTCGGGTCCGGAACCTTTCCAGAATGCCAGAAATTTTTCGATCGCCTCCCAAGATGCGCCATTCCAAAGATCTTCGTAAACCGCGTGAGCCAGACGAACGAAATGCTCATGCAGCCGCCGGTCCGATCCATTCTCCAGCAGGATCGTCGGCAACACCGGTTCAATCAGTGTCAGGCTGCGAACGCGGCTCGCTAACGGCGAGTCAGTCGCAATTTTGAAAGCAATCGCGCCACCATAGGAATGACCAACAAGGTGTATGGGTCCGATGGCTTCGCCAAGGCGATCGCTCAAGAGATCGACCTCTTCTGCCAAGGTAGTCGGCAGCACAAACGGCCCCGGATTACTTCCATAACCGGAAATATCGGGCGTGATGACCTGGTGCCTGCTTGCCAGTTCCTCTGCAAGCCGCGCCCACTGATGGCCCGAGCTGAGCGAACAATGCAGTGCGATCGCGGAGCTCGTGATGCTTGATTCAGACTAGGCTTGAATAGCATTTCTCATCGGACCATTCCCAATTGCGCTTCTGCGCTTGCGAAGCCATCTCCCGGGGCTCGGACGCGAAGGCGCGAGAGACCCACATCTTGCAATTCACGATCATTCATCTGGCCGGTCGTGCCGGCGATGCCGCGGTGGCGGATTGCCGCGGCGACCCGCCGGGTGAATCTGGCCGCGCCGGTCGCGATTGCGGACAACCGAGGCTGTCGCGCATGTCGGGCAGTACCCGTGCGTAGCCGAAGCGGCATAGGCCAAGTCCGATCGCCGGCGCGATCGCCAGAGCCAGGATCAGTCGCGCCGAATACGCGTACGATGTTTGGGGTACGTTTTGTGGACATCAAGGGATTCTCTAAAGTTGGTTGGAAAGGAGTCTGGCCGATGGCTCCGTCAGGCTGACTTCCGCCACGGCACCAGCATCGATACGCGCTGGCGGTAACGACGATAGTCATCGCCGAAAACATCGACGAGATCGCGCTCCTCGAGCAGGATGCCGATGACGATGTAAGCCGTCGTTACCGCGGCAAACAACAGATGGCCCACGGTCATTGCCGGCGTCGCCCAGAACGCGATAATGAAGCCGAGATAGATCGGGTGCCGCACGAACTGGTAGTAGAGCGGAGTTTTGAAGCGCGGTGCCGGCATCGGGCGGCCAGTGATGTTATTAGCGACCTGATGCAGTCCGAACAGTTCGAAGTGATTGATCAAAAACGTGCTGGTCAGCACGATCAGCCAGCCGACAAGCGAAAGGCCGATCAGTGCCGTCGCGATATACGGATCACCCACGTGCCACACCATCTCCGGCATCGGGCGCCATTGCCAGCACAGCAGGGCAAGTGCGAGGCTTGCCAACAGCACGTAAGTGCTGCGCTCGATCGACCTCGGCACCCATTGGGTCCACCACTGCTTGAAACGCCGTCGTGCCATCACGCTGTGCTGGATCGCAAACAGCGACATCAGCGCGACGTTGATGACCAGCGCCCCGGTGACCGGAGTTTCAGCGCCGGTGTCAATCGCCTTCGGCACCACAAGGCCTTCAACGAAGCCAAGCGCGTACAGAAAGGTGACGAAGAATATTGCATAGGACGCGAGTCCATACAGAAATGCGATAAATCGACTCATCGAAATCTCCTATTAGGTTTTTCTGAGGTGCCGCAATCAGCGATCTTTCATCGCTTCGTGATCACGACCTCGAGGTACTCGCTGGGTACGACCATGGTGCCGTTGGTCGCTCGGTTCATGCGCACGATGAGGGCGTGCAAGTCGTTCCTCAGTTCGGTCTGCCGCGGCTGATCGAGCGCGGCGAACGCCCTGTGGATCGGCCCATAGAACGTCTCAAACACCTCCAGGAAGTGCTCGGGCGAGCGATAGCGAAAATTGAAGTGACGCGGCTCGGCCTTGATCAGGCTGGTAGCAGAGCCGAACATTTCGGTGAGCCGTGCTGGCGTTCCCCAAAGCGCGGGGGATTTGGCGCTGGCCGGAGGCGGAAGGTATCTCCCGAGGGTCTTGAAGACCTGTCCGATGAATCCTTCAGGTGTCCAGTTCGCCAGGCCGATCTGGCCCTTGGCTTTGCAGACGCGCAGCAGTTCGGCGGCAGCCTGATCCTGGTTGGGCGTAAACATCACGCCGAACGTCGAAAGCACGGTATCGAACACGCCATCGTCGAAGGGGAGATCTTCGGCATCGGCTTCCATGAACTCGATGGACAGGCCTTCCGCGGATGCCCGGGCGCGGCCGCTCTCCAGCAAGGCCGGCACGTAATCGGTGGAGGTGACCTTGCACCACCGCCGCGCCGCCGCCAGGCTGACCATGCCGTTGCCGGCGGCGACGTCAAGAACCTTCGCTCCAGGTCTGAGATCGAGCGCCTCGCAAAGCTGTTCTCCGACAATCTGCAGCGTCGTGCCGACGACGGCATAATTGCCTGATGACCAGGCCGCCTGCTGCCGAATCTTGAGCGCGGTTAGGTCGGAGGTTGCTGCGGCGGCAAGCGGGCTGCCTTGTTTCGCGGGGAGGGAAGTCGCGTTGGCCATGATATCTCGCCTTCGGTATGCTAATGCGGTCACGGGATGCGACCGCGATGAACCGAAGATGACCTAGCGAGGACCCAAAGACTCTGACCGCCGCTTGATTTGTCCTTGAGACTGCCGTGATTATTCCTTTAGACGTCGCATCCAGTTCAGATTATCCGCATGCAATTTCTCTTTTCCGACCTTGTGCTTGATACCGACCGGCGCGAGCTTCGCCGCGGTCGCGACCGGGTTTCTATTGAGCCGCAAGTATTCGACTTGCTCGTCTTTCTGATGCAAAACCGAGAGCGGGTGGTCAGCAAGGATGATCTGATCGCGGCGATCTGGGACGGGCGGATCGTATCGGAATCGACGCTGACGAGCCGAATCAACGCCGCCCGCAGGGCGATCGGCGACAGCGGGCGAGATCAGAAACTAATCCGCACCATTGCGCGCAAGGGCTTCCGCTTCGTCGGCGCCTTGCGATCGCAACAAGCCGGCGATGAATCGCCGGACTATGCCGGTCATCCCGTAGCCGAAATCGGCGAGGCATCGCGCGCTATCGCGTCGCCGCTCGACCGGCCCGCCATCGCGGTGCTTCCTTTCACAAACATGAGCGACGAACCCGAGCAGGAGTATTTTTCGGATGGCATAAGCGAAGACATCATTACCGCGTTGTCCAAGTTGCGCTGGTTCTATGTAATTGCCCGCAACTCCTCCTTTATCTACAAGAGAAAAGCCGTGCACATCAAACAAGTCGGCGATGAACTCGGCGTCGGCTATGTTGTCGAGGGAAGCGTGCGCAAGGAGGGAGACCTCGTGCGAATTACCGCGCAACTCAACGACGTTTCCAAGGGCATCCATATCTGGGCGGAGCGTTACGACCGCAATCTCGCCGACGTGTTCGCTGTGCAGGATGAAATCACTCAAGCCATCGTCGCCGCGATCGAACCGCAGCTGTATGCCGCTGAAAACTTTCGCGCCCAGCGCAAGGCGCCGGACAGTATGGACGCCTGGGATCTGGTCATGCGTGCGTTGTCGCATTACTGGCGCGTAACCCGGCAGGACAACGTGGTTGCACAGGCGCTGCTTGAGAAAGCGATCAGCATAGATCCGAACTACGGCCAGGCCCTCGGCCTGCTCGCCGCGAGCCACATGTTCAGCGCGCATATGGGGTGGGCGGATATGGCAGCCGCGATTCCAATCAGCGAGCGCGCAGCGCTCGCTGCAATTCGATCTGACAGTGAAGACCCGTGGGCGCACTACGCGCTAGCCAGCGTTTATCTGTTCACGCGTTGCTTCGATGATTCGCTGGCCGAGTTCGAACTGGCATTGCGGCTCAATCCTGGTTTTTCACCGGCCCGCGGTTACTACGGCGTCGCCTTGACGTATTGCGGGCGTTGGGAGGAGGGTGATTTGGCCGCGCGTCACGCCTTGCGGCTGAGCCCGCGCGATCCCTTTGCCGCGGTCTATTGCGGTGTCGCCGCCTACGCTCAGTTCGTTGGAGGAAACTACGAGGAAGCGATTCGGATGTCTCGCGAAGCGCTCAGACAACGGGGTGATTTTGTCGGCGCGCACCGGGTATTGGCGGCAGCGGCAGCGATGGCCGGAATGAATCAAGTCGCAGAGGCCGCGCTGCAAGAGCTTCGCCGGGTCCAGCCCAATATTTCGCTCTCCTGGATCGCGAACCAAATACCGTTCAAACGCGATGTCGACCGGGAGTGCTATTTGGAAGGGTTTCGGCGCGCCAGCTTAACGTAGCCGCAAATCGCGGGGCGCACCGCCTGAACGTCATTCTTCGAGCGATTGCTGGGCGACTCTTGGCCGTTCCGGGCAGGGCTAGCTCAAGCCCGCGCGGCGGAGCCCTTCCAAATAGTGGTCGCGGTCGACGTCCAGGTTCCAGGGAATCTGATGAGCGATCCAGGACAGTGAGATATTCGGTTGTGCGCGGCGAAGCTCGTGCAGCGTGCCGGCGGCGATATCGGCGTATCCGGCCATACCCGCGGCGGCGGTAATAACCCGGAGAGCTCCCACAAAATCGCCACGCTCTCGAATGGCTTCGCGCGAAAGCGCTATTGCCTCGTCATAGTTGCGTCCGGTGAATTGGGCGTAGGCGGCGACGCCATAATAGATCGCGGAAAACGGGTCTCGCGGACTCAGTCGCAAGGCGCGACGCGCGGCTGCGTCGGCCTCTTGCCAGCGGCCGCAATACGTCAACACCAGCCCATGAAACCCCTGCGCCAGTGAGAAATTCGGATTGAGCTGCAGCGCCACCTCGAACTCCGCCAGCGAATCATCGAAGCGTCGCATGGCCAAATAAGCGCCGCCCAGCGCATTGTGCGCCCAGGGGTCTTCGCTGTCGATCTTGATTGCCGCCAGCGCCGCACGTTCCGCGATAGGCACGGCTGTTGCCATGTCCTCCCAGCCCATGTGAGCGCCGAACGAATGGCTGGTGGCGAGCACGCCAAGCGCCTGTCCGTAGTTCGGGTCGATGGCGATCGCCTTTTCGAGCAACGCCTGCGCCACTACGTTGTCCTGTCGCGTCACCCGCCAGTAGTGTGACAGCGCGCGCATCACCAGATCCCAGGCGTCCATGCTGTTCGGGGGCTTGCGCCGGGCGTGAAAGTTTTCCGCGGCGTAGAGTTGAGGCTCAATCGCAGCGACGATGGCATCGGTTATCTCGTCCTGAACCGCGAACACATCGGCAAAGTTGCGGTCGTAACGTTCCGCCCAGATGTGGCTGCCGGTGGTGACGTCGTTGAGCTGCGCGGTAATGCGTACCCGGTCGCCAACCTTGCGCACGCTGCCCTCGAGGACATAGCCGACGCCGAGTTCTTCGGCCACTTGCTTCAGGTGGACGGCTTTGCCTTTGTACATAAAGGAGGAGTTTCGCGCGATCACAAAGAACCAGCGCAGCTTGGACAGCGCGGTGATGATGTCCTCGCTGATGCCATCGGAAAAGTATTCCTGCTGCCGATCGCCGCTCATGTTAATGAAAGGAAGCACCGCAATGGCGGGCCGTTCCGGCAAGGCCGGGTGCGCGGGCTCGCGCGCCCCATCCAGCGGCTGTCCGGTAGCCGGCTCCGAGACGGCACCGCTTGCCTGCGTTCGTACGGCGCCCACGAATCGGAGTCCTTTGCGCGGCGCCGTGCGGATCAGCTTTTGATCTCCGCCGCTATCGCCGATCGCCTTTCGGGCGGCGTTGATGCGGCTGGTCAGCGTCGATTCGGAAATGATCCGATCGCCCCAGACCGAAGCGATCAGATCGTCCTTGCTGACGACGCGGTCGCGGTTCTGGACAAGACAAACCAGCAGGTCGAATACCTGCGGCTCAACGTGGACCGGGGTCTCGGCATGCCACAGCTCCCGCCGCTCGAGATCGATCCTGTATTCGCCGAAGCTAAAAATCATTGGTGGTCCAGTGGTATTGGGAGCGGGCGATAGCTGGTCAATGCCGCAACCAGCATAGCATTTCCAGTTGCGAGGGCGACGCAACCAACAATCAAAAAGCGTTTCTCACGGGCATCTCAAGTACATCTGGAGAATAAATCGCAATTCTCTGAAAGTCTTGGGATGTCGCAACGTGCACGCTGGCACAAATGATGCTGACCCCGCTCTTGCGGTGAGCATTCTATCGAACCCGTCACTTTTGACGCGTTTTACAGGACCCCTGACTGCCAGCCCCTCCCGGAAAACGGGCAAGCGCCGCGGAGCGCCAGTCTTTCGAAGGAAATAACAATGACGATACTGAATAGTAACTACTCTGCGACGCCGCCCGCAATTCGAAGAGCATTCGGGATTTTTCTGGCGCGCCTTGCTCGCCTCATCAATCGCTGGGTTGCGGCCGTGATCGCGCATCGCGAGCGCCAGGCAAACCTTGTTGTTATGCGAAGTCTCAGTGACAGGGAACTGAAGGACATTGGGCTCCATCGGGGTGAGATCGGCGAAGCTTTGGCAGAAGCCGCCAAGGCTCGATTGCGGATGCAGAGCAGGCTGAGCGGTCCTGATGCAACCCGTGCTGGTGGGGATTGAAAGGCCGGTGCCGATCACGGGCCGCTTTCATCTCATGCCGCCGGCAATACCTCGGCTCCGCCGAAGGCGATCACGCGTCCGCGCCGGAGCATCACGATTTGCGTTGCCAACCGGCGCATTTCGCCGGCGTCGTGGCTGACATAGACCATCGGTACCCCGGCTTCGTCGCGCAGGCGCACGAGATAGGGCAGGATCTCGACCTTGCGCTCCTCATCCAGCGACCCCAGCGGCTCATCGAGCAGCAGCAATCTCGGCCGCGCCAGCAGCGCGCGTCCGAGCGCCACGCGCTGGCGCTCGCCGCCGGACAGTTGACCGGGACGGCGATCCAGCAAGCTGCCGATATCGAGCAGATCGGTGACGCGCGCGCGCTGTGCAGCATCGTCGGCCAAGCGATTCATTCGCCGCCCGTAGTCGAGATTCTCGCGCACGTCGAGATGCGGAAACAGCCGTGCATCCTGGAACACATAGCCGATCCGGCGGCGGTGCGCCGGGACGTGCACCCGGTCAGCGGTGTCGTCCAGCGTCTCGGTGTCGATGGCGATGGTGCCGCGATCGGGCCGCAGCAATCCCGCGATCATGTTGATCAACGAGGTCTTGCCGGCGCCTGAGGCGCCGAACAGTCCGGTAACGCGACCCTCGCTGGCGAAGCTGGCTTGAAGCGAGAACTCGCCGAGTTGTTTTGAGACGTCGACCCGCAGCATGATCAATTCCCGTGCACGCGTTGCAACGCGCGCCGCGCGAACCATTCGGAGGCGATCAGCGCGGCGAGAGCGATGACAATGGAAACCACCACCAGCCGCAGCGCCGCCGTATCGCCGTCCGGCGTCTGGATCAGCGAATAGATCGCCGAGGAAATGGTCTGGGTTTCGCCTGGAATATTCGACACGAAGGTAATGGTCGCGCCGAATTCACCGATCGCCTTGGCAAAGCCGAGCACCATGCCGGCCAGCACACCCGGCAGCGCCAGCGGTAAGGTGATGGTCAGGAACACCCGCCAGGGCGATGCGCCCAGCGTGCCCGCGGCCTGTTCAAGTCTTCGGTCCACCGCTTCGATCGACAATCGGATCGGCCGCACCAGCAATGGAAACGACATGATGCCGCAGGCCAGCGCCGCGCCGGTCCAGCGAAACGCGAATACGATGCCGAGATGGTCCGCGAGCCACGCGCCGACGAGGCCGCGTCGCCCGAATGTCAGCAGCAGCAGATAACCGGTGACAACCGGCGGCAGCACCAGCGGCAGGTAAACCAGCGCATCGACGACCGGTTTGCCCCAGAAGTCGCGCCGCGCCAGCAGCCACGCCACGCCGATCCCGAGCGGCGTCGCCACCAGCGTCGCAACCGTGGCAACCCGCAGCGAAAGCTGGATCGCCGTCCATTCCGCTGGCGAGATATCGAACACGCGGTGCGATCAGGAGGTCGGACGGATCAGGAAAGTGAATCCATATTTTTCCAGGATCGTCTTCGCCACCGAGGAGCGCAGGAAGGCGAGATAATCGGCGGCGTCCGGTCTTGCGGTCGTCGTCGCCGCGACCGGATAGATGATGGCGGGATGGGAATCCGCAGGGAAGGTGCCGACGATCTTGACGCCGGGTTCGACCCTGGCATCCGTCGCATAGACAATTCCAAGTGCCGCTTCGCCGCGCGCCACCAGCGTCAGCGCCGCGCGCACGCTCTCCGCCATCGCGAATTTCGGCTCCGCCGCCTGCCATGCACCGAGTTTCTCAAGCGCCGCCCTGGCGTATTTGCCGACCGGAACCGCCTTCACGTCGCCGGTGGCTATCTTGCCGTCGCCGGCGAGTTTTGCCAGATCGAAGCCTGGTCCGATGGTCACGTTGTCGATCCTTGAATCCTTCGGCGCGATCAGGACGATGCTGTTGCCGAGCAGATTGACCCGGGTCGGTTCATTGATGGTCTTCTTGCTGATCGCGTAGTCCATCCAGTCGGTGTCGGCGGATACAAAAATATCCGCCGGCGCGCCCTGTTCGATTTGTTTGGCCAGCGCCGAACTCGCGGCATAGCTGGCGACGATCTTGATGCCGGTTTTCGCGGTATAGGCGGCGTCGATGTCGTCCAGCGCGTTCTTCATCGAAGCCGCGGCAAACACGGTGAGGCTGTTGTCCTGGGCAAGCGCCGGCGACCAGGCCGATCCGCACAGGATCGAAAGGGCGGCGACATAAGCGGACAGACGATGCATCATGGCGCTCCATACGTGTTTGCGGCGTATTGCGCGCGCAAATCAAGCGTTGGTGAAAAGTAGAATGCGACAGGCGGAAGCGCCGTTCCGGCAATCCAGGGGATTTACGATCCGCCCGGACATCACAGCGTGAAGTCTACAGCATCGCTGCGGTGAGGGAAAGGCTCTGCGCTGCTGCTATGGTTCCAGCGACGAGAGCCTCCCGTTCATTCGGAAGCCGGCACGATCGCAACGCTGATCGAGTTGGCTTCGACGCCGGAAATCTGGATGGTGAAGGGCTTTGGCGGAATTTCGAATTTCACGCTTTTTCGGATTCCTTCGCAGCCCCTGACGCCGCTGGACGTGGCAGACCGGAGAAATTGTCCGTCCTGTACCACGTCGATCCAGCCGGCGGCCGATAGGTTGATGGTGTACCGGCCTGGCGGAAGCGCATTCTTGAATACCGCGAAACCCGAAAAAGTATTGGCCGCCGGGATGCGTTCAGGCGTCGTCGGCAAGTTGGCTTCGGCGGCCGGGCGCAAGCTCACGATCGCTGCAACCGGAAGTGCCGGCTTCAAATCGTCGCCGGACGCAATCTTGAGCCGGTCTGGCGCGGTCAGCGCCGCCCGCTCGCGCTCGATCGGCCATTTGAACTTGTCGCAGCCGCTGGGCTCTTCCGCCGCCGATGCGGGAATAGTTCCGAGCAATACAAACGCGATCATCAAAGGCGCGCGCATCATCAGTCCACCGCGATCATGACGTCCGAGGCCTTGACCACGACGGTCACGCGATCTTTGGCCTTGATGCCGAGTTCATCGACCGCCTCATTGGTGATCGAGGAGGTGACGATCTGGCCATTGCCGATATCGACGCGGATATGCGAGGTGGTCGCGCCCTTCTTCACCTCAATGACGGTGCCCTTGATCTGGTTGCGTGCACTGATGCGCATGACGGTCCTCACAATGTTGGGCCGTGCGCAGCCATGCCACGCACCTGCCGGCAGATGGTGAAATGAGAAGCCGGGACCACTGTCCCAAAAATTTGCTCGCGCTTGCGGCGCGACGACGCCCGACAGTAGCGTATTTTGGGGCCTGATAAAATAGCTTGTACCGCGGCGGCCCTGATTGCTTTGCGTCCAGTAGACGACACCGCCGGCGATTAATCGCGTGATCAGGGTGTCACCGGAGGATCCCGGTCGCGTTTAATCTCTCATTTCGCCGCGCAGTTCGGTTTTGAAGCCATCGGTGTTTTCAAAATCGACATTTACCTTCTTGCCATCGAATGTCAGCGTCCAAACCTGGGTTTCGCCGTGGCCCAAAATTCGGCGTTCGAGCGCGAAAGTATGCTCGTTCAGCCAGCGCCCCTTGGCCGCATTGATCCCGTAGGTCGCCGGCGGGCTCTTCCGGAAAATCCCGTCAAGTCCCATCAGACCTGTAAATCGTTCCGTAGGACGGTCCGATCTCCCGGTGTCAGTCGTGATCACCCACGAGGAATCTGAATCAAAAAAGTTCAGCGTAAAAGTCTTCACGCGCAACTCGTTGTGATCCAACTGAAAAGTTTTTTCCGATATTGTCTTTGCCAATTCCGGGATGCCTCCCACGGAAGAAGGCTTCTCCGTCGCTGCTTGGCGAAGCGAAGCGGCAAGCAAAGACTTCGCGATGGGGTCGGAAGGCAAGGGTGTATCAGACTTGACTGACTTTGAGATGTCGTCGATCAGCCGGGAGGCCGAATAGAATTCGTCATCCCGCAAAATGCCGGTCATAACGGCGACGACATCCAGCTTTGGAAGCACAAGGATCAGTTGCGAATGACGGCCACGCGCCATGTAGGCTCCCTTTTCGGGAAGCGACCACCACAAGTTTGCATAGCGATATCCAAAGGTCGCCGAAACCTTACCCTCTTTGGCCCTGTCGACCCATGACGACGGGATGATCTGCTTTCCATCCTAGATCCCGTTGTGAAGGTAGAGATAGCCAACTCTTGCCATGTCATGAGGTGCCAGGAAAAGCCCGGCTTCGCCATCGGTGACGCCTTGGGCGTCGACGCGACCCCACCGTGCACTCGTGATGCCGAGCGGTTCGAACAACTCCTTCTTTGCGAAATCGAATGCGCTCTGTCCCGTCTTTTTGGTAATCAGGGCAGAGAGCACATATGGATTTCCACTGTTGTAGTAAAACTGACTTCCCGGCGCACTCGACATCGGCTGGCTGAGGACAAACTCGGTACGGTCCGGACTCCTGTACATTCGCATCAGGCTCTCATCCGGCGTGTAGGCCTTTTCCTGCCACTCTATCCCCGAGGTCATATCGAGCAGGGTCTGGACAGTCATTGCCCGCTTATTTTCATCCACTCTCAAAACCTTCTTTTCGGGAAACAAGTCCAGAACCGGGTGATCAACACTGTCCAGCAACCCATTTTTGAGCTCGATGGCTGTCAAGGTGCTGACGATACTTTTCGTGACCGATCTCAGATCGTGGCTGATGCCGGCAACGTAGGGGGCATAGTAAGCTTCAGCCACGATCCTTCCGTGCCGGATGAGCATCAGGCTGTCTTGTTTGTAGGTGCCCACGGTTTCTATCAGCCGGGCAAGGCTGGCTGAATCCATGCCTTGCTCCTCGGGCGTAGAAACCTGCCAAGATTTCGTCGGCCAGAGGATTTCCTGCGAGACTTGATCGTCAGTCGCGCCCGCGGACGCAGCGCATCCGGCAAGACACTGAAGCCCCGCGAGCAGCGCGGCCATCGTCGCTATTCTGAGATGCATGTTGGCGTTCTCCGGCTGAAGTTCGTCCACGTTGAACTTGAAAGCTGGAACTGGCGAAGGTTGTATAAATTATGAAGCATTCTGCGCGGAACGCCACCCACATGAAACTGGCCGGATAAATATTTCTTCGCCCCTGATCGGGTTGGTCGCAGCCAGCCGCGGTTCGTTATTGCCTGGCGTCAGGAGCGGCCAAAACCTGGCGGCAGGCGGCCGGCAATTGCGCCAGGGTCATCGGCGGTTTCGGCTTCGGCGGCGCTTTCGGCGGCTTCGGGTGGATAACTGAATCCTTGAACCAGTAGGCGAGATCGCCGACGCCGCAGCCCTCACTTGCCGATGGCTGCGGCTGGCTCTCGCATTCGCCGCTGCCGGGAGGACATTTGATGCGGATATGGAAGTGATAGTCGTGGCCGTACATCGGCCGCACCTTGGAGAGCCAGCTGCGGTCGCCCTTGGCTTCGCGGCACAGCGCCTTCTTGATCGCGGCGTTGACGAAGATGCGTTGCACGCTCGGCTCCTGCGCCGCGGCACGGATCACCGCGAGATGGTTCGGCGTCCAGACGCTCGGATCGACATCGAGCCGGTCGGCACGCACCATCATGACCGCGGACATTTCCTCGCGCTCGTTGCGCGACAATTGCCGGTTCGGCATCGGCGTCAGCCAGATATCGGCATCTAAGCCCACCTGATGGCTGGCGTGCCCGGTGAACATCGGGCCGCCGCGCGGCTGCGACATGTCGCCGACCAATATCCCCGGCCATCCCGCGTCCTTATGCGCCTTGTCCGCCAATCGCTTGAGCAGCGCGACCAAGCCGGGATGCGCCCAATTGCGATTGCGCGACAACCGCATCACCTGCCAGGTCTCGCCATTGATCGGCAGCGCTTCCGCGCCCGCGATGCAGCCCTTGGCGTAGAAGCCGACCACGCGCGTCGGCATCGCCGCCGGCAGGACTTTGCGGCCGAACAGCTCCCTTGCGCCCAGTTTGGGATCGTTGGGATTGGCCAGCGGCGGCAGCGGCTTTGGATCGACGCTGCCCTTGTCCTGCGCCAGTGCGGTGGCGCTGGCAACAGTGGCGGATATCAGGAGGGGAATAAGAATCAGGCGGGGGTTCATTGGCTCACTCTATGACGCAAGCGTAGCACGGAATCGGCCATCGGGAAGAAGGGGCCTCAGTCGCAATTGCTTGATCGCGTGCCGACTCCCGGTCGAGCGCAATGGGCCACGCAATACGCGGATCGAGATTTCGAACTAGGGCGCGGACTCGGATATGCGCGGTCAAAACCTCATCTTCAGGCGCACGGTCAGAACGACGCGATTGACCGGAAGCGGGCTCGCCCGATGGCGCGTTCGCAAGTTCATGCCTGTCGCTCTCCCCGCCAATGATTCGTGGCCGCCGGCAATACGGTGAATGCAGAATTAATAAATTCTGAAGGTATCGGGATCACAATACCAAATATCCGTGTCGTGATGCCTTCCTGCCACACGGCGCCCGACATTCCGGGCCGGTAAAATCCGGTCGACCGTTACCCGCGCGCAAAGGAACGTTCGATATGCGAGCCTCTCCACTCAACACGCTTCCCGTTGTGTTAGCTGCCCTGCTGGCGACCGCTATTCCTGCATCCGCTGAAGATGGCGTCTCGGCTGACAAGATCGTGTTTGGTCAGGCAACGGCGCTCGAAGGCCCGGCTTCGGCCTTGGGCCAAGGCATGAAAATGGGTCTCGAAGCGGCCTTCGCCGAAATAAACAAGGCCGGCGGCGTGAAGGGGCGGAAGCTCGAACTCAAGAGCCTCGACGACGGCTACGAGCCGACCAAGTCCATTGAAGCGGTCAAGAAACTGCTTGAGGAAGACAAGGTCTTCGCTATCGCCGGTCCGGTTGGCACGCCGACGGCGGCCGCCACTCAACCGATCGCGACCGCGGCAGGTGCCCCCTTTATCGGAGCCTTTACCGGCGCCGAGTTCCTGCGGGAGCCCTACAAACCCCTGGTCATGAATATTCGCGCCAGCTATTTCCAGGAAACCGAAGCCATGGTCGAACATCTGACCAAGGACCTCGGCGCGTCCAAAATTGCGATCATGTACCAGGACGATGCTTTCGGTCAGGCAGGCCTTGCCGGCGTCAAAAAGGCGCTCGACAAGCGGCAGATGCAGCTCGCGGGGGAAGGAACCTTCGAGCGCAACACGGTGGCCGTTAAGACCGCGCTGCTGGCCATCAGGAAGGCCGAGCCTCATGCGGTCATCATGATCAGCCCTTACAAGCCTGCGGCCGAGTTCATCAAACTGGCCAAGCAGATCAAGTTTGACCCCACCTTTGTGAATATCTCTTTTGTTGGTTCCGACGCACTTGCAAAGGAGCTCGGTCCGGTGGGTGCCGGCGTTGTGGTCACGCAGGTCGTTCCTTTTCCGAAAGACACCGCGATCCCGGTGGTTGGGCGCTACCAGGCTTCGCTCAAGGCGAGCGCCCCCGACGCTCAGCCGGGCTTCGTCTCGCTTGAGGGCTACCTTGTCGGCCGTGCGATCATCGCCGCGCTCGAAAAGGTCGGTGGCGACCCCACCCGGCAAGCCCTGATCGAGGCCGTGCAAAAGGCCGGCGCCTTCGATCTTGGCGGCTTCAAGCTCGCCTACAGCCCCTCCAGCAATCGGGGCTCGGATCAGGTGTTCCTGACCGTGATCCAGGCGGACGGCAGCTTCAAGGCGGTCGATCGCCTCGAGAAGTCCGGAACGTAAACATAACAGGCCGCACAGCACCGCAAAGGAAGGCCCAGGCTGTTCGCTGCACGATTTTGCAATTGCTTCTTTGGAGATCGACGATGAAGACTGCGATGTCGTGGTATCACCTTGGCCTTCGCGGTCGATTATTTACGGCCTTTGGGGTGGTCGCCGCGCTCACCGTGTTGGCGAGCAGCAGCGCGATTATCTCCTACGACAGCCTTGGGCGTTCGCTTGGCGCAATTGCCGAAAAGAGCCTGCCCGAGATCACGCGCGCTTCCAAGGTCGTGAGGGCCGCCGGTGAAGTCGCCGCCGCCGCGCCGCGCTTTCTTGCCGCAACGGATCCCACGGAGCGAGAGCACGCCCTCAAAGTCCTGACGGCTGCCCGTCAGGAACTCACGCAGACCATCGGCGCGCTCGCCGTGGAGGATACTGCAAGGCTCACCAGGACTGCCGATCGCATGCTCGAGAATCTCAACCGACTGATGCAATCAGTCACCGAGCGCCAGACCATCGCCGCCTCCCGGGACGCGCTTGTCGCCGGCCTTCGGAAATCCCACCAGAAGCTCGCCGAGAAACTATCGCCAATGGCCGACGACGCCGGGTTCACCTTGACGATCGGCCTGCAGACCGCGGCGGACAAAAAGGACCTGGAGCTCGCTCAGAAGACACTTGCGGCGCTCGCTGATAACGAACTGGCGTCCCTGCAAGCAATTTTGGAATTGCGCGCCGAATCCAACCTCATACTGGGTATCCTCGTTGAAGCGGCCGATCTGCCGTCCGCCGATCTGCTGCCGCCGGTCAAGGACCGGTTCACATCGACCGCCGGCCGCCTTGCAAAGGCCGCGGCCGCCGTGAAGGATTCGGAGACGTCGAAACTCGTCGATGAACTGGTGAAGACCGGCAAGGATAGCGGCAATGTTTTCGAGCTCAAGCAGAGCGAGTTGAGTGCCGCGAAGACGGGCGCCAATGTGGTAATGGAAAATCGCGCGCTCGCCCAGGAATTTGAGAAGGAAGTCGCAAGCCTGGGAACGCGCAGCGAGGCGGCCGCGGCCACCGCGGTCCGTGAATCCGAGGCGGAAATCCGCCAGGGCCGGATTATCCTCATTTGCCTGGCGCTTGTCAGCCTGGCCACCGCGCTTGTCATTGGTTGGCATTACGCTGGCCGTGGAGTCGTACGTCGCCTTGTACGTCTCCAGAACAGCATGAAGTCCATTGCCGCGGGCGACCTGGATGTAGAGATCGTGATCAGCGGCTCGGACGAAATAGCCGACATGGCTGAAGCGCTGCATGTCTTCAAGGGCAGCATGCTCGAATCCAACCGGCTGCGCGCGGAACGATCGGAAACGGAAAAACAGGCGCGTGCCCAGCGAAGAGCGGAGATGCGGAAACTCGCTGACGAATTCGAGGCCGCGGTCGGTGAGATTGTGCGTACGGTATCCTCCGCTTCAACGGAGTTGGAAGCCTCGGCGACCACTTTGACCAGAACCGCCGAGGAGACACAGCAACTCTCCGGGAGAGTTGAAGCCGCTTCCGAAGAAGCCTCGTCAAATGTCAAATCGGTTGCCGCCGCGACGGAAGAGATGGCGGCGTCGATTGCTGAAATCAGCCGGCAAGTCCAGGAGTCGAACCGGATCGCCAGCGAAGCCGTGAATCAGGCGGAGGTCACCGACGCGCGAATCAACGAGTTGTCGAAGGCCGCCCTACGGATCGGCGACGTGGTCAATCTCATCACGACGATCGCGGAGCAGACCAATTTGCTGGCTCTGAACGCCACGATCGAGGCGGCTCGCGCGGGCGATTCCGGACGGGGCTTTGCGGTTGTGGCGCAGGAAGTAAAGGCGCTCGCTGCGCAGACGGCCAGCGCAACCAATGAAATCAGCAGCCAAATCGCCGGCATGCAGGTTGCGACCCAGGACTCGGTTCTGGCGATCAAACAAATTGGAACCACAATCGGCCGGATTTCGGAAATTGCGGCAATGATCGCGGCCTCTGTCGACCAGCAGGGCGGCGCAACGCAAGAAATTGCCCGCAATGTCGAGCAGGCAGCACAAGGTACCTCCGAGGTCGCCACTAATATTGTCGATGTGAACAAGGGAGCTCGCGGGACCGGTTCTGCTTCCGCACAAGTTCTTTCCTCGGCTCAGTCGTTGTCCGGGGAAAGCAATCGCCTCAAGCTTGAGGTTGGCAGGTTTCTTGACACGGTGCGCGCGGCCTGAGGGGCAATTGGCCGATCCCGGAGCCGCGCAATAGCGTCAAACTTCGGGCGTTGCCCTATGCCGGATCGCCGCCGACTTAACCGTTCGATAACCATGTCGGGCATTGACGAAATTTCGTGCGCCAGCATGGAAACTCGCGCATTCATTGTGCAATCACCACGTCCGTCAAGCATCCGCCATAGCGCAGAGAGGATTTTCCCTCGCGCGTTCGCGGGCGCCGCCGATCACGTGGTGGAAGGCGACGTTCGTTGCGCGGTTGTTTGCGAATTAGCCTGATAATCAGGCAATCGGAATCCCAATTGCTCCCGATCGAGCACGGGCGAACGAGGCGCGTCGCGGGCAAGTGATACCATTTTTTCAGATACTTATCGGAGAACAGTACGTCGCAGAATGCGAGTGAGGCGCAAATGCCGAAAATCCGGCCCAAGGCAGCAAAAAAACTGAAGCATGCGGCGATCACCCGCATTCCCGGCCGGCCGGCCAAGCCCCGCCCGAAACTTTTGGGCGGCAGCCGGCGCGCCTCAGCCGAGATCGGCGAGATCGTGCGCAAGCGCGCGGAGGCCGAGGCCGCGATTGCCGACGCGCGAAAATCGCATGAACGGCTGCGCGAGGCGATCGACATCCTGCCGCAGGGCATCGTGTTTCTCGACGCCGATGGGCGCTACATTCTCTGGAACAAGAAGTATTCCGAGATCTACAACCGCAGTTCGGACCTTTTCAGGCCGGGCGCGCGGCTGCAGGATACCATCCGCGTCGGCGTCGAGCGCGGCGATTATCCGGAAGCGATCGGCCGCGAAGAGGAGTGGATCGCCGAGCGGCTGGCCAGACTGTATCAGCCCGGCGACCGCCACGAGCAGATCCTTAGCGACGGCCGCTGCATCCTGATCGAGGAGCGGCTGACCGAGGACGGTGGCATCATCGGCCTGCGCGTCGACATCACCGAGCTGAAGCAGCGCGAGGCCTCGTTTCGGCTGCTGTTCGACAGCAACCCCGTTCCCATGATCGTCTGCGCGCTGGACGACGAGCGCATCCTGGGCGTCAACGACGCCGCGGTCGAGCATTACGGCTATAGCCGCGCCGAGTTCGAGAAGCTCACCATCCGCAGCGTCCAGGCCTTCGAATCCGAACTGCCGTGGGCCGGCGACCGCTCCAGCGACGAACAGACGGCCCGAACCTGGAAGCACGTCAGGGCCGACGGAACGCTGATCGATCTCGCGATCTATTCGCGCCAGCTGGTCTATGGCGACCAGCCCGCGGTGTTGCTGGCGCTGATGGATATCACCGAGCGCAAGCGCGCCGAGGCGCGGCTCGCCTTTATGGCCCAGCACGACGGTTTGACCGGACTGCCGAACCGCAATTTGTTGCGCCAGCACATGGATGAGATCCTGTTGCACACGCGGCGCAGCGCCGAGACGGTCGCGGTGCTGGTCCTCGGCATCGACAACTTCAAGGCGGTCAACGATACCCTTGGCCACGGCATCGGCGACAAGCTGCTGCGCGGCGTCGCCAAGCGCCTGCGATCCACGCTGCGCGAGGAAGATACCCTTGCCCGTCTCAACTCCGACGAATTCGCGATTGTCCAGGGCGGGCTGACGCGCCCCGAGGATGCCGTTCTGCTGGCGAGGCGATTGTTAGAGGCTATCGGCGAGCCCTATCTGCTTGACGGCCATTCCGTCGTCATCGGCGCCAGCATCGGCATCGCGATGGCACCCGGCGATGGCGATGAATCCGAGAAGCTTCTCAAGAGCGCCGATATGGCGCTGTCCCGCGCCAAGAACGACTCGCGCGGCACTTTCAGCTTTTTCGAAGCCGGGATGGACGCTCGCGCCCAGAGCCGCCGCAAGATCGAGATCGATCTGCGCGACGCGATCCAGAACGATGCGCTGCGGCCCTATTATCAGCCGCTGATCGATCTTGCGACCGGGCGCATCACCGGCTTCGAGGCGCTGGTGCGCTGGCCGCATCCCGAACGCGGCATGATCTCGCCGGCCGAATTCATCCCCGTCGCTGAAGAGACCGGCCTGATCAATGCGCTGGGCGGCCTGATGCTGCGCCGCGCCTGCATGGACGCGGCGCTCTGGCCCGACGACGTCCGCGTCGCGGTCAACCTGTCGCCGTTGCAGTTTCGCGTCGGCAATCTGCTGTCGGTGGTGATGGATGCACTGAAGCAATCCGGATTGCCGGCAAAGCGGTTAGAGCTGGAAATCACCGAGACCCTGCTGTTGGAAAAGAGCAGCCAGGTGCTTGCGACGCTGCATGCGCTGCGCGCGCTTGGCGTGCGCATTTCGATGGACGATTTCGGCACCGGCTATTCGAGTCTGAGTTATCTCAGAAGTTTTCCGTTCGACAAGATCAAGATCGATCAGTCGTTCGTGCGGGACCTCGGCGCCAATCGCGACGCGCAGGCGATCGTGCGTTCGATCATCAGCCTCGGCATCGGCCTCGGCGTGACGATTACCGCCGAAGGCGTCGAGACCGAGGCTGAGCTGAGCTGCCTGCGCGCGGAGGGCTGTCACGAGGGACAGGGATTTCTGTTCAGCCGAGCGCGGCCCAACGCCGAGATCGTCGGACTTTTGAAAGCGCAGTGCGGCGCGGATGTTGTCGCGCCCGCGGATTCTGCCGACAAGGCCGCGCTGGTCGCCTGAGCGCTATCCGTTCCGCGCGGCTTTGCGCGCTCCCGACCTCGCCGTTGCGTTTCGCTTGCGGGTTGCGGCGGCCTTTTTTGCGGCGCGCGATCGCGCCGCGGCCGGACGGCTTGCGGAAGCCTTGCCGCCGCGCGGTCCGCCAATCCTGCCGCCGCGTTTCGAGGACACGTTGGTATCCGGGACGCCGCGTCCCGAGCCGCTCTTGTTGCCACCGCCGGTTTCCTTGTTGACCGTCGCCCACGCGCGCCGTTCGGCTTCCTTCTTGCCGACTCCGCGATGCTCGTATCCCTCCTCAATGTGTTCGGCCAGGCGTTTTTGTTTGTCGGTATAGCTGGATTTGTCGCCGCGCGGCATGATCGTCTCCCTCAACGTTGCGGGTTGCCAAACCTCGCAACGCGCACCGGCGCACCCGGGTTCCGCGTTCACTGGAGAACGTGGCCGGCCGGATGCGGCGTAGCGACGAGGGCCGCCGCGCGGATGCAGCGCCTGCCGGCGCCCAATCGTGGATTTTATCGAGTTGCTGAGCCCCTATGCGGCGTCGCGCAGGCCGGCCAGGAAGGTATCGACGCTTTCGAGCAGCGCGGTGGCGTGCTGGCTGAGTTCGCCGGACGCGACGAGAACGTTGTCGGCCAGTACCCGCGACTGGTCGGCGGCCTGGCTTGCACCCGCGACGTTGAGCGAGACTTCGCTGGTGCCGGCGGCGGCCTGTTGCACGCTTCGCGCAATCTCGCGCGTCGCCAAATCCTGTTCCTCGACGGCAGCGGCGATGGTGGTGGCGATGCCGCTGATCTCCCGGATGGTGTCGCTGATGCCGCCGATCGCGATGACGCAATCGCCGGTGGCGGATTGGATCGCGGTGACCTGGCCGGCGATCTCCTCGGTCGCCTTCGCCGTCTGGCTGGCGAGTTCCTTGACTTCCGACGCGACCACGGCGAAGCCCCGGCCGGCCTCGCCGGCACGCGCCGCCTCGATGGTTGCGTTGAGCGCCAGGAGGTTGGTCTGGCTGGCGATGGCACCGATCAGCCGAAGCACGTCGCCGATCTTTTCGCCGGCGGAGGCAAGGCTCCCGACCATTTCCGTGGTTTGACCGGCCTTGACCACGGCGCCATCGGCGACGCCGCTGGAATGGGTGACCTGACGGCCGATCTCGGCAACGGAAGAGGCAAGCTCTTCGGTGGCGGCTGCGACCGTGCCGACACTGGCCGATGCCTCCTCCGACGCGGCAGCCGCCGCCGCGGCCCGCTCCGAAGTACCGTTGACGCTTCTCGTGATCTCGCCGGCCACGCGCTGCATGTCCTGCGTCGCCTGTGCGACAGCGCCGACCACGCCCTTGACGTCGGCTTCGAAGCGGTCGGCCATTTGGCGTTGCAACGCCCTCTTTTCAAGCTCGGCCTGCTGTTTGGCGGCCTCCTGCGCCTCGCGCAGCGTGCGCGCCTCGATCATGCCGCGGCGGAACACGTCGACGGCCACCGCCATGGTGCCGAGCTCGTCTTTGCGGTCGCCACCGGGGATCGTCACATCGGTATCGCCGCTTGAGAGGCGGTTCATCACCGCGGTGATCGCGGCCAGCGGGCGCGACAGGCCGCGACCGAGCAGGAACGCCAGCAGAACGGCGCCGGCAAGAATGGCGATGGTGCCGAGAATGAGATTGCGCTGCGAACTCGCCGCCGCCGCCTCATATTCGGTGGTGTCCTTGACCAGTTCGATCACCGCGACCGGTTGCCCGGCATAGTTCCTGATTTGCCCGAGATAGAGCGCGGCCGGATGGCCGTTGAGCGTGGCGTCGCGACGCAGAGCGCCGCCGTCGAATACGCTCTTAAGCTCGTCCTGAGTGGCGGCCACGCTGTCACCAAGGGTCGATGCGATACTTGTGAAAACCTTGCCATCGAAACGATGCACGGCCAGATCGACGCCGAAGCGCTGCTTGGCGCTATCGACGAATTGCTTGCCAAACGAAACGCCGATGTCGGCGACGGCAATGCTTTTTCCGTCGCGCATGATCGGCGTCATGGCGAAAATGCTCAGCGAATCCCGCCCGGGTTCGACGCCGACAATCGGCTTGCCGGTCTTGTTCGACTCCACCACGGTCTTGCGCCGCGCCGAGATGTCTTCGCCGAAGATCTTCGGCTCGTGAACACGGAAGAAGGCGGTCGCCGGCGGGGTGTGGAAACTGATCAGCGGCATGCCTTGCGCCTTCAACGCCTTCATTGGGCCATCGAGCAGCGCCATCAGGGCGTCGCGGTCGCCCTTGGCAATGGCTTCCGCCACCGGGGGCAGAGTCGCGATAACGGCGCTCACCGCCAGTGCGGCTCGCCCTTCATAGTCGAGGGCGGCGATGACGCTGTCATATTGCAGCTTGAGCTGCTGGTCGAGCGCGAGCCGCGTCAGCGAGCGCTGTTGAATAATCGAAAAGGTCCCGAGGATGCCGCAGGCCACCGCGACGGTCAGCGAAATGGCAAGGATCAGGCGGGCCGCGATCGATCGAAGTTTGAACATGGGAAAAATCGAAGCTCCGCGAGAGAGGAATTTTCGGAAAATGCCAGAAAGTGCTTAACAACTGGGTAATTGTGGCCGGCAGCACCACGGGCTCGCGGCCTTGGAGCGCGATCGGCAAAAGCGGAATCCGGTTTGCCGGACAAACGTCTTCGTTTGTCTGGAGATCTCACTCTAAATTGTCGAGAGAGCGCATGATCTTTTCGCCAATCCGCTCACACCCCCGGGGTCATCTAGCGCGAAGACGCGCTTCGCGCTTCTGCCCGAGGGCATGCTTTGGTGGATCATGCGCTAGGCGTTCTTTGCGGGTACGCCGGAATCGGTACCCAGGATGGCCTTGCCGACATCCTCATAATGGGTGTCGCGGGCCTGGATCTGCTGGGTAATGGCGTGCATGTCGCGGAAACGGCGTTCGAATCTGTTGGCGCTGAACACGGCGGTGGCGCCGGCCATGTGATAGGCGGCATCGACGACCGCGGCCGCCTGATGAATGGTCCAGGTCGAGGCGAGGCGAAGCGCTATGCGGTGCTCTTCCGTGAATTCGCCCCCCGGATGCGTCAGGTCGCGCCAGACCTCATCGGCCGCCGCATAGAGATAGGCGCGCGCCGCGCGCAAATTGCCCTCGGTGCGGCCGATCGCCGCCTGAACGGCGTTGTTCTCGCGCATCGCCTTGATGCCGACCGACGCCTTGCCGCGCGCCAGATCGATCGCGGCGTCGAGCGTGGCGCGCGCGACGCCGAGCGAGACCGCGGCGAAGCCCAAGCCGAACATGGTGTAAGTGGTGAGCCGATAGAGCGGGCCTTTTTCGCGAAGCGCCGTGGGATCGTCGCGCAGTGCGGCGAATTTTTCCGGGATGAAGAGATTGTCGACCGAATAAGAGTCGGTGCCGGTGCCGTTGAGGCCGATCACGTCCCAGACGTCGTACATCGTGGCGCTGGTCACCGGAAACAGAATCGTGCGCACTTCCGGCGCGCCATTGGGCTTGCGCCGCCTGGTGCCGTCGGCTTCGACGATCTGGACATGGGCGCCGAGCCAGTTCGCCTGCCGGGAGCCGCTGGCGAAGTCCCAGCGCGCGGTGGCGCGATAACCGCCGGGAACGACGTGCACCTCGTGGGCGATCGCGCCCCAGGCCAGGATGCCGGTCGGCGCAGCAAAAATTTCGCGTGCCGCGTCGGGATCGAGATAGGCCGCCGTCATGGCGCAGACGGTGCATTGGCCGAGGCACCACGCCGTAGAGGCGTCGGCCTTCGCCACTTCCTCCAGCATCTGCATGAAGATTTCGGGCGGCGCCTCGGCGCCACCGACGCTTTGCGGCAAGAGCACGCGATAAAGTCCGTTCTCGATCAGGGCGGAAATCACCGGCTGAGTAAGACGCCGGGTCCGCTCGATCTCGTCGGCCTCCCGCGTGATCAGCGGCTGAAGCGCCCGCGCGCGCTCGATCAGTCCGAAACCGGGAGGCTTGTTCATGCGTTTCCTCGCCCTTTTTGGGTTCTTTGGTTGGCGAAGCCGCAATGGTGATCTATCCGCCGCCGCGGATCAAGACGGGGGAGGGGATGACCTCAATCGAAGTCGTCCTACTCGCGGATTGCATCGAGCCAATCGTCGATGGCCGCATTCTCGGGATGCCGCGACATCATCTCGGCCTCGCGGCGGATTTCCGACCACATTGCTGGAACACCGAAATCAGCGCGACGTCGCGAAGGTGCCGTCCGGCTATTCGGCCGCGCTGACGCGGCCTTCCGGGGCGCGACTGAAACGAGCGAACCGGGGATCTCGAGATTCCCCGATGTGCAATTGCACATCTGAGGTCTGCGCTTCGCGCATCCCGGAATGACGGCGCCAATAGCCTCAACCATCCACCTTCAGCGCGGCGATAAAAGCTTCCTGCGGAATGTCGACCTTGCCGAACTGCCGCATCTTCTTCTTGCCTTCCTTCTGCTTCTCCAGGAGCTTTCTTTTACGCGTGATGTCGCCGCCGTAGCATTTCGCGGTGACGTCCTTGCGCAGCGCGCGCACGGTTTCGCGCGCGATCACCTTGCCGCCGATCGCCGCCTGGATCGGAATCTGGAACATGTGCGGCGGGATCAATTCCTTCATCTTCTCGACCATGGCGCGGCCGCGGCCTTCGGCGCGCTGGCGGTGCACCAGCATCGACAGCGCATCCACCGGCT
>Ga0209331_1000153_pt1 | contig 24125 bp, 15 predicted proteins | sample JacPinW_OM3H0_M3_FD_187971 | JGI IMG/M metagenome (GOLD analysis project Ga0209331, IMG submission 187971) | Forest soil microbial communities from Algoma, Ontario, Canada - Jack Pine, Ontario site 1_JW_OM3H0_M3 (SPAdes) (version 2) | ecosystem: Environmental > Terrestrial > Soil > Boreal...
AAGAGCGCCAGCGGCGCCGCGCTCGACGAGGTCGCGTCAAAAAAGCTGCTGAAGGCTTACGGCATTCCGATCTCGAAGGAAGAGATTGCGCAGACGGCGGCGGATGCCGTGAAGATCGCCAAAAAAATCGGCTTTCCCGTCGTCGCCAAGGTTGTCAGCGCGGAGATCCTGCACAAATCCGACATCGGCGGCGTGGTGCTGAACCTCAACAGCACAGCTGAAGTCAAGAAGGCGTTCAACGACATCACCGCGCGGGTGAAGAAGCTGAAGAACAAGCCGAAGCTCGAGGGCATCCTGATCGCGCAACAGGTCAAGGCCGAGCTTGAGCTTGTCGTAGGCAGCGCGCTCGATGCCGAGATGGGGCCGGTGGTGTTGTTCGGGACCGGCGGCGTCGATATCGAACTGATGAAGGACGTCGCGCTGGCCGGCGCTCCGCTCGATGCGGCCGAGGCCAGAGAGCTGATCAACCGGACCAAGGCCGGCGTGAAAATCAAGGGATATCGCGGCAAGCCGGCGCTGCACGAGGCCTCCGCCGTGAAGGCGCTGGTCGGCCTGTCCAATCTGATGGCCGACGCCGGCACCCGCATCGCTTCGATCGACGTCAATCCATTCCTGATCAACGCCAGGACCGGCGTCGCCGTCGATGCCCTGATCGTTCTCAACAACGCCGCAGCCAAAAGCGCCGCCGGGCATTGATGGCGACATGAGGCGATCGAACAGCGCGAAGCAGAATTCGCCTCTGGGGCGAGGATTTTCCCGCGGCGCCGGAGACGCCTTCGAGTTGAGGACGAGATTTCTGCCCAATGGCCCTACAGCGTCGGCCTTTCGCTCGTTTTGCTTTGCCCGTACAATCAGGAGATGGCGAAGTGCGCTAGACCTCTCAATCAGGCACATCGCCGCCGGATTTCGGGATGAAAACGCGGGCGAGCAACCTGACGATCGGATCCACGACGCTTGCGGTGATCGCCGCGGCGTTCGTCGGCTTTCTCGGGTTCCAGAAAATCCATGGCATCCAGCAGCGAGGTCCGCTTCGCATCGTTTTCGAAGGTTCCGCCAGTGGTTTGCGCAAGGGCGGCAGCGTGAACTTCGATGGTGTTCAGGTGGGAGAAATCCTGTCTCTCACGCTGGACAACCCGCGCAAGGTTGTCGCCCTTGTCAGGCTGGATAACAACGCCCCGATCCGCAAGGACACGGTGGTGGGCCTGGAATTCCAGGGGCTAACCGGTGTGGCGGCGATCTCGCTGACCGGCGGCGCGGCGGCCGCGGCCCCGGTGCCGCTGGATGAGGACGGCGTTCCTGTCCTGACTGCCGACCTGAGCGAGACCGAATCGATCCGCGATACACTGCACAATGTCGACCGCGTCCTCGTCGGCAATCAGGCGATGCTGCAAAATGCGCTGCTGAATTTCGAGACCTATACCGCGGGTTTGGCCAGCAAGGGCGATGCGATCGACAGCATCATACGCAAGGCCGACAATGCCTTCGCGAGCTTCGACAGCGCCATGACCAAGATCGATAACGTCGTGCCGAGCCTTGCGGACGGAAAGGCCGACGAACTGTTTGAGAAAGTGAAGTCCATTCGCGAACTGGCCGAGAGCTTCAACAAGCGCTCGGGCGCCCTGATGGAGGAAGGCCGTCGCTCGCTTCTCGATATCAGCCAGGCAGCCGTCAAGGTGACCCGCAAATTCGAACCGCAAGCCGGAAGCGGCGACAACCCGCCCCCACCAAGAAAGCCGAGCCAAAAGCGGCAGTGAAGATTCGGCTGACCCCCACGAGCGTGAGCGCACCTACGACGGTTCCAATCCCCAGAAGGTATGACGACATCGAAAATGGCACGGGTGCCGAAGCGCTCGAATAGCGGGGCCGGTTCCGCGCTGAGACCGGTTGGTCTCAGCTGCCCACCCGTCTCAAAAGGATCGCGATCATCGGGTGTGATCCGATCCGCGAATCTTGACGATAAATAAATTAAGTTGCGCCCCCGGGAACAAAAGTTCGGCTGCGGAATTAGTTCCTTTCGGCCGGGTTTCTGGGAGCTAAATGTCCGTAATATCTCAGTTATTTCGCTTGCTCTGAGCGGTATTTCGCTTGATCTAAGATCGTCTGCACGATTTTATGATGCAAAACAACAATGACTCGCGCGTGCTCCGCGCGCATTGGCTTGAGGGATTGCCATGAGTGATTTCAGCCCTGCCTCTCCATCCAATCGGCGTCGCGCCAAGGTCAAACCGTACACGAACGGAAAGCCGGACCCTTCGCAGGAGCTGCTTCACGCGCTCCAGGCGATGCGAAGTGGAGACTTTTCGGTACGAATGACCGGCGACCATCTCGGGATCGAGGGAAAGATCGCCGATACGTTCAATGAAATCGTCGCTGCCAATCAGCGGATGGCGCAGCAACTGGAACGTGTGGGTCAGGTTGTCGGTCGAGAGGGAAAAACCCGGCAGCGCGTCAAGTTCGGTCTTGCCAGCGGCTCCTGGGCCGACATGGAAGGCTCCGTAAATACTCTGATAGATGATTTGCTCTGGCCCACACGTGAAGTGACCAGAGCCGTTGCCGCCGTTGCGCAGGGCGATCTGTTGCAGACCGTCCAGCTGGACGTCGACGGCCGCCCGCTGGGCGGCGAATTTTTGCAGTCGGCTACCATCGTCAACACGATGATCAAGCAGCTTAGCGTATTCACCTCCGAGGTGACGCGCGTCGCGCGCGAAGTCGGGACGGAGGGCAAACTCGGCGGCCAGGCGCAGGTCCCCGAGGTGACGGGCGTTTGGAAGGACTTGACCGAGAGCGTCAATTCCATGGCCAACAATCTCACAGGCCAGGTTCGAAACATCGCCGAGGTCACCATCGCCGTCGCCAACGGCGACTTATCGAAAAAAATCACGGTGGACGTCCGCGGCGAAATTCTGCAGTTGAAGGAAGCCATCAACACGATGGTGGATCAGCTCCGCTCTTTCGCGTCCGAAGTCACCCGCGTCGCCCGCGAAGTCGGTACCGACGGCAAGCTGGGTGGGCAGGCCATTGTCCCCGGCGTCGCCGGGACATGGAAAGACCTGACCGATTCCGTGAACGCGATGTGCGGCAACTTGACCGCGCAGGTGCGCAATATCGCCAACGTCACGACCGCTGTCGCCCGCGGCGACCTTTCGCGCAAAATCACGGTGGACGTACGTGGTGAAATCCTGGAGCTGAAGGACACCATCAACACGATGGTCGATCAGCTCAATTCATTTGCATCGGAAGTGACCCGCGTCGCCCGTGAAGTCGGTACCGAAGGCAAGCTCGGCGGCCAGGCCCAGGTGCCTGGCGTCGCCGGAACCTGGAAGGACCTCACCGACAACGTCAATTTCATGGCGAGCAACCTGACCGCGCAAGTCCGCAACATTGCCGACGTCGCAACCGCGATCGCCGGCGGCGACCTTTCCAAGAAAATTACCGTGAACGTGTCCGGCGAAATCCTTCAGCTCAAGGAAACGCTGAACACGATGGTTGACCAGCTCAACGCCTTCGCCGGAGAGGTGACGCGCGTCGCGCGCGAAGTCGGTACCGACGGCAGACTCGGCGGTCAGGCCAACGTGCTCGGCGTCGCCGGCACGTGGAAGGATTTGACCGAGAGCGTCAACTCGATGGCGAGCAATTTGACGGCTCAGGTTCGAAACATCGCAGAAGTGACGACCGCGGTCGCCAATGGAGACCTTTCCAAGAAAATCACGGTGGACGTGCGCGGCGAGATTCTTGAATTGAAAGACACCATCAACACGATGGTCGATCAGCTCAACGCGTTTGCCGGCGAAGTGACGCGCGTCGCGCGCGAAGTCGGTACCGAGGGCAAATTGGGCGGCCAGGCCCTGGTGCGCGGCGTTGCCGGCACCTGGAAGGATTTGACCGACAGCGTGAACTCGATGGCCAGCAACCTGACCGGCCAGGTCCGCAACATCGCCGAAGTCGCGACCGCCGTGGCCAAGGGCAACCTGTCGAAAAAGATCACGGTGAACGTGTCGGGCGAAATTCTTCAGCTCAAGGAAACGCTGAACACGATGGTCGACCAGCTCAACGCTTTTGCCGGTGAAGTGACGCGCGTCGCGCGCGAAGTCGGTACCGACGGCAAGCTCGGCGGTCAGGCCGAAGTGCCCGGCGTTGCCGGTACGTGGAAGGACCTGACCGACAGCGTGAATTCGATGGCCGGCAACCTGACGGCGCAGGTCCGCAATATCGCCGAGGTGGCGACTGCCATCGCCGGCGGCGATCTTTCCCGCAAGATCACAGTCGACGTGCGCGGCGAGATCCTGCAGCTCAAGGAGACGCTCAATACGATGGTCGATCAGCTCAACCGGTTCGCCGGTGAGGTGACGCGCGTGGCGCGCGAGGTCGGGACCGAAGGCCGCCTCGGCGGTCAAGCCAACGTGCCCGGCGTGGCCGGCACCTGGAAGGATTTGACCGATAGCGTGAACTCGATGGCGGGCAACCTGACCGCGCAGGTTCGCAACATCGCCGAAGTGACAACCGCGGTCGCCCGCGGTGACCTGTCGCGCAAGATTACCGTGGACGTGAAAGGCGAAATTCTCGAGCTGAAAAACACCATCAACACGATGGTCGATCAACTCAACGCGTTCGCTTCGGAAGTGACGCGCGTGGCGCGCGAAGTCGGCACCGAAGGCAAGCTGGGCGGCCAGGCCGAAGTGCCGGAGGTCGCAGGCACCTGGAAGGACCTCACCGACAACGTCAACTTCATGGCGTCGAATTTGACCGCGCAGGTTCGCAACATCGCCGAAGTGGCGACCGCGATCGCGGGCGGCGACCTGTCCAAGAAGATCACGGTCGACGTTCGCGGTGAAATCCTGCTGCTCAAGGACACCTTGAATACCATGGTCGAGCAACTTCGCTCGTTCGCAGCCGAGGTGACGCGCGTCGCGCGTGAGGTCGGCACCGAAGGTCGATTGGGCGGCCAGGCCGTGGTGCCCGGCGTCGGCGGCACATGGAAGGATCTGACCGACAACGTCAATCTGCTGGCAGCCAATCTCACCACGCAAGTCCGTAACATCGCCGAAGTCACGACGGCGGTGGCGCGCGGAGACCTGTCGCGCAAGATCACGGTCGACGTAAAGGGCGAGATTCTCGAACTCAAGAACACCATCAACACGATGGTCGACCAATTGAACGCGTTCGCCGGTGAGGTGACCCGCGTTGCGCGCGAGGTCGGCACCGAAGGCAAGCTGGGTGGACAGGCGGAAGTTCCGGGAGTGGCCGGAACCTGGAAAGATCTCACCGATACCGTGAACTTCATGGCGGCCAACCTGACCGAACAGGTGCGCGGCATCGTGAAAGTCGTGACCGCCGTCGCCAACGGAGACCTCAAGCAGAACCTGACGGTGAAGTCAAAGGGCGAAGTCGCAGCGCTCGCCGAGACCATCAACAATATGACCGACACGCTGGCGACGTTCGCCGATCAGGTCACCAGCGTCGCCCGCGAAGTCGGCGTGGAGGGCCGCCTTGGCGGTCAAGCCAACGTGCCCGGCGCGGCCGGAACGTGGAAGGATTTGACGGGCAACGTGAACTTGCTCGCGGCCAATCTGACATCGCAGGTGCGCGCTATTGCCGAGGTGGCGACAGCCGTCACCAAGGGCGACCTCACCCGTTCGATTCAGGTGGACGCCAGAGGCGAGGTGGCGGAGCTAAAGGACAACATCAATACGATGATTGGCAATTTGAGGCTCACCACCGATGTCAACACCGAGCAGGACTGGCTGAAGACCAACCTGGCTAGATTTACAAACATGCTTCAAGGCCAGCGCGATCTTACTACCGTCGGCCGGCTGCTTCTGACCGAGTTGACACCCCTGGTCAATGCGCACATGGGCGTGATTTATCAGGTCGAAAATGAAGACAGTCCGCAACTGCATCTGCTTTCGGCTTACGCAGGCGACGGCACCAATCCTCATCAGCAAATGGTGCAATTCGGTGAGGGCCTCATCGGGCAATGCGCGATGGACAAGCGCCAGCGACTTGTATCGGACATTCCGACCGATGCGATCCCGATCAATTCGGCGCTCCTGCGTGTCGTACCGAAGAATCTCGTGGTGCTTCCGGTCTTGTTCGAGAACGAGGTCAAAGCCGTCATCGAACTGGCTTCGGTCAGCGCATTCACGACTTCGCAAATGACCTTCCTCGAGCAACTCACCGATAGCATCGGGATCGTGCTCAACAGCATCGAAGCGACCATGCAGACGGAAGGACTGCTGAAGCAATCGCAACAGCTCGCCGGAGAGTTGCAGACGCAGCAGAAAGAGCTGCAGCAGACCAATGAGCAGCTGGAGCAAAAGGCTCAACAGCTTGCCGAGCGTAACGTTGAAGTGGAACGCAAAAACCAGGAAATCGAACAGGCGCGGCGCGCGCTCGAGGAAAAGGCGACCGAACTTTCACTGACATCGAAGTACAAGTCCGAATTCCTTGCCAACATGTCGCATGAACTGCGAACGCCGCTCAACAGCATATTGATTCTTGGCCAGCAGCTTACCGAAAATCCCGACGGCAACTTGTCTGCCAAGCAGGTCGAATTCGCGCGAACCATCCATGGCGCGGGCACCGACTTGCTGAACCTGATTAGCGACATCCTTGATCTTTCCAAGATCGAGTCGGGAACCGTGACCGTGGACGCGGAAGAAATTCTCACATCCAATCTTCTGGACACCGTGGGACGCCCGTTCCGGCACGAAGCGGAAAACCGGCAGTTGTCGTTCAACATCGATGTCGATCCCAATCTGGGGCGCAGTATCGTCACCGACTCCAAGCGCCTGCAGCAGGTGCTGAAGAATCTGTTGTCGAACGCGTTCAAATTCACCGCTGAGGGCGGTGTGCGTCTCAGCGTTTCGGCGGCCGTGGGCGGCTGGAGCGCCGAACATCCGGTCCTCAACCATTCTCCTGCCGTTGTCGCCTTCGAGGTATCCGATACCGGCATCGGTATTCCCTTGGAAAAGCAGAAGCTGATCTTCGAGGCATTCCAACAGGCGGATGCAGGCACCAGCCGAAAGTACGGTGGCACCGGCTTGGGCTTGGCCATCAGCCGCGAGCTTGCGAGCCTGCTGGGCGGCGAAATTCATCTTCGGAGCACTCCCGGCAAGGGCAGCACCTTCATTCTCTACCTGCCGCTGAAATATGCCGGACCGACGGTGGCTCCGCGGGTCAGTGCTTCGTCCCAATACAACACTGCGACGCTGCAGGTGGCGACGCAGGAGCGCGTCATCGAACAGCTCCCGGACGACCGGTTGGATCTCGAACCGGGGGATACAATTCTTCTGATCGTCGAGGACGATCCGCATTATGCGCGTGTCCTGGTCGATCTGGCTCGCGACAAGGGTTTCAAAGTCCTGGTCGCGGCCCGCGGCGCGGAAGCCCTCGATCTCGCCAAGCAATTCCAACCTACGGCCGTGTCGCTCGATGTCTTCCTGCCCGACATGCTCGGCTGGACCGTGCTGAGCCAATTGAAGCATAACCCGCTCACGCGACATATTCCGGTTCAAATCATCACGCTGGACGAAGACCGTCAGCACGCACTGGCCCGCGGTGCGTTTTCCTATGTCAGCAAGCCAACGACGACCGAGGGGGTTAGCGCGGCGTTGTCTCAGATCAAGGAGTACGCCAAGCCCCGCCGCAAACGCCTGCTGATCGTGGAGGACAATGCGGCGGAACAGATGAGCATCCGGGAGCTCCTGGATCACCACGACATCGAGATCGTCACAGCGGGCACCGGCGCGGGTGCGCTTTCCACTATGCGCGAGAACCCGTGCGACTGCGTTGTGCTCGATTTACGGTTGCCCGACATGAGCGGTTTCGAGGTGCTCGATAGCATCCGCCACGATGATTCACTGTCCAATGTGCCCGTCGTCGTATTTACCGGCCGCGAGCTTTCGGTCGAGGAAGACGCGGAGCTGCATACGATGGCTCGAAGCATCGTGGTGAAAGGCGTGGAATCGCCGGAGCGCCTATTGGACGAAACCTCTCTGTTTTTACATCGTGTGATCACGGAATTGCCAATCGAGAAGCAGCGCATGCTCGAGAAACTCAACAGTTCCGATGAGGATCTTGTTGGTCAAACCGCACTGCTTGTGGATGACGATGCCCGCAACATCTTCGCGCTAAGCAGCGTGCTGGAGCGGCGCGGCATGAAGGTTCTCACCGCCACGACCGGAAGTGAGGCCGTCGCGCTGGTTGAGTCGAACCCGGAGATTGCGATTGTTCTGATGGATATCATGATGCCGCAGATGGATGGCTATCAGACCATAGGTGTTATCCGCGAAAACCCGTCGTTCCGTCGGCTTCCCATCATCGCCCTTACCGCCAAAGCCATGAAAGGGGATCGAGAGAAGTGCCTTGAGGCCGGCGCCTCCGATTATTTGGCCAAGCCGGTCAACACAGAGCAACTTCTTCTCGCCATCCGCATGTGGCTCCACCGCTGATTGATGCATTCGATGATAGACCATGAAAAGGTAAACATTCTTCTGGTCGACGATCAGCCGGCCAAGCTGCTTGCCTATGAGGTTATCCTGAAGGAGCTTGGAGAAAATCTCGTCGTTGCCTCTTCCGGCCGGGAAGCGCTCGAATACCTTCTCAAGAACGAAGTTGCCATTATTTTGGTCGACGTTTGCATGCCGGAACTGGACGGATTCGAGCTCGCCGCCATGATCCGCGAGCATCCCCGCTTCCAGAAGACGGCGATGATTTTCATCTCGGCAATTCAAGTCAGCGATATAGACCGCCTTCGGGGCTACGAGATGGGCGCGGTGGACTACGTTCCGGTACCGGTGGTTCCCGAGGTATTGCGCGCAAAGATCAGGGTGTTCGCCGAACTGTATCGCAAGACCCGACAGCTGGAGCGGTTTAATGCCGAGCTAGAGGACCGCGTTCGCGCTCGCACGGCGGAGCTTGAGGAATCCCACGCAAGACTTCTCGAGAGTGAGCAGCGCCGTAGCCTGGCAATCGCAGCGGGAAAAATGGGTTCCTGGGATTGGGACTGGGTCAACGGCGACTGGATGTGGGACGAAGGACAATTCCGTATCTTTGGAGTCGATCCGCAAAGTTTTGTGGTGACCCCGGCAAGCGTTCAGGCGTTGCTTCATCCGGATGATATTGACGAACTGCGCAAGGCGATGGCCCAGTTTGCCAAAGGCGCAAGATCATATGAAGCGGAGTTTCGGATCACCCGACCGGACGGCGAGACTTGCTGGTGCGTTGGCACGGCCGCTGCAACCCTCGACAAGGGCGGCCGTGTAATACGCGTCAGCGGCGTCACCGTCGATATCACTGAACGGAAGCGGGCGGAAGAACGTCAAAATCTGTTGGCTCGGGAAGTCGATCACCGCGCGAAGAATGCGCTGGCGCTTGCGCAATCCATCGTTCGACTGACGCGGGGCGAAACCGTCAAGGCTTACGTTAAGGCAGTGGAAGGGCGGATCAGTGCCCTTGCGCGGGTGCATACCATCCTCTCATTGTCGAGTTGGCAAGGCGCGGAAATAGGAAAGCTGGTCGATGAGGAGCTCGCGCCTTATTCTACCGGCGATCAGATCGAATCCCGAGGTTCGGAGATTCAGTTGCAGCCCGCAACCGCGCAAACGCTGGCTCTGGCCCTGCATGAGCTGGTCACCAATTCGGCAAAGTATGGAGCTCTGTCAACGCTGTCCGGCCGCCTCACAATCAAGTGGGAGATCCACGCAGATGTTCTCCAGATGGTGTGGGAAGAGAGGGATGGCCCGCTTGTTGAGAAACCGGCATCACGCGGATTCGGAACAAGAAGCGTAATCGCCAGCATCGAGTCGCAACTCGGCGGACAAGCCGAGTTCGACTGGCGATCGGAAGGTTTGATTTGCCGGCTATCGGTCCCGCTCATGCAGGGCGTGGCAACGCGACCGCTCAACCGTCACCAAAATCTGACCGTCAATGGCAACGCGGCCGAGCTGGCTTCGAGATCCGCCGACGCGTGAGGCGGAATTCCGCTGCGGCAGCGCCCGGCCCCAGCTAATGGCGGGCGCGGCGGTATGGTGCCTGGACGGCAAGCAGCGCGCCGCGACCCCGCGCACGCGCCCGGCCACTGCTTGCCTGCCGACCGCTTCGCCCTCTGCTTTCCGTGCTAGCATGCAACACTCGATGTCCAGGGTGGGTCGCGGCCGGCGCAACACTCGGCGGCGGATCAGCGCTCTCGCGCAGGAAAACGCGATGAATGAGACGGAGAAATTGCCTGAGAATATCGCTGCCCTCATCGTTTCCCCCAAGGCCTATGCCACTCAAAAACAGCTGATGGCGGGCTTCCGATGGCTTCGCCAGAATAACCCGCTCGCGCTAATCGAGACGAAAGGCTTCGATCCATTCTGGGCAGTGGCCACGCATGCCGACATTCTCGAGATTAGCCGTCGGAACGACCTCTTTTGCAATGGCGACCGCGCGACCGCACTGGTGCCACGCGCGGCCGACGAACTCGCTCGTTCCCTGACCGGCGGCAGCCCGCATTTGATGCGTACGCTCCTGCAGATGGATGCACCGGAGCACGTGCAGTATCGACACGTTACCCAAGCCTGGTTCGCGCGACAGAATGTCGGCTCCTTTGAGCACCGCATTCGCCCGCTCGCTCGCCGGTCCATCGATCTCATGGCCGCACGGGGCGGCTCCTGCGACTTCGCCCGCGACGTCGCGCTCCACTACCCCCTGCGGGTCGTCATGGATATCCTTGGAACTCCTGAGGAAGACGAGCCGCTGTTATTCAACCTCATCCAGGAGCTCTTTCGCAGTCAGGATGAACCGCCGAGCCGCGATACCAGAGCGAGCCGGGATCCAACACGGCACGCCAAGCGCCTGCTCGACGCGTTCAACGGCTTCGACGCGTATTTTACACCGTTGCTGGAGCAACGTCGCAGAAGACCGCGCAACGACCTGGCGAGTTTTATCAGTAATGCCGTGATCGACGGAAAACCAATCAGTCATTTTGAGGCGATCAGCTATTACATGGTCATCGTAACAGCCGGCCACCACACGGCGGCGGCGGCGATATCGGGCGCGATCTGGGCGATGAGCGAGAATGCCGACGAGTTTTGCAAGGCGAAATCCGATATCGGCCTGGTGCCTCAACTCGTCGAGGAGGCGGTGCGCTGGACCACACCGGCGCACCATATGATGCGCGCCGCGAGCGAGGACACCGTGATGCACGGACGCCGTATCGCCAAGGGCGATTGGCTGATGTTGTGTTATTTGTCCGGCAACCGCGATGAGAGAGCTTTCGACCAACCGGATCAGTTTCGCGTCGATCGTGACTCGGGCCGCAACCTGGCCTTTGGATACGGCGCACATGCCTGTCTTGGTCAGCACCTCGCTCGCCTGGAGATGCGGATCTTCTTCGAGGAATTGCTTGCCCGGCTCGCGTGGATCGAAATTGCGGGCGTGCCCCGCCGTTCGGCGTCGGTCTTTCTCGGCGGGCCCAAGACTCTGCCGGTCAGGTTCGCTATGCTGTGACCCGGACGCCTGGTATTTTCCAACATTTTATTTAAACGCAATGTACCATTGAAACGGAGTTGGCCATGAAAATTCATTGCTCGAACCTTGGACCGGATTTCGCGAAAATCGTTAAGCACGCCATTGAGGATCTTCAGCCGGTTGAGGACGCCGGCGTCGCCGTCGCCGTCGTCAAGAACGGGCAACTCAGCTTCGCGGGCGGATTCGGTCTTCGCGATCGAGGCGCCGCAGCGAAAGTCGATGCCAAAACGCGCTTCGCCGTTGGCTCTGCGACCAAGGCGTTCACCAGTATGGCGATTTCGATGCATGTCGAAGAGGGCAAGATCTCCCTCGATGTGCCGATCAAGCAACTTCTTCCCGACTTCCAGATGAAGGATCCGCAAGCCGCGAGCGAGACGACGCTGCGGGATATCCTCTGTCACCGGTCGGGCCTGGCGCCGCACAACTCACTTTGGTACCTCGGCCCCTTCACCAGATCCCAGTTGCTTTACCGGCTGCGCTACCTCGATCCGTTCCCGGTCCAGGGAGGAACAGCCTTTCGCACCATGTTTCTGTACAACAACATCATGTACATGGTCGCCGGCCATCTCCTGGAGATCCTGTTCGGCGTGAGCTACGAAGACATTGTCGAAGCACGCATCCTCGGTCCGCTGGGGATGACGGCGACAAGCCTCTCGCTTGCCGACCTCACGGGCAGCACCAATTACGCCAAGGGATACGAGAAGGCGGACGAGCTTCCGTTGAAGGACTTCGCCAACATCGGCCCTGCCGCAGAGATCAACTCCAATGTTCTCGATATGGCAAAGTGGGTGCAGTTGTTTCTAAGGAAAGGGCTCTCGTCAGACGGCGGCGTGTTGATCAGCCAAGCCTCGCTTGAGCAGATGTACACCGCTCTCATCGGCACCGGCGACGGCACCGGGACCAGCTACGGTCTCGGGTGGACCATCGGCACGGTTCAAAGCAACCACCAGAACAAGCGGATCATCTTTCATACCGGAGATGCCGACGGAAATTCCGCCTACGTCTCGTTCATGCCGGACGACGGGCTAGGGGTGATCGTGCTCACCAATCAACATTGCACACCAGGCCTGATCAACATATGGCCGGACAAGGTGGCGACGGCCATCTACGACCACCTGCTCCACGGTCGGGTCACCGGCCAGTTGATCCTTCCCCCGCGCGCTGGGCTGCCCGTTGGCGCTTCAGCTGCCGCCAATGCCGCACCGGTTGCCGCACCCGCTGTCGCACCGCCTCTTTCTTCTCCAGGCGACTACACAGGAATGTTCAGCAATCCCGGATACGGCGACCTGGTGGTCAGTCGTTCCGGCAGCAATTTGAACGTCAGCTATTACGGCTTGACTTGGCCGCTTCATCCTTTGTCGGATACGGTCTTTCGGTTCGATGTCGAGGGGTTCGGCACGGACTTTCCGGTGTTCGTCAAATTTGTACGAGGCAGTACCGGCTCGATCGACTCGTTTGCCGCTTCCTTGGTTCTTCAGCCGGTCGTCCTTTGGATCCCCTTCCTCAAGCGCTGACGGGTCTGCACTCCGGACGGGCAGCAACAAGGATTTCTGTCACATCCGCCTAAGGATGCGACGCTCCGCGTCGTCTTAACCATGGAAACGCCGTCGATCCGGCGGTAGTCTGGTTGGCGCCCGTTTTGGGCGGCTCAAGGTCTCGCGGATGCATTGCCAGTACTGCAATAGCGACAACAGCGCGACCAATGCATTCTGCGAAGCCTGCGGGAAGCCCCTCGGGCCTGCCTGCTCAGCCTGCGGCCATATTAACCGGCCCAATAGCCATTTTTGCGGCAATTGCAGCGCGCCTTTGGGCTCGGCGGCCCCACCGCGGCCGTCAGCGGAAGAGGTGCTCCGCGTTCTGAGTGCCAGTGGCGGAGAGCGCAAGCGCCTGACCGTGATCTTCGCCGACATCAGCAATTCGACGGGTCTGATTGATCGTGCCGACCCCGAGGATGCGATGCGCCGGATGCAGCCCGCCATAGACGCGATGAAGAGCGCTGTCGAAAGCTACGACGGCGTGGTCAATAAGATGACAGGTGACGGCATCATGGCGCTCTTCGGAGCACCTCGGCCCCATGAGGACCATGCGGTGCGTGCCTGCGCGGCCGCGCTGGCCATGCAAGCATCGATCGCCGGGCTCGGGGATCCGGACTTGAAGATCCGGGTCGGCATCCACACCGGCGTGGTCGTGGTCCAGGCGGTCGAAAACAGCCTTTATCAGACCTACGACGTTGCCGGCTCGGCGGCGCATCTCGCGGCCCGCATGGAACAGATGGCAGAACCAGGCGACATCCTCTTGACGGGCGATACGGCTGCAGCCACCGGGCAATACGTCGAAGCCACGTCACTCGGCCGGCGGACGGTTCGCGGTCTGTCGGAGCCGGTTGAAGTTTTCAGGCTGTTGCGCCTCACGCATGCCCCAGCGAGCGTGATTTTCCGCAGCCAGCCGCATCTCAGCCTGCTGATCGGTCGCACCGCGCAGTTCAACGCGCTCGAAGCCGAGCTGGCGAGCGCCGCAGACGGCGAGGCGCGCGTCGTCGGTGTCGTGGGAGAGGCGGGATCCGGCAAGAGCCGGCTCTGTTTCGAGTTTGCCGAAAGCTGCCGCAAACGAGGCATCCGCGTGTACGAGGCCCGGGTAATGGCCCACGGTTACGCTACGCCTTACCACCCGATCCTCGAATTGCTGCGCGACTATCTTGGCATCAAGGCGGCTCAGCCGCTGGACGAAGCGCGGGATCAGGTGGCCAAGGCGATCGCAAGCCTGCCCGCCGCCGGCGATACGCTTCCGCTGCTTCTGGAGTTCCTGGGTCTGACCGACCCGGCTCACCCGGCGCCCAGGCTGGATCCCGCCGCGCGGAAGGTGCGGCTCATCGAACTGGTGCGCAACATCGTACGCTCCGGCCGGCGTGAGCATCCCACCGTCGTTCTCGTCGAGGATCTGCATTGGATCGATGCCGCCAGCGCCGAATTTGTCGAGACAATGGTGGATGCGGTGATCGGCACGACAACCCTGCTTCTGTTCAATTTCCGGCACGACCACGCAGCGCCCTGGATGCAGCGCGCCCACTACAGGCAGATCAGCTTGTCGTCTCTCAATCGGACGGAGGTAAACGATCTGTTGCACGACCTGCTGGGCAAGGATCCCTCGCTGGCGTTGATTTCGCGCCACATCGCGGAGCGCGCTCAGGGCAACCCGTTTTTCATCGAAGAGCTGGTCCACTCGCTGATCGAGCGCGGTGATTTCGAAGGCAAGCGCGGCGCATACCGACTCGCCGGCGGGATCGATACGATCCCTTTGCCGGCCACGATCGAAGCCCTGCTCGCGGCGCGGATCGACCATCTCAAAGAGCCCGCCCGGCAGGTGCTGCAGTACGCGGCCGTCATCGGCCGTGAGGTCCCGGCTGCGATCCTGGAAACCGTGACCGGACTGCCGCCGATCGAGCTGGCGGAAGCACTTTCGCTTCTGCGGCAGGCCGAACTGCTCCGCGAACTGCCGCTGACCGAGCCGGGGCTTCACGCCTTCGGCCATCCGCTCATTCAAGAGGTCTGCTACCGCTCGTTGCTGCGCGAAAGACGCCGGAAGATGCATGCCGACGTCGCACGCGCCATCAAGCCGCATTTTACCGATCGTCAGGAAGAGCGCACCAGCCTGCTGGCATATCATTTGGAACAAGCGGGCGAGCTGATGGAGGCGGCGCAGGCCAATATGCGTGCCGCCTTCTGGATTGGCACGCGGGACGCAAGCCAGGCACTGAGGAGTTGGAAAAAGGTCCATCAGCTTCTGGCCACACAGCCCGCTTCGGAATCGACCGACTATCTCCGCATGCAGGCGTGTCTGCAGATCATGTCGTTCGGCTGGCGCGAAGGAATCTCGGCCGAAGAGGCGCAGCGCTGGTTCGAGGAAGCCCGGCAGTTGGCGCTTGCGGCGGGCAACATGCGGGCAAACGCCTGGGCTCATGCCAGCTTCGGCAGAAATCTGGCGGTGAACGGGTCGGCGGATGAATATGTGTTGCGCGTGCGCGAGGCCTTGGCCCTCGCCATCGACGCCAAGGACAGAAGCGTGGAGGCGATGCTGAACGCCGTGCTGTCCCAGGCCACACGGTTAGCCGGACGCATGAACGAGGCGTTGGAGGCTAATGTCGAGGCTACCAGCCGGGTTCACGAGATCAGCGAGGTCGATCGTCAGCTGTTCAGTTTCGACGTCGAGCGATGGTTGACCGTCATGCGGGGACAGACCCTGGTCCTTCTTGGCCGGTTCGACGAGGCAAGGCCTTATCTCGACAGGGTGCTGCAGACCGACATCGACCCTAACGACCTCACCCTCCATCTCGTCAGCGTCGCCTATGTGGACCTGGCTTGGGGCGAGCATGACAAGGGCCTCGCCGAACATCACGCCGCACGGGCCATGTTCATGGCAGTCGACAGCGGCAGCCCCTATGTGCGCGTCAACGCCCTGGCTTGCCGGGGCCTCTCTTACATGATCTCGGGCCGGTTCGAGGCCGCCGCCGACGAGCTCGAGAAGGCCCTGTCTTTCGCGCGGATGCGAAGAGCCGGACTGGAAGGGGAAGCCCGCATTCTCGCCGACCTGGCCAACGCCTATCGGCTCAACGGGGACCTCGACAAGGCTGGACGTACGGCCGCCGAGGCGATCGAAGTCGCCAGCGCGCGAGCCGCCCGCGTTCCGGAGTGCCTGGCGCGCATCGTGCTGGCGGAGGTCTCTTTGCTGGCGGGTGACGCCGACCGGGCCGGGCTCGAACTGTCGAAGATTCGGGCCTTGATGGAAGTGACCGCTGCGAAACTCTACGAACCCCTGGTGCAAGATCTCGCTGCCAAGATTGAACTCGGCGTCGGTCGCACTCCCGGGCCCGACACATTGCGTACCAGGCTTCTTAACGACCGCAGTTGCTCCTGAACCATATCGATGTCACTCTTACGTTGTAGCGGGATTATTGCGCGATCATATTGGAGATTTTCCATGCCCCACCTTCAAACCATTCTTGGTACTCTTAATACCGCGTTCTCCAAAGAAAGCATTCCGAGGCTGGTGGAACAGCGTGAAGCGTTTCGCCCGGGTCAAACGCTTGGCGCTGGTATCGTTGTCCACCCGAAAACGGCGCTGCATGCGGATTGGGTTGAATACCTCCACCGGATACCGGGGAGCATCCAGGAAACTATTCGTTCGGTGATTTACTATTCGTTGTCAACCAGCCCGCCAACCCAGATCACTTTCGCCTGGGCGCCGGGATATGACTATGAGCTGACGATCTGGCAGGCGCCCGATACGCGTACTTCGCGAGGTGGCATCACGGTGCTGATCAAGAGCCGCTACCCAGACGACAAGCATCCGCTGCACGACGAGCCTGCTCACGGGACCTGAAGACCGCAAGCGCGGCGACGGACTCTGCGGCCGTGAGGTGCTTGCCTCACGGCGCTTGATCTATTCCGCAAGCTCTCCGCAGCGCTGCTGCACCCATCCCAGATAATCGGCGGATCGCTCGAGCACCTGCGCCCGCGACAGGCCGAATTGCTCCAGCGTATATGCATGCCGTGGCCTCGCCGTGGTCCGGTCGCGCTCGATGTAGTGCGCCATATCCTGTTCGAACGCCGCGCCGTAGCGATAGCCGAGTTGGGCGTAGATGCGGCGAACCACGGCGGTCGGCGCGGCGACCAGATCGTCGTAGCGGATATCGATGATATGCCGCCGTTCAACCTGTGGCGCGACGGCTATCGATCGCCTCATACCATCGACGAACATGTCGAGGATGGTTGCTCCGATCTCGCGATGGTCGATCCGCTGCGCGAACAGCCTTCGGTAGCCTGCGACGAGGCTGCACAAGGAGGGAACCGCATGACAAGGATGCCGATGCAGCCTGACCACATTTGCGTCGGGAAACACATCGAACAGGACCGGCATAAAATGCAGATGCGTAGTTGCTTTGCTCAGCCAATGTCCGCGACGGCAGAACAGCTGCAGATGCTGCACCTGGAGCCGGTAGTGTGAATAGAGTTCTCCCAGCTCCCCGTCGCTTAATTGCTTCAACCACGCCCAGTATTCCGGGACTTGGTAAAGCATGGCGGTCAAGGGAGTGTGCCGCATCATCCAGTGGCACTCGTCGGGCGCGCGCGCCGCCATTGGATGGATCTGCCGGATCAGGGGATCGGCCCGGGTAAACGCGTCGAGGCGACGCTGTGCGATCTCGATTCGCGGATCGGTGGCGTCAGCCTCGGGATGCGGCGGCGGCGACGGTGTCCACAGCTCCCACAACAAGGGCGCCCGCGCACTCGCGTCCAGCGCCAGCAGATTATGGAGCAGCGTGCTTCCGGTTCGGCCGAACCCCGCTATCAAAAGCGGCCGCTCGACCGGCACGTCGGCAATTCCGGCATAGCGGATCAGGTCGTTGGAAAAATTCAGATCGGCGAGGATCCTGGCGAATATTTCCCGCTGCAGCAGAGGCAATGCGTCGGCGTCGTAGCGACCCTCGCTCTGCAGCGCCGAAGCGAGGCATCGCAAGCCCTCGATGTGAAGATCGTGCGGCGGCAGCGGCGAGGTCCGCAATTTCCTCGCGGCGATGCGCCAGAGGCCATCGATATCGATCGAACGATCCATGGACGCTCAATCATAAACGAACGCGGGATCGTCGAGATCGATCGCCGGAAATTCGTCCTTCTCGATGGCCTTGGCCGCGAGCTCAAGGGCCTTGGCGCGATCCGCGGCCGGCTCAGCGGACCACCCTTGCCCCACCCACAGACCATACCAACGCGCTGCCCAGGCGACCGGCATGGCGAATTCAGGATCCTCCTCCATCGCCTTTTGCAAATAGTCTCGCGCCTGCATGAACATATTCTTCTCAAGGCTGTTGATGATGTGCAGTCCACGCAGCGTCCAGTCGTAGGCGCTGAAGTTCCGGTTTCTTTCTCATCGCAGTACGCAGCTCCGCAGCGCGCACATTGGGTGCGATGCCGGTAACGATCTTTCCGACAATCCGATCCTGCAGGTCGAACAATTCATCCGGTGCAACTTCTTCCTTTTCGCCCCACAGCGTCGCGCCCGTATTAGTGTCGCAACAAGAATTGCGAATATCCAGCACTTTCTTAGCTTGGCGCACGCCGCTTACCGGAAGGTTCTGGCGGACATAGCCATCTGGAAGTCAGGGGAGTTTCCGGGACCGTGGATTCTGGTGAACCCTTGGGGGATCCTTGATCGCGAATCCGAGCATCCCAAGGGCACTACACCCAGAATCCAAGTCCCTTCAGTAAAGGTGTTGTCGACGCGGTGGACGACAATATCGACGTCGTATTCGCAGCCGGCAATTGCGGTCAGTTCTGTCCGGATAGTTGATGCGGCGCAGAAGACCAGGGGCCTGTGCGAAAACCAGGCTGGGAGAAACCGGATTTCTGCGCGGCGAGCCATTTCTGCGAGGACGATGACGCATTCAGCCCCAATACAGGGACGTCGGCGGCCTGCGGCCTGACCGGCGGTATCGTTGCGGCTTTGCGCAGCCGATGGAATTCCACAAGGGTGTCTCCCAATCAGCTAAAAGACATCTTGAACCAGGCGGCGAGAAAGCCACCAGGCCTGCAATGGAGCAACAACGTCGGATATAGGATTGGCAACGGAATCCTTGACGCAAGAGCCACTTTCAACGAACTGAAAAGGCTATTCCCCTAAGGCGGCCTCCGATGCCGCTGGCAGTAGTCATGTTTTTCGTGGCCCCAAGCGCAACGGGCCGAGCTGGCATCGAGATCCGCCGACGCGTGAAGCGTAATTCCGTTGCGGCAACGAGGCTGACGGGTACGAGAGCGCATAGATCCTCGGTCTCAGCCCAAGGACGGTCGACAAGCATCTCGAGCAAATATACGCCAAGCTCGGTATCGAGAATCGTACCGCCGCGGCCGCCATTGCCGCCAGCGCGAGCCGGCGCAATTCATGAATCATGACCTCACGTGGTTCGTCTTTTCGTGCGGACCGTTTCGCCTGGCGCCATTCAGCAAATTTTCGCTCAGCATCCGACCGGCGAACGCGACGCATCGTGATGCTCGGGTGCGCTAGAATGCGACTCCCAGACGTCGCCCGGCACTCCAAACGACCCGGCAACGCTTCTTGGTACCGCCGAATAGCAATTCAAATCGATTAGGCAGCTTGATCTCCCCGCATATCTCAAGGCAGGCGCCGCCGGCTGAATAGTCTACAACCCTGCAATCAATGACAGGCTCTTTCGGACCAACGATTAATTTGGCCACGTTGGAATCTCTGCCTGTCGGCCGAATGCGTGCAAACCGTCGCGGATGCATGACTCGCCCCCTATTCCGGGAAATCCAACAGACAGATTCGCAGGCGATCTTAAAGATTCAGTTTAGTTATATGGTTCCCGAAAATTCTTGGTGCGGTGGTCATACAGAACGCGTCTCAACAAGCGTCGACGTTCGCGGCAATAGCAGAGGCGAGAGCACGACAAACTCTCAGTCGCAACGACTGCGCCGGGCGAACCAGCGAAAAGCCAAGGTGCAACGTAAAACGGAACCAGTATGTCTGATACCCGACACAAGGCCGTTTACGAAAAAGTCTCTTTTTTGGTGCGTAATTGCAATTGGAATGAGTTCGTTGCGGTTGTCGGCGAGCCGGCGCATTAGCGCCATTTTGTTATTACCGGAATGTGCGGCGGCGGGTCTCTCGCGTTGCATCCGAAGACCAGCACCCGCGCCTGTTTTCAGTTGGTGCGGTTACGGCCATGCGAGGGCGAAGGTTCCCTGTTCGACGACCTCGATGTCGCACTGAAGAGCGGCTCATCGGAAAAGCGCGTGACCGTGCGCCAAGTCATCGATCTGTTTCTGAGCGAGACCGCCGACTGCTTCGATTTTGGAAGGGATGCGAGGTAAGTGCAAGGAGTGCCTAGTACCGGTTTTGGGTTTTATAAAAGATCGGATTGCATCGATGGCCTATGGAGACAGAAAGAGCGAGCGTGTCGATTTCGAACGCGGCATCCATGTTTTTATCATGGGGATTGATGGAACCTGGCGCCGGGACTGCATGATGATCGACGTGTCGCAAACGGGCGCGCGCTTGTGCATCGAAGGATCTTTTGAAGGACTAGATCTCAAAGAGTTCTTCCTGCTTCTGTCGTCAACGGGTCTCGCGTTCCGCCGCTGTCGAATGGTACGCGTGGATGGAGATCAAATCGGTGTCCAGTTTCTGGCGCGGGACAAGGCTAAGAAAAACTCTTTGAAACGACAGTCAACTGACGAGATCGTCTGAAACCCAGCCACCTTACCGGGTTTAGGTGCACGCCTGAACGCCAATTAATTAGCCGCGAAGTGACCCAAGACCCCTAACCCTTGCAAGGACTATGCGATGAGCGACGTGCACAAGATAACCGAGGTTTCCATCTTAACTAAATCAACAGAGCCGTTAACCGGAATTGTTCAGGTGAATACCGCTGACGCGGAAATGAAATTCGAAATAACAGAAGATCTGGCGCACACGATCTGCACCAATCTTGAGCGCTTTCTCACTCGATGACGGTTCGGAAACGCTATGACAAATCTAGCAGGGATTATCATCTCGGATGACGGCCGAGAGAATTGCGATCAACTCTCCCTGTCCGTTCATGTTGTCGCCGATACTATTAGCAAGCTTTCGGACCTGCGCGCCGGGCTGGAGCAGAAATACGCGGTAACTTCCGAATTGCTGAGCGGCGGAGGCACCCAATGCAGCGGGTATCATGCTGTGGTCGTCACGGCAGATTTACGGGCCGTTGAAAATATTGCGGCTCTGAAGGAGGTGTTCGGAAAATTAGGTCACGTGCGTAAGCGGATTTTCCTTGTCGATCAGAAGGAGCGCTTGCTCATCGTTCAGGCCTATGCACTGGGGGCGACGCGCGTGCTGATTGGTCCTATTAATCGAGCGAATTTGCTGGCGGAACTGAGCCATAGCGATGCTCCCAAGATTACCCCGAGCGAAGTCGAATGCGGCGGAAACGAAGTTGCCACTGGCGGGGCGACAGCCATCGCGGCGATGTTCTCGGCCGTCTTGAGCGGCAAGCCCATCGATGTTGGGAGCGCGAAAGGCGCAGGTAGCAGGATTGCAGACAATATCGCTGAGGATGGACTTTCAAGTTGGCTCGATGTGGTTCGCCGCCACCATGAGGGCACCTACCAGCACTGTCTTTTGGTCACGGGAATAGCTGTCGATTTTGGATTGAGCCTCGGTCTGGCGAAAGCGGACATCGAGCGTCTCTATTCAGCTGCGATGTTTCATGACATTGGCAAGGCCAAAATTCCGCTCGCGCTCCTGGACAAGCCTGGGCGCCTCGATGCCCAGGAACGTGCACTAATCGAAACCCATCCCGCGACCGGGTATGAAGTGCTGAAGGGAAATGCCGGTATTTCCCTGGAGATCCTTGATGCCGTCCGGCATCATCACGAATATCTCGATGGAAGTGGATATCCTGACGCACTTTGTGCCTCAAGCATAGCTGACATCGTTCGGATATTGACCATTTCCGATATTTTTGCAGCATTGATAGAGCACCGACATTACAAGCCAACCATGCCTCGGGAACAGGCTTATGAAATCATTCGGAGCATGCAAGGAAAGCTGGAGATGCCGCTCGTTGCCGCATTCAGGGATGTTGCCTTGAATCGTTGAAGGAGCGGATCGGATTTCGATAGGCCTTGGCCAGCGCAAAAACTCAATCGTAGACGAACGCAGGATCGTCGAGATCGATGGCGGGAAATTCGTCCTTTTCCGCCCAGTAATCCTGGCTGTGCTGCCATTCCGGCAGGCTCACAGCGCTGAACCCCACTGGCGCGCGGTCTGCACAATCCAGTCGCGGTAGAGTGTGAGCGGCGTAACGCCGGTCAGGCCGCCGCAGCCCGTGCTGCCGTTCGGCCCCGTCGACCAGCTGATGACGCCGACGATGGCGGGGCCGCCCTGCCGGTCCTCAAACACGGGGCCGCCGGAATCCCCGGTGCAGGCGCCGAGCCCATCGCGTGTGCCCTGCCCGACCGGATCGACCAGGCGAATCTGCAAAGTCCCGGGCTGGCCGGTCGCGACCAGGCCGGCCACGCGGATGATCCCGCCGCTATTACCTTCGCCACGGATGGTCACGCCGATGCCAACGATGGTGAAGCGGCTGCCGGCGACAATCGGAATCTGCGGCGCGCCCAGCATCGCCGCGACTTTCCCCTTGGGCGGCGCTTCGAGCTGCAGCAACGCCACGTCGGCGGTGGCGCGATGGACGGTCATCGCCTGTAGATTGAAGGCGGGGTGAATGCTTACGCTTTTCACGTCTTGCAGCTGCGGCTGCTTGTCCGCGCCATATTCGACGATTTTGTAGATCGCGCCGGGCTGCACGCAATGCGCCGCCGTCAGCACCAGCTTCGGTGCAATCAAGGCGCCGGTGCAGGAATTGCCGCGCGAGCCGACGATGGTGACAACGGAGCGGCCGATGCCCTCGGCGGACGGCACCCCGCCGCCGACGATAGCGCAAGCGGGCGCAGAAAGAAGCAACGCCGAGACTGCAATCATTGGGGCCAGGATTTTCACCGGGGCAGCAATAGCCCGCAATCTACTCATCGCCAAGGGCTGGTGCAGACCGGCACACCGTGTTAGCCGCTACCAAATCATCGCGCTCGCATTGGCAGGGAATTGATGGTCGAAGCAGTGATCTGGGATTTCGGCGGGGTGCTCACCACCTCGCCCTTCGAGGCTTTTGCGCGGTTCGAGACCGAACGCGGGCTGCCTGCCGATATCATCCGGCGCACCAACGCCAACAATCATTGGGAAAACGCCTGGGCGAAATTCGAGCGCGCCGAAGTGGACATTGAAACCTTCGATCAACTGTTCGCCTTGGAATCGCTGGCGCTGGGCGCAGAGGTGAGAGGCAAGGACGTCTTGCCGCTCCTTTCAGGCGACCTGCGGCCCGAGATGGTCGAGGCGCTGAAACGCGTCGGAGCCAAATTCAAGACCGGGTGCATCACCAACAACCTTCCCGCCAACGCTATTGGAAGCATCGGGGGCCGATCACTCTACATTGCGGAGGTGATGGCGCTGTTCGATCATGTCATCGAGTCCGCAAAGATCGGCTTGAGGAAGCCCGACCCACGAATCTACCGGATGATGGTCGAGGCACTCGGCGTCGACCCCAAGGCTTGCGTTTACCTTGACGATTTGGGGGTCAACCTGAAACCGGCGCGCGACATGGGCATGACCACCATCAAGGTCGTCAACGCGCCGCAAGCCATCGCCGAGCTTGAAGCGGCAACGGGATTATCGCTGCGCAATTGCTAGTGGCATCTATTCACGGCGGGTGCACGGCCGTTGCCAATAGCGGTCATGCCAGACGTGAACCTGACGGCACAAAAGTGCGTCGGCCAATCCGACAATACACCTGCCTAACGGATTCATCCTCTTCCGAACGGATGGCTTTACCGCTTTTTACATGTTTTGGCGGTAGATTTTCCAGCATACGCGGTACCGCCGCCGTTCGGATATTGTCATATGTTGAAGATCTATAGTTGCATCGCCTACGCCCATGATTTGAAGCTCGTGGCTCTTGCCGCCCTCATCTGCGTCCTGGCGTCATTCGCAGCGATTAATTTGCTTCATCATGCGCG
>Ga0209331_1000154_pt1 | contig 24076 bp, 21 predicted proteins | sample JacPinW_OM3H0_M3_FD_187971 | JGI IMG/M metagenome (GOLD analysis project Ga0209331, IMG submission 187971) | Forest soil microbial communities from Algoma, Ontario, Canada - Jack Pine, Ontario site 1_JW_OM3H0_M3 (SPAdes) (version 2) | ecosystem: Environmental > Terrestrial > Soil > Boreal...
CTTCGAGATTCATCGCAGCCCTCCGTTGGCAGGTGAATCTCGATAAATAGCTGATTCTCAACAGCTATCGACTGAAATCTTCTGACTCAGTACAACTAACCGACGCTACCCCGAGCTTCGGATGCACGGCGAGGACCACTGGCTGACGGGACAATTGAATGACGGGCGCCAAGTCCTTGCGCGGATCGAAGGTCACTTTGAACACGTGCGGAGCGCTCGCCACCTGGTCGGGACCGATCAGCACGGTATACCCGTCCGGAGCACTGTGGGCCGCAGCCTCGAAGCCCACATTGCCGCTGGCGCCCGACTTGTTCTCCACCACGATCTGCTGTCCAAGGGAGCGCGACAAGCTGTCCGCGATCGCCCGCGCGCCGACATCGGTCGAGCCGCCTGCCGGATACGGCACAATGAAGCGAATGGGACGGCTGGGCCATTCCTGCGCCGCAGCCGCAGCCGGAATCGCAAGGGCGACTAAAAGCGATGCGATCAACGCTGGCGAGCGCGCCATTCCAAGCCTCCTGCCCTTCGCATCCGTCATCTACTATCGTAACGATGCTGGTTCTGTTGAGCCAATTGCCGCATCGCGCTTGGAGGTGTTGCCTCGAAATGCCGTTCTCGACTTATCTGCCCGAAGACATGGGAGCAATCAGGCTCTCTCCCTCCGGGCCATTCATTGCGGGCTCTTATGCCGAGTTGATCCTGACCTATACGGCAGGAAAGTTCGGTATAGACGATACCGGAATGCTCAAAATCTCATGGCGGACGACGTCCGACATGAGCAAGCCGCAATTCGCGCAGCCATCCGCGGCGAATTTCACCACGGTCGAGGCGAGCAATGGGGCAAAGCTCGAGGTCTGGTTCGACCGGCTCAACATCCGGCCCTTTGCAAACACGCTCCTCATTCGTGTCGGCCGCGGCTATCTGCGTGCCGGCGATACGCTCACGATCCGAATGGGCGACCGGCGACAAGGCTCGCCCGGGTTTCGCCTCCAGACCAACTGCGAAGAGCGGTTTGGGCTCAAGACCGCGGTCGATGCTTTTGCCACGTATGAGTTTACTGAATTGCCGATCCAGCCGTGCTTGGATCTCGTGCCCGGACCAGCGGCGCGATGGAAAGCGATCTGGCCCTCGCTCGTCGGCGTCGGAGAACCGTTCCGTCTGGCGATTCTCGCGGAGGATGTTTGGGGTAATCCAACACAGGCGCAAGCAAGGCTGAGCCTCGTTCCGTCGGTGCCGTTCGATGGCTTGCCCGCCGTAGTCGAATTGCGTCCGGGCGACGGGCCGCTCGTCCTCGATAATCTCAGGGTGCATTCAGCCGGTGACCTTGAGTTGCAGGTCATGGCCGACGGCGAGAAGCTCGCCAGCGCCAATCCGCTGCGCGTCGCAAATGGCGATCTCAAGCGATACTGGGGCGACCTGCACGGACAAAGCGGCGAAACGATCGGTTCCGGCACGGCGGAGGCCTATTTTCGGTATGCCCGCGACAAAGCGTTCATCGATCTGGTCGGGCACCAGGGGAACGATTTCCAGATCACTGACGCGTTCTGGCAGAAGCTCAATCAGCTGACTGCGGAATTTGATGAGCCCGGTCGTTTCGTCTGCGTGCCCGGTTATGAGTGGTCGGGCAATACCGGAATGGGAGGCGACCGCAATATCTTCTTCCGGCAGGAGGGGCGGCCGATACGGCGCTCGTCGCACATTCTCGTCGAAGGGCAAACATCGACGCATGCGATCTACACTGCGACCGAGCTGTTTCGTGCGCTCGAAGGGGAGGATGCGGTCGTGATCGCGCACGTCGGTGGCCGGTATGCCGACATCAAGGCCGCTCATGACGGACGTATCGAGCGCACTGTGGAAGTGCACTCTACCTGGGGCACGTTTGAATGGCTGCTCCACGACGCATTCGACCAGGGATACCGGGTTGGGGTGGTCTGTCACAGCGATGATCATAAAGGCCGCCCGGGCGCCACCCGGCCAGGCGCTTCTACTTTCGGGGCGATCGGGGGGCTGACCTGTTATCTAATGCCCGAGCTGACACGCGACGCGCTCTTTGAGGCGCTGCGGCGCAGGCGGCACTACGGCACCACAGGTACCCGGCTGTTTCTGGATCTCCACGGCTGGTTCGCCCAGCCCGTCGCCGTCTTCGCGGAGGACCCGCTGATCGCGGATCAGCACCAAGCGCCGGTGCGCGAAGCGCTTATGGGAGATATTATCCGACCAGAAGGCGTCCCGATGCGCCTCGCAGGCGAGATCATCGGTACCGCTCCGATCGAGCGCGTCGATATCATGCACGGCACTGAAATCGCGGAGACGGTGCGCCCCTACGGCACAGCGGAGCTCGGCCGACGCATCCGCATTTTGTGGCAAGGTGCAGAATACCGCGGACGCGGCCGCGAGACTCTCTGGCAGGGAAAGGTCACGGTTGCTGGCAACCGCGTCTCACGGTTTGAACCCGTCAATTTCCTCAATCCCGAACGGCAGGTGCGTGAAATCACCTCCGGTGTCATGTTTGAATTCAACTCCGTGACTACCGGGAATCTTGCCGGCATCGATCTTTGGATGGAGGAGGAGCGCCGCGGCTCGCTGCGGATCGAGACCAACGTGGTTTCGGGCGAGGTAGACCTCCGTGCGCTCGCGGAGCAGACCGCGAAATTCGACGCCGGCGGGCTCAACCGTACCATCAGCGTTTATCGTCTGCCCGAGCAGGATTGGAGCCGGCACGTCAAATTCGATCACAGCGTGAGCTTTACGGGCGGAAGCGACGTTCCCGTCTATGTGAGAATAACCCAAGGCGACGGTCATCAAGCCTGGTCGTCACCGATTTATCTGATTGGTTGATAGCAACGGCTTTCCCTCTATGAGGAACAAATCCATTGCCCGGGGCTGCATTGACTGAGGTCACCTTCGATGCCCGGGCAGAGGGCCCGCTCGGCGGCGTGCGCGCGCTCGATCTTTCCCGGCTGGTCGCCGGGAACATGCTGTCGCTCCAACTCGCTGATTTCGGCGCGGATGTGATCAAAATCGAGCCCCCCTCCGGCGACCCGCTGCGCGACTGGCGTGACGGCGACCAGCAACTGCACTGGAAGACCTACGCCCGCAACAAACGGTCCGTCGTTCTCAACTTGCGGCAACCGGCAGCAAGAGATGCGCTGGTGCGGCTGGTTGCAACAGCCGACGTTTTCATCGAGAACTATCGGCCCGGCACTCTGGAGGAGATGCAGCTCAGTCCCGACATTCTTCTTCGCGCCAATCCCGACCTGATCATCGTGCGCATTTCCGGGTTCGGGCAAACCGGCCCATACGCCTCGCTTCCGGGATTTGGCACTCTGGTGGAAGCGATGAGCGGGTTTGCGGCACGCACCGGCTTTCCCGATCGCGAGCCGGTGCTGCCGCCATTCGCGCTCGCGGACATGGTGGCCGGGCTTTATGGCGCATTCGCAACGATGACCGCGCTGCGCGCCCGCGACCATCACAAGGCGCGCGGCCAAGTGATAGACGTTTCGCTCCTCGAGGCGATATTTTCGGTGCTCGGGCCGGAGGCCTCGATTTATCAGCTCACGGGCAAGCTGAAGGAACGGGCAGGAAGCGGCTCCAACACGTCCTCCCCGCGCAACGTATACCGCTGCCGGGACGGCAGCTATGTCGCAATGTCCGCTTCGACCGAGACCATGGCGCGACGGGTGTTCCAGGCCATCGGCCGCCCCGACATGATCGAGGATCCTCGCTTTCGCTCGAACAGCGACCGGCTCAAGCACCGCGCCCTGGTGGATGAGGCGGTCGGGGCTTGGTTTGCAACAAGAGCACGCGAGGACGCGTTGCGACTGATGCGGGACGCAAACGTCACTGTCGGCCCCGTCTATTCCATTGCGGATGCGATGCTCGATCCGCACTTTCGCGAGCGTGAGATCATCGTCGCTGTCGAGGACGGCGAGCTCGGCCGCGTACCGATGCACAACATCGTTCCACGCCTCTCGGAAACGCCTGGAGTGTGGCAGCGACCCGCGCCGCTTCTGGGCGAGCAAACCGACATCATTCTTGCCGAGGTCGGCTTTACCCCTGAAATGATCGCTCAGCTGCGCAAGGATGGAGCGGTGGCGTGACCGCGCGAGGCGCTCCGGTCATACGATCGCTGCTCTATGTGCCGGGAAGCTCGGACCGCTTTATCGCCAAAGCGCACGAACGCGGCGCGGACGCCATCATTCTCGACCTCGAGGATGCGGTCGTGCCCGCGGAAAAGGCATCAGCTCGGATGCGGCTCCCCGGGTCGGTAACGAGCGTGCGCCAGCGCGGCGCGCTCGTTTTCGTGCGCATCAATTCCGAGCCGGAGCTTCTGCCCCTCGACGCCGAAGCGGCGTGCCGCGCCGGCGCATTCGGTCTGTTCGTCTCCAAAGCGCGTGATCCGCGCAAGCTGCAGGATCTCGCGGCTCTGCTCGACAAAATCGAGAACGCCCTCGGCCGCGCCCCGATGGTGCTGGTGCCCATGATCGAGGATCCCGGCGCGGTGCTCGATGCCAGGATGATTGCTGCAGCGACGCCTCGGATCTTCGCACTGATCACGGGCGGCGAGGATCTCGCAACCTCGCTGGATGCCGAGCCGACGCCGGAAGTTCTCCGCCTTCCCAAGCTGCTGGTGCATCTTGCCGCAAAAGCCGCCGGCGTGCGGTCGTTTGGCCTCCTGCGCACCGTCGCCGACTACGGCGAGGTGGAGGCGATTGAAAGAAGCGCGCAGGAAGCACGCGCCTTCGGGTTCGACGGCGCAAGCTGCGTTCATCCCAAGGTCGTGCCGATCCTCAATCGCGCTTTCTCTCCTTCACCGGAAGCGCTCGATCATGCCCGCCGTCTGATTGCCGCCGCGGAGCAGGCCAAAGCGAGAGGCGAAGGCGCTTTTGCTTTCGAGGGCCGCATGGTGGACGAGCCCGTGATCAAGCGTGCCCGCGCCCTGCTCGATCGCACCCTTTGACCCCTTAGGCTTAAAGCGTATCTCTCGAGATCATCTCGGGACGCAGGGCGAACAAGAAGGAGCGGAAACTATGGCACGCGTTCGCCGAACAATGGAGCAGATCCGCCGGATGAAGCTGGGTCGACAGAGCAAAAATTGACTCGACCACAGAAGCCGACATCCGCCGGCACATGATCAAGGACGGTCAACACCCCGCGGACTCGCTCGCCGGGTTTGTGCCCGTGGTCCCCCCACAAATCCTGCGAAAGAAGCTCGGCATGACCCAGGCCGAATTCGCCCGTGTGTTGCGCATCCCGCTGTCGACCCTCCGTAATTGGAAACAGGGCCGCGTCTTACCCGACCCGGCGGCCCGCTCGCTCCTGACGGTCGTTGCCCGCACTCCGAAGGCAGCGTTCAAGGCGCTCGCGGCGCAACGTTGTTTACCATGTTGTGCTCGCCGCGATCCTGGGGCCAGCGGGCGAAAGTACAATAGAATCAATCTTGTAGTACCCGGACACCGCCCCCTTGGGTGCATTTTTTCGTCCCCATTTTGAACCCCGGCGCGCCCTTGCGCGACCAACAGACGGATCAGGGGATTCGCCATGAACAAAACATGCCGTTTGGGCGGAGCCGCAGCTCTTGCCGCAATCATCGCCGCGACTGCCTTCGTGTCGGAGGCTTCAGCTAATCCGTTCAACTTCTTCGGTCAGCCGCTGTTCGGTTATGGGCCACCGACCGACAACGGGAATCAGGCTCGCGCCGATCTGCAGCGCCGGGTGGTTGATTTCCGCAGCAACGAGGCGCCGGGCACGATCATCATCGATACCGGTAATACGTATCTCTATTTCATTCTTCCCGGCGGGCAGGCCATCCGGTATGGAATCGGAGTCGGCCGTGAAGGTTTCACCTGGTCCGGCGTGAAGACGATCGAGCGCAAGGCGGAGTGGCCGGACTGGACGCCGCCGCCCGAGATGATCGAGCGCTCGCCTTATCTGCCGCGCTTCACGGCGGGCGGCGAAGGCAATCCGCTCGGGGCGCGTGCCCTGTATCTCAGCGGTTCCTTCTATCGCATTCACGGCACCAATGCGCCGTGGAGCATCGGCAGCCGCGCGACATCGGGCTGCATCCGGATGGTCAACGACGACGTGATCGACCTCTATAGCCGTGTGAAGGTCGGCACCAAGGTGATCGTGTTGCCCGCAACCGAGCAACGCACCGCCAGCGGCTTCCGCGCCTTCTTCTGAGCTTAAGGGGTCCCCGAGATTGACAGGGGCGGGTTTGAAACCCGCCCCTACACACATCCATCATCGGAACGATCAGGCGCGCGGGAGCACGTGCGCCCATTTCGCTCGGATGCTGACGTCGAGCTCCTTGCTCGAGCGCGCCACGACAGGGAAAGTGTCGCGGCGTGACCATGGCCTGCACGCATCGATGACGACGCGCGCGTTGCGCGGATCGTTGCTGCCATAGGCCATGGGGTCGAGCACCGTGCTCCAGCAGCCGCGCAGGATCTCGATCCCTTCGCGCGGCTCCATGCGCGTGCACATTGCCCAGACCACCTGATCCATGTCAGCGGGATCGATGTCGTCATCGACCACGACCACCACGCGGTTGGCATAGGCGCCGGCGTGGCACTGCGAGGCAATCATCCCCGCCTGCTTGGAATGCCCGCCGTAGAGTTGCCTGATCGCGACGGTGAGCCACAACCGGCTGCCTCCGGCCGGATGCGCCCACACGCCTTTCACTTCCGGTACTCCCGCCGCTTCGAGCTGATTCCAGACGGCACCGGAACGATAGGTCCCGCGGTAAAATGAATCATCGTCGGGTGGAACGCCGGGGATCGCGCCGAGCAGGATGGGCTCGCTGCGGTGCATGAACGTCTCGATGCGGATCGCGGGTTCTTTCTTTTTGCCTCCGGCATAATACCCGGTCCATTCGCCGAGCGGGCCTTCATCGAGCAGGTCATCGGGATAAACGAAGCCTTCGAAGGCGATCTCCGCCTGCGCCGGAATCGGCAGCCCGGTTGCGGGCCCCTTGATGACTTCCACCGGCTCGCCGATGAGCCCTCCGGCAACATCGTATTCGTTCTTGCCGTACGGAATCTCCAATCCCGCCACCATGAACAGCGCCGGATGCATTCCCGCCACGACCGCAATCGGGCATGGCTTCCCGAGCTCGTGGTAACGGCGCTTGATCAGGTCGCCGTGCTTGCCCTTGGAGCACATGACTGTCGCCACATTCGGGCCGTGCGACTGCACGCGGTAGGCGCCATAATTGATCCAGCCCGTGTCCGGATCCCTCATGATCACCATGCAGCCGGTACCGATGTAATAGCCGCCGTCGTGCTCGTGCCAGCGTGGGGTCGGGATGGTCTCGACGTTCACGTCCTTGCCGGAGTAGACGTTCTCGAGCAGCGGACCGGAGGTGACCGTGACGGGAGGAATGCTGCGCGCATCCTTCATGTATTTACGCCAGAACGAGACGAGCTCGACCGCAGAGCCGTCGATGGGCAAGCCGAGGGTCAAATTGATACGCCGCACCGAGGTGAGAATGTTTGCGAGAATGCGGTGACCGCGGGGGTAACCCGGGACTTCATCGAACAGCACTGCCGGGTTTCCCATCTTGCGCATATAGAGATCGACGATACCGCCGATCTCACGTTCCCGTTCGGCGCCGTTGACCTCCTGAACTTCACCGGCTCTGCGCAATGCTTCAAGCCAGCTGCGCAGGTCCTGTTTGGAGTCATGCTGTGCCTGGCGCACTTCCATATTCCTGGCGCCGCGCTTCGGAGATCTCACATCGGCGATGGTTTGCATTGCGATTTCCCGTTCAGGATGTGTCTGAGCCGCTGCGGGGTGATGGGCAGCTGCGTTATGGCCCCGGGCAAGCCGATTGCTTCATCCACGGCAGAGGCGATCGCCGCTCCGACGCCCGTGATTCCGCTTTCACCCGCTCCTTTGATGCCGAGCGGATTAAGCGGGCTGGTATAGTCCTGGCGCAAGATGACGTCGACCGTGGGCATCTCCCGGGCGGTCGGCATCAGATAATCGGCGAAGGTCGTGGCCAGAGGATCGCCGCGCTCATTGAAGGTGAATTCCTCCAATAGCGCGCCGCCAAGGCCCTGTGCAAAGCCCCCGACGATCTGCCCTTCGACCAGCGCAGGATTGATGGCGCGGCCGATGTCGTAGGCAATGACATACCGCTCCACATGCGCCCCGCCGGTCTCGCGGTCGATCTTCACCACGGCGAAATGGAGTCCGTAGGGGTAGGTTTGGTGCCGGACGCGAAACCAGCCCTCGGTGGAAAGCCCGGGCTCGCGACCGCCCAGCGTCTTCGAAGTCGGCGCGAGATGCTTGGCAATATCAGCGAGCGTGATCGAAGGACCGTCCGGCGCGTCCTTTCGCATGACTTTCCCATCGAAGACGTCAAGCGCATCCGCCGGCGCCTGCATCAGCTCGGCCGCCATGTCGAGCGCCTTTGCCCGCAGCTTTACCGCGCCATTGTGGGTCGCCGATGCGGTCATGACCGTAGCACGCGAGGCGTGAGCGCCGATGCCGTAGGCGATCCGGTCGGTCTGGCCGTGGGTCACCCGCACGCGACGGTAATCCACGCCGAGCCCGTCGGCGCATACTTGCGCCATCACCGTTTCGAACCCTTGGCCGAGGGAGGCACCGCCGGTGATGAGCTCGACCATGCCCGCCTCGTCGACCTCGATGCGCACCCCATCGGCGGGGCCGAGTCCGCTCTTTTCCACAAACATTGCGAAGCCTGCACCCACTGCTTCGCCGGCGGCGCGGCGGCGCGCCAGATCGGCCTTGAGCCTCGGCCAGTCCAGCGCGTCGAGGAGCTTATCGAGCAGGCCGACGTAGTCGCCGGAATCATGCTCGATCTCCTCCCCGAGCGCCTCAAGCGGCCGGTGATACGGCATTTCGTCGACAGCAATCGCATTGCGCCGGCGCACTTCGTTGGGGTCCATGCCGAGCCTGCTCGCGATGGCATCGACCAACCGCTCGCGCACGAACGTCGTCTCGTAGCGGCCGGGAGCGCGGTAGGTGGCGGCCGGTGTCTTGTTGGTCAGGCGAAAATGCCCGGTCGCGCGATAGGCCGGCACCCGATAAGGGCCGGGCAGGATGCCCGCCGTCATATGCGGCACGCGCGCGGCGTGCGTGCGCAGATAGGCGCCTTGGTCATGGAAATAGCGGTCGTCGATGGCGAGTATGCGCCCGTCACTGTCCACTGCCGCGCGCACATGATGAATCTGCTGGCGCGAATGATTGGCGGCGATGAGATGCTCGCGCCGATCCTCGATCCATTTCACCGGCCGGCCAAGACGCATGGCTGCGACGCAGATGAGAACGTCTTCAGGATAAAGCTCGCCCCGGATGCCGAACCCCCCACCCACATGGGATTCGTGCACGTGGATTGAGGACGGCGGCAGACCAAGCATGCGAGCGAGAAGCTCGCGGTTGCGGTGGGGGACTTTCGCCGCGCCATGCAGCTCGAGGATGGCGCGCGAGGCGTCGTAGCGCCCGATACCCCCGCGCGTTTCCAGGGGAACCCCGGAGTGGCGGCCGATGGCAAGCTCAAGCTCGACGACCACAGGAGCGGAGCGCAGCACCGCATCCACGTCGCCGTAGCCCTGACGGAACACGGCGACTTCGGTGTTGCGGCCGTCAGAGAACTCGCCCGGCTCCGCGTCAGCGGCGAGAAGAACTGGCAGCTCGTCCACCTCCATGGTGACGAGATCGGCCGCGTCCTCGGCCGTGTAGGGATCGTGCGCGAACACGGCAGCGACCGGCTCGCCGACATAGCGCACCTGCTCGCTTGCGAGCACGGGCTGACGGTACGGCTCGTAGGCAGGGATCCGACCCTCGCGGAAATCGATCGGCGGCACGTCCGCGATATCGGCCGCGGTCCACACCGCAACGACCCCCGGGACGGCGCGCGCGGCCGTAACGTCGATCGAGCTGATCTTCGCGTGCGCGTAGCTCGAGCGCGCCACCCGCATATGAAGCTGGTGCGGAAAGGAAATGTCTCCGGCGAACCGCCCGCATCCCCGGACCAGCGGCGGATCCTCGAGCCGCAGCACCGATTGTCCGATCCATTTCGGGGCGCTCGTCATTGCTGCCATTTGCGCATGCTCATCTGCGCATCACGGCGCGGCACGCTCCAGGGCTCGCCGGGTTATGGTGCGCGAGAGGTCGCGCCGATATTCAGCGCCGGTAATGATGTCGTCGAGCGGATCGACGGCGCTCGCCACCGCGTCGGCAGCCGCCTCGAAAGCGGCGCGGCCGGGCATTTGTCCTGCAAGCGCATCTTCCGCTTGCGCCACCCGACGCGGCTGCGGCTCCACGCTGCCGATGGCCACGCGTGGCTCGACCATCACGCCCTCCCTGACGCGATAAGTTGCGACTGCCATGGCCAGCGCAAAATCGCCGGCGCGGCGGTTGAACTCGTAGAAGCCGCAATGGGTATCCGCCGGCAGGAGCGGCAGGCGCACTTCCGTGAGGAGCTCATCCTCCTTGAGCGCCGTGCTCATGATGCCCTGAAAAAACTGCCGCGCCGGGATGACGCGCGTGCCGCCCGTGCTCCGCGCCACCATTTCCCCATCCAGCGCCGCGACGACCAGGCACCATTCGGATGCGGGGTCGGCATGGGCAACGCTGCCGCAGAACGTCCCGCGGGTGCGTATGGGATAATGCGCGATGTGTCGCACCACGTTCGCAAGCAGGCGCCCGAGCGGTCCTTCGACCACCGGCTTGTGAAACGCGGCGTGACGAACACAGGCCCCAATGCACAACTTGCCGCCCTCGACCACAAGCCGTTTGAGCGCCGCCACCCCGTTGATGTCGACGAGGTGCGCGGGCCGCGCGAGCCGGAACGCCATGATGGGAACGAGGCTTTGTCCGCCGGCCAGAACGCGCCCATCCTCCCCCGCTACCTCCGCCAAGGTTTCAACCGCCTCCTCGATGGTTTTGGGTGCGTGATAGCGAAAGGCGGCCGGCTTCATTGTTCCTCTAGCAGCCCCAAGGCGATCGTGGTGAGAAATTGCGAGGTGCTTTTTGATTGATGCATAGCGATTGGTGTATGTAAAGAAGCAGTCGCCTCCCACATCACTCAACCCATATGAAACCCCCACCCTTTAGCTACCACGACCCGAAAACCGTCGCTGAGACGATCGAGCTGCTGGGCCGCCTGGAAAATGCCAAGCTGCTTGCCGGCGGACAGTCGCTGATGCCCATGCTCAACATGCGCTTCGTGCTGCCCGATCACATCATCGACCTCAACCTCGTCCAGGGGCTCTCCTACATCCGCGAGAACAACGGTGCGATCGAGATCGGCGCCATGACGCGGCAGCGTGATCTGGAGTTCTCCGACGTCCTGCGCGCGCAGTTTCCAATCATGCACGAGGCGCTGCTGCAGGTCGGACATCGGCAGACCCGCAACCGCGGCACAATCGGCGGCTCGCTCTGCCATCTCGATCCGGCGGCCGAGCTCGTTTCGCTTGCTACCGGCTATGATGCGACCGTGATCGTCGTCGGGCCGAACGGCCAGCGCGAATTGCCGTTCGCCGAGTTCCCAGTGGCTTACATGACCCCGGCGATCGAGCCAAACGAGGTGGTCACCGCCGTGCGCTTCCCGCGCTGGGCATCCGATCATACGTACGCCTTCATCGAGTTCTCGCGCCGCCACGGCGATTTCGCGATCACCTCGGCTGCGGTCCTGATGCAGATCGACGCGCGCGGCAAGATCGCGCGAGCCTCGGTCACCATCGGAGGAATGGGCACGGCCCCGACCCGTGCCCGGGAACTCGAGCAGTCGATCACCGGACAAGCGCCGAGCCCCGAGCTTTTCCGCGATGCCTGCGAGAGCTGCCGCAAGCTCGAAGCCATCGACGACATTCACGCGCCGGCAAGCTACCGCCAGCATCTCGCCGCGGTGCTGTCCCGGCGCGCATTGGAGAAGGCGCATGCGCGCGAGGGGCAGAGGCATTAGGAGACAGCATGGGTGAGAAGCGCAAGATCGCGCTGACCGTCAACGGCAAGCGCTACGAGGAACAAGAAGTCGAGGTGCGCGTGACGCTCGCGGACTTCGTGCGCCACCAGCTTGGCCTCACCGGCACCCACCTCGGCTGCGAGCACGGCGTATGCGGCGCCTGCACCATTCTCTTCGACGGGCGCTCGGCGCGATCCTGCCTCATGTTAGCCGTGCAGGCCGATGGCCACGACCTCCTGACCGTCGAAGGCATTGCGCCTTCCCTGGACGAGCTGCACCCTCTGCAACAAGCCTTTCACGAGCACCATGGGCTGCAATGCGGCTTCTGCACTCCGGGGATTCTCACGACGTTGATCGAGTTCCTGCGCGATAATCCGGACCCGACGGAGCAGGAGGTGCGAATTGCGATATCCGGGAACCTTTGCCGCTGCACCGGATATCAGAACATCGTCATCGCGACGCTTGCGGCCGCGAAGAAGCTGCAGACGGGCGCGGCACAAAGCTCGTAACCAGCAAGGCGGCGATGACGGCTGCATTTTCCGACAAGAACGTGATCGCCGAGCTCACGGCCAAGATGTTGCTCGAGGTCGAAGCCGTCCGCTTCATGGCCGACAAGCCCTTCATCTTCACTTCAGGCTGGGCGAGCCCGGTCTATACGGATTGCCGGCGGCTGATTTCGTTTCCGCGCGTGCGCCGCACCCTGATCGATTTCGCCGAGGGGACCATCCTGCGCGAAGCGGGGTTCGAGCAGTTCGATGCGGTGGCGGGCGGAGAGACTGCCGGTATCCCCTTCGCGGCCTGGATGGCCGATCGGCTCGAATTGCCGATGCTCTACGTGCGCAAGAAGCCCAAGGGCTTCGGGCGCAACGCGCAAATCGAGGGCAATATCATTGAAGGCCAACGTGTGCTCCTGGTAGAGGACATGACCAGCGACGGCCGCAGCAAGGCGAATTTCTGCAATGCGCTACGCCAGGCCGGAGCCAAGGTGGATCACGTCCTCGTCTTTTTCTTCTATGACATCTTCCCTGATGCGCCGAAGATCCTGCAGGATCTCAACATCATCCTGCATTCGCTCGCGACCTGGTGGGATGTGCTCGCGGTCGCCAAGGCGAGCGGCAGGTTCGATGCTGCGAAGCTCGTCGAAGTGGAAAAGTTCATGCATGATCCCGCGGGCTGGTCCAAGGCCCATGGCGGCGCCGCAGCAGTGGCGGCGGAATGAGCGGCGGAGCTACGAAATCTTGCAGGGTGGGCAAAGGCGCGCCCCGCCCATCCTTCGGCGCTAGACCAGACCTTACGCGCCGTGCCCACGCGCGTTCGCCTTCCCTCCACGCGTGGGCAAAATCGCTTCTAGAGTCCGTCCTACTTGGCAACAGACGAGAAGCGATTTTGCCCGCACTACGGGCGAGAAGATAACAAACTAAGAGGTTGGGATGCCGACAGCGAGGCCGGATGTGATCGTGGTGGGCGGCGGCAACGCCGCTTTTTGCGCCGCGCTGGCGGCACAGGAGCAAGGCGCCTCGGTCGTCATGCTGGAAGCCGCGCCGGAGGAGGAAGCCGGCGGCAACAGCCGGTTCACCGCGGGCTCGGTGCGCGTCGTCTACAACGGGGTCGAGGACATCAAGGCCTTGGTGCCCGATCTCACCGAGCAGGAGATCGCGACCACCGACTTCGGCACCTATACGGCGGACCAGTTCTTCGACGACATGGCGCGGGTGACCCAGAACCGCGCCGATCCGGATCTCGTCGAGCTCCTGGTCACCAGGAGCTTCGACACCTTCTGCTGGCTGCGCGAGAAGGGCATCCGCCTCATTCCCATCTACGGCCGCCAGGCATTCAAGATCGAGGGCAAGTTCAAGTTCTGGGGCGGGCTTACGGTCGAGGCCGTCGGCGGCGGGCCTGGTCTCATCAAGATGCTGACCGAGGCCGCAACCAAGCGCGGCATCGAGATCCGCTATCAGACGCGCGCGCTCAAGCTCTTGTCCGACGGCGTGCGCGTGGAAGGCGTGCGCATTCGTCACGACGGCGTGGAAAGCGACCTGCCCGGCAAGTCGGTGGTGGTTGCCTGCGGCGGGTTTGAATCCAATTCGGAATGGCGCACGCGCTATCTCGGCCCGGGATGGGATCTCGCCAAGGTGCGCGGCACCCGCTTCAACACCGGCGATGGCATCCGCATGGCCATGGACATCGGCGCGAGCCCCTGCGGCAACTGGTCGGGCTGTCATGCCGTGCAATGGGAAATGAATGCGCCCGAATTCGGCGATCTCGCCGTCGGCGATCAGTTCCAGAAGCACTCATATCCATTCGCAATTCTGGTGAATGCCAACGGCAAGCGCTTTGTCGACGAAGGCGCCGACTTCCGCAATTACACCTATGCCAAATACGGCCGGGTGGTGCTGGAGCAGCCCGGGCAATTCGCCTGGCAGATCTTCGACCAGAAGGTCAAACACCTCCAGCGGGACGAATACAAGATCAGGCAGATCACCAAGGTGGTGGCCGACAAGATCGAGGACTTCGCGCAGAAGCTCGAAGGGGTGAACGCGCAGCAGTTCCTCCAGACCATCGCCGAATACAACAAGGCGGTGCGCGCCGATATTCCGTTTAATCCCAACATCAAGGACGGCCGGCGCACCGAGGGGCTCCCCGTCAACAAGAGCAATTGGGCAAACACCATCGATCAGCCGCCGTTCGAGGGTTACGCGGTGACCTGCGGCTTGACGTTCACCTTCGGCGGGCTGCGCATTACCAACGACGCCGAGGTGCTCAACACGGACTACCAGCCCATCCGCGGCCTTTACGCCGCCGGCGAATTGGTCGGCGGGCTGTTTTATTTCAATTATCCCGGCGGCTCCGGCCTCACTTCGGGAGCGGTTTTCGGGCGCATCGCGGGAACCTCCGCGGCGCGCGCCGGCAAGAACTGAGTGGCGCCATGAGCATCTCTCCCGTCACCCAACCGCGCACGGGCCACACTGTCGCGCTGAACCGGCTCACCGCGACCGAGGTCGTGCGCGCCGTCGCAACCGGCGAAACCACCTGCGAGGCGGTCATGCGCGATTGCCTCGCGCGTATCGATGCGCGCGAGAGCGAGATCCACGCCTGGGCCAGCGTCGATCCGGAACTCGCGCTCACACAAGCCCGGGCGCTCGATCGCGCCGGGGCGCAAGCCAAGAAGCTGCCCCTTGCCGGAGTACCGATCGGGGTGAAGGACATCATCGACACCGCCGACCTGCCGACTGAAATGGGCTCGGCTATTTATCGCGGCCACCGCCCGCCGACAGACGCGGCCTGCGTGGCCCTGGTTCGCGCCGCCGGCGCGGTGATCCTGGGGAAGACCGTGACCTGCGAGTTCGCCGGCATGACACCGGGGCCCACGACCAATCCGCACAACAGCGCCCATACCCCCGGCGGGTCCTCGAGCGGATCGGGCGCAGCGGTTGCGGACTGGATGGTGCCGATCGCGTTCGGCACCCAGACCGGAGGCTCGGTGCTCCGCCCCGCATCCTATTGCGGCGTGTTCGGTTTCAAGCCCACCTTCGGCGCCTTCAACCGCAAAGGCGTCTATCCCGCGGCGGAAAGCCTGGACACCATCGGGCTGATCGCCCGCTCCCTCGATGACATCGACCTCTTGAGCGCGGTGCTCGAGCTGCGTCCGCCCTCCCCCCTCGAATCATTGAAGCGCGCTCCGCGTATCGGGCTCTGCCGCACGCCATTGTGGACCGCGGCCCAGCCGGAAACAATGTCCGCCGTCGAGGATGCGGCCGAGAGGCTTGCCAGGGCCGGGGCGCAGGTCACCAGCGTGACATTGCCCGAGGAGTTCTCCGGGCTGCGCAACGCGGCGCGGGAGACCATCAATAACTACGAGCGCGCGGCAGCTATGGCGCACGAGTGGCTGCACCACCGCGAGCACATCAGCGAGCGTCTGCGCAAGCGCATCGAGCTCGGACGCGCCATGCCGCATGCCGAGTACGTCGCGGCCTTGCGCCTGGGCGAATCCTGCCGCGCCCAGCTGAGATCCATCTTTCAGGAGCTCGACGTCCTGCTTGCGCCTTGCGTAACCGGCGAGGCGCCGCGCGGGCTCGGCGAGACCGGCGATCCCGGCTTGCAGACGATCTGGACCATCCTCCACACGCCCTCACTGAGCATGCCCACCCACCGCGGTCCGAACGGCCTGCCCGTCGGCATCCAGCTCGTTGCCAACCGCCACGAGGACCGCAAGCTTCTCGCCTGCGCGCAGTGGATCTGGCAACGGCTCGGCAGGCGCGAGCCGGTGGGCTGCGCGGCATAGGAAAGGAAACGATGGAATTCGACAACTCATTCGAAGTGCCGCTGCCTCCGGCGGAGGCTTGGAAGGTGCTGCTCGATATCAGGGGCATTGCGCCTTGCATGCCTGGCGCGGAATTGAGCGAGGTGGTGAGCGCGGATACCTACAAGGGTAAGATCAACGTGCGCCTCGGCCCCGTTGCCCTGACCTTTGCCGGGCTCGTCAAGTTCGACGAGATCGACGAGGCCCATCACAGCGCACGTATCTCGGCCCAGGGCACCGATGCCAAAGGCCGCGGGGGGGCCCACGCCACCTCTGTCTTTCGCCTCGAGCCGACCGCTAATGGCTCCAAGGTGATTGTGCATACGAACCTGAATCTTTCCGGAGCAGTCGCGCAATACGGCCGCGGCGTTGGCATCATCCAGGCCACATCCGCACAGCTGATGAATCAATTCGCCAAAGCGCTGCGGGAAAAGTTCGCACCAAGCGGCACTCTGCCCGCTGGCGCGCCGGCGGCTCAAGCAACCCAAGCGCCGCCAACGCAACCAACTCCAGCCTCCGGGAGCCCGGCTGAGAGCGTCTCGCCATCTCCTGTCGGAGCCAAACCGATCGGAGGATTTTCCCTTTTGGCGAAGGCCGCCTGGAACTGGTTTATCGGCTTGTTTAAGCGATCATAGCGCGCTCAGCGCTTGAAGGGCGCATGTTGCTGGCCGTTCGATGGATGCCCCCCTCGAAACAACCAGCGCAGCAGAAGTACTGCCAGCCATAAAAACAGGATGACCAGCGCGAGGGCGGCGAGCGGCGCCGCCAACGTCAGAACCGAAACCAGGAGGGCGCCGCCGAGCTCCGCGGTTGCGAGCACCAGGTTGCCGATCCCGCCCGTGAACATGCTGGATTGCGCCCGGAGCATTGCGGTCACGCCTTGCGTGAGGCCAGCGACGCCCCCGCCTGCGATAACGGCCGCGGTCCATTTCAGCATTGGCGGCAGGTCGGTCATGACCGCCGCAGACACGACCGTTCCTGCTGCGAATGCGGCTGGCGTGGCCAATGTGTCGAGCAGGTTGTCGACGCCTGGAATGTAGTAAGCTGCGATTTCTGCCAGTGCTGCCACACTGAGCATGATCAGTGCGGATGGCGTCGCGAGCCATGCGAAGCTATCGCCCAACGGCAGATGTCCGGTATAAGCCGCGCCGCTCATGATGAGCATCGGCAAAAACACCCGAAAGCCGGTTGCAGCGGCGAGCCCAATCCCAAGAACAACCGATAGTGCGACGTCTGACATGGAAAATCTTCCTGAGCGGCGGAAATTATAGCTGGCCTTCCCCCGTCGTTGATACCGGCTTTACCATGCGGGCGTGCACGCGCCCTGCCCTGTCGCGCATTCCTAATGCCGAAGCACGAGGCCAGGCGTTCCCACTTGGCTGGATCACATCGGCGCGATTGTTTAGATACCGCTTTTGCGTAGCGCAGCACGGATGAGCCGGTGAAAAGCAGCGTGAGCTTCATTGAACGGCACGGCCTGTGGACCGATGACCAGCGCCGGGAGGCGCAGGAGCTCAAGCGCAGGATCGAGAAAGAAAATCTGCATCTCGTGCGCCTCGCCTGGGCCGACCCCCATGGCGCATCGCGCGCCAAGGCGGTCACTCCGGCAGTTTTCACTGCGGCGCTGACCGCCGGATACAACATCAATGTCGCGACCAGCACGCTCGATTCCGCGGGCGCGCGCACGTTTGCGTCCTTCACCCAGGGGGGAGGCATGGGGCTGCCGGAAATGACCGGCTCGCCCAACCTCATCATCGTCCCCGATCCCGTCACCTTCCGCGTGCTGCCGTGGGCACCGGGTGTGGGCTGGGTATTGTGCGATGAATATTTCGCGAGCGGCGTGCCATTTCATTTCTCGCCGCGGCAACTGCTGCGCAGACAGATCGACCGATTGGGGAAATCGGGCTTCGGGCTCGTCGTAGGGCTCGAGATCGAGTGGTATCTGTTGCGCGCCGCCGAAGCGCTCAGCGACGAGCACATCGGCGGCCCTGGAATGCGCGGGCGCCCGGTCAAGACCGCGCCGGTCGAGCCCGGATATGTCCTCCACGGCGAGACCAACATGGATGCGATGCAGCCCGTCCTTTCGGCACTGGTCGCGGATTTCGACAAGATCGGCTTGCCGCTGCGCTCCATCGAAAATGAGTTCGGACCTGGCCAGGTCGAATGCACCTTTGCGGCGCGCCCGGCGCTGGAGGCGGCCGATCACGCGCTGCTGTTCCGCACGGCCACACGCCAGATATGCCGCCGCATGGGCCATGTCGCGACGTTCATGTGCCGCCCGGCGCTCAAGGGCTACTACTCCAATGGCTGGCATCTGCATCAGTCCCTTATCGAACGCAGGAGCGGCCAAAACGTATTCATGCCGCACAGCGAGCGCGAACACCTCTCCCCTCTCGGCACCGCTTTTCTCGGCGGCTTGCTGCAGCACGCCGCGGCCTGCGCTGCATTCGCGGCCCCGACGATCAACGGCTATCGGCGGTTTCGGCCGAACTCGCTTGCTCCCGACCGCGCTACATGGTGCTACGATCATCGCGGCGTCATGGTGCGCGTGCTCGGAGGACACGCTGATCCCGCGACCCGGCTGGAGAATCGCGTGGGGGAGCCCGCGGCCAATCCCTACCTCTACATATTGTCCCAGATCGTCGCCGGTCTCGACGGGATGGAGAAGAAGCTCGATCCAGGACCGGCGGACGAGGAGCCTTATGGCGCCGACCGGCCGCGCTTGCCCCAGAGCCTGCCCGCCGCGTTGGATGTGCTCGAGCGCGATGCGGTATTTCGCAAAGAGCTGGGAGAGGTGTTCATCGACTATTTCCTCAAGCTCAAGCGCAACGAGGCCGGCCGCTTCGCGCAATGGCTCGAGCAGCAGGGGGTGCAGGAGAGCGGCGAGCCGACGCAGTGGGAGCAGAACGAGTATTTCGAGTTCTTTTAGACTGAAGGACCACTTTTAGACTGAAGGACCACGGTCATGCTGGAACGATTGAACATGGCATCGCCCCGCGACGACAGCCGGGCCGAGCGGTACGCCTGGGACGAGCTCGTCCAGGAGGATCGCGTCCATCGCCTGATCTATACTGACCCCGCCATATTCCACCTGGAGATGACTCACATCTTTGGCGCCGTGTGGGTCTATATCGGGCACGAGAGCCAGATCCCAAACAATGATGATTTCATCACGGTCCGGCTGGGGCTGCGGCCGATCATCCTGTTGCGTGACTCGCACGGCAAGATCCGCGCCTTGTTCAACCGTTGCACTCACCGTGGCACCACGCTGTGCCGCAAGGACAAGGGGTCTGCCCGTTTCTTCCAATGCCCGTATCACGGCTGGAGTTTCCTCAATACCGGGAAGCTGCGCGCCGTACCGTGGCCCGACGGCTACGCTTGCGACTTCAAGGACGCCAAATTCAACGTGGCGCAGGTACCGCGCGTGGACAGCTACCGCGGATTCATCTTTGCAACTCTCAATCCCGAGGCGCCCTCTCTGCTGGAATACCTCGGCCCCATCACTGGGCCGATCGATGAATGGCTGGACCGGCAGCCCGGCGGCAAGATCGCGGTGTGCGAGGCGAACCGGCTGCGCTACAAGGGCAATTGGAAGCTCGCCTACGACAATTCCGGCGACGGCTATCACGTGGTGTTCTCCCATCGCTCGCTGTTGGAGATGGAGAATCGGCAAGCCGACGTCGCCAACAAGGGGATGTCATATTACAAGGGCTCGCCTGACACCCAACCCATGTACATGGCCTATATGGGCCACGGCCATCACTTCAAGGACAAGCGGCCCAACATAGAGAAGCGCGCAGGCGGCTTGTGGGCCGTAGAAGGCCCGTGTCCCGGGATGGAGCATTACGCGCAGGAGCTGCGCCGGCGCTACGGCAGCAGGGCGGAAGAGATCCTCGATCTCGCCTCGTCGGAGCCCGTCAACATCAACGTATTTCCCAATTTCTCCCTGCTCGGCAATCACATCCAGGTGTTCGAGCCTGTCTCTGTCGATGAGACGAACGTCACCTGGTACGGCACTGCGGTCGTGGACGAGGACGGCGTGCTCGGCGGCGCCGCCGATGAGATCAATGCGCTACGCATGCGCACCCAGGAGCAGTTCCCGAACTTCGGCGAGGTGGACGACCTCGCCAATTTCGAGGAGATCCAGCGGGGGCTCGCCTGCCTTGAAGACGAGTGGATCTTTATGCACCGCGGTCTCGGCATTCCCGGCCGCATCAAGACCGACGCAAACGGCATCATCACCGCGCCCGCCACGGACGAAGTGTTCATGCGCGAATACATCAAGGAATGGAAACGCCTGATGCAGGCTAGTCCGAAGCTAACCGTGCAGCGCGAGCTGTGAGCTCCTTTGACTGAAATGAAATACCTGTTTGTCCGTACTCTGATGCTCACCACGGGCCTGCTCGCGGCAGGAGCTATTGCGCAGACCGTGGCGCTGGACGGCTATCCCGCCCGCCCCGTGCGCATCATCGTGCCGTTCGCGCCCGGCGGACCCGCCGATATCGTCGCCCGACTGCTCGCGCAGAAGCTCGGCGAGGACCTGGGCAAACAGTTCTTTGTCGAGAACCAGCCGGGCGCCGGGGGGAATCTCGGGATGGGCGCCGCCGCACGCGCGGTGCCCGATGGCTACACGGCCGTGCTCGTTTCATCGAGCTACATGGTCAACCCCAGCCTTTATCCGAAAGTGCCATACAACCCGGCCAAGGACTTCATGCCGGTGACCTTGCCGGCCTTTGCGCCGAACGTGCTCGTTGCCAACCCTTCGCTGCCGATCAAGGGCATCAAGGCACTTGCCGAGTATGTGAAGGCCAACCCGGGCAAGTTGAGCTTTGCCTCCGCTGGAATGGGGACGACGCCTTATCTTTCAGGCGAGTTGTTCAACCACTCGCTCAGTGCCGATCTCGTGCACGTGCCGTTCAACGGCTCGGCACCGGCGATCCAGTCGGTACTTGGAGGCCACACACCGTTCGGGTTCGTGGTGCTCGCGCCGGCGGTGCCACACATCAAGGAAGGCAAGCTGCGCGGGCTCGCCGTCCTGAGCGCGCAACGCTCCTCCGCACTGCCCGATGTGCCGACCATCGGCGAGGCCGGCTTTCCCGGCCAGGAGGCGGATACGCTCCTCGGAGTGCTCGTCCCTGCCGGGACGCCGAAGGGCATCATTGATCTCCTGCATGGAGAAATCGCACGCATCGTGGCACTGCCCGAGGTGAAAGAGCGCCTCGACGCCATCGGCTTCGTCCCGGTTGCCAATACGCCCGACGAGTTCGCCGCCGTCATCAAAACGGAATCCGAGCGCTGGGCTAAGGTCATCCGCGCTGCCAATATCAAGGCCGAGCCGTAACGGATTATTGCAGATGGCGGACTACCACGTGAAAAATGTCGAGCCCGTCGTCGTCGGCAAAGACATTCAGGCTCGTGTGTTCACTCTGGCGCAGGGCGATCGCATTCCCTGGCATTACCACAGCGAAAGCACCGACCACTATTTCGTGCTGCGAGGCACCCTCACCATCGAGACCCGCACCCCTGAACATCGACACGCGTTGCGGGTCGGGGAGCGATACAAGATCCTGCCCGGCACCCCGCATTGCATCTCCAACGCATCCGCCGCCGAATGTCAGTTCCTCCTGTTGCAAGGGGTGGGCAAATACGACTGGCATAAGGCCGACGCGATCGACTGACAGGCGAGCATGCAACTCACCCACGATCCCTCGCTCAGCTCCTACTACGTTAGCGATGCGCTCTATCAGGAGCTGGTCGAGAGCTTCTCCGACTGGCAACGCGACGAGCTCGCGATCGCCGATCCTTCCCAGCGCGACCGCTTCCGCATGCTGATCGAGCGGGAAGCGCGGCTCCTTGATCAGCTTCGCTTCGACGAGTGGCTTTCCATGTATGCGCCCGAATGCATCTACTGGGTCCCGGGCACCCCCGAAGCCGGCGATCCGCGCCGGGAGATTACGATCTCGTTCGACGACCGCCGGCGGATGGAAGACCGCATCTATCGCCTGCGCACGGGTTATGCCTGGTCGCAAGCTCCCAAATCACGCACCGTCCGGATGATCTCCAACGTCGAAGTGTTCTCTACGCAGCAGAGCTCGATTCGGATGGTGCGCTCAAACTTCCTGATCAGCGAGTTCCGGGTGGACGGAACGCGTTTTCTCTCAGGCTGGTGCGGGCACCGCTTTATCGAGAGTGCCCACGCCTGGCAGATACGGGTCCGGCAGGTGAACCTGATCGACTGCGACCAGAACCTGCGCAATCCCAGCATCGTCCTTTGACCTCGTGGCGAAACCGCAATGACCGCAACCGCGCTCGACTCCGTCATCTTCTGCGACATCTTCAGCACGCCGGAGATGCGTCAGGTGTTCTCCGACGAGGGGCGGACCGCCTATTACCTCGACATCGAGGCGGCGCTGGCGCGTGCCCAGGCGCGGCTTGGGGTCATCCCCGAAGCGGCTGCGCGCGAGATCGACCGGCAGTGCCGGATCGAGAACATCGACCTTGCCCGCCTGAAGCAGCAGACCGAGCGTATCGGCTATCCGATCCTCGGCGTCGTGCAGCAGATCGTCGATCTCTGCGCCGATGGGCTGGGCGAATGGTGCCATTGGGGCGCGACCACGCAGGATATTACCGACACGGCGGCGATCCTGCAGATCCGCGCCGCGCTCGCATTGGTCGAAAACGAGATGGAGGCGATCGCCGGCGTGCTCGCCGACCTGTCGCGCCGTTATCGGGACACGCCGATGGCTGGGCGCAGCAACCTGCAGCAGGCGGTGCCGCTCACCTTCGGCTTCAAGATGGCCGCCCTGCTCGCCGCCATGCAACGACACCGCGAACGACTCGCCCAATTGCGCCCGCGAGTCCTGGTAGGCGAGTTCGGCGGCGCGGTCGGCACCCTGGCTTCCCTGGGCGCTGCGGGGCTCAAGGTACAGGCGGCCCTGATGGACGAGCTCCGCCTCGGCCAGCCGGAGATTGCCTGGCATACGGTGCGTGACCGCATCGGGGAGGTCGCTTGTTTTCTCGGTCTCCTCACCGGAACGCTCGGCAAGATCTCCATGGACGTAAAGCTCCTGATGCAGACGGAGGTCGCCGAGGTCTATGAGCCCTTTCACGCGGCGCGCGGCTCATCGAGCACGATGCCGCAGAAGCGCAATCCGGTCTCCTGCCTCTACATTCATTCCACGGTCGCGCTCGTGCGCCAGCATGTCGCGGCGTTGCTCGAAGCAGCGGTTGCCGATCACGAGCGTTCGACCGGCCCATGGGAAATCGAGTGGATTTCGTTGCCCGAGATCTTTCTGCTCGCGTCCGGGGCGCTGGCACAGACCAGGCTGATGCTTTCCGGGCTCGAAGTGGACCCTGCACGCATGCGGGCCAATCTCGATCTCACCCGCGGCATGATCGTCTCGGAAGCCGTCATGATGGGGCTTGGACCGCACCTCGGCCGGCAACGCGCGCACGATCTCGTTTACGACATCTGCCGCAAGGTCGCGACGAGCGGCGAGCCTTTGCTCGATCTGCTGGCGCAGGACGCGGAGATCTCGCGCCACCTCAGTCGGGCGGAGCTCGCCAAGCTGTGCGATCCACAAAACTATCTCGGGCTCGCCGGCGAAATGGTGGACAGGGTGCTGGCCCGTGAACGCAGCAGCGCGGGACAGTCGGCCTGACTGGCGGGCGCGGGGCGCGGCTTGTCCGCGCCTATGAAGCTCGCTGGCAACTAATGCGACGCTTTGTGGCCGCTTAATTGGATGGGCACGGGCCGAAAACAACAGTGACAGGCAGGCCGCTCGGCAAATTGGCTCCGCCGTTCTCGACCCGTAAAACAACTCTTCCTACATCGGGAGGGC
>Ga0209331_1000155_pt1 | contig 23992 bp, 23 predicted proteins | sample JacPinW_OM3H0_M3_FD_187971 | JGI IMG/M metagenome (GOLD analysis project Ga0209331, IMG submission 187971) | Forest soil microbial communities from Algoma, Ontario, Canada - Jack Pine, Ontario site 1_JW_OM3H0_M3 (SPAdes) (version 2) | ecosystem: Environmental > Terrestrial > Soil > Boreal...
ACTCTTCAAAAATAAATCCACGTCACTGAAATCAGGGAAGACACAAACAGCACCCTCTGCGGACAATTGTGTCGCTCGACTACCCATGCCAATGCCAATGAACGGAATGCCAACACTGCGACAGGCACGAGCATCCCAAACTCCGTCACCAACATACACGGCGCAGGCAAATGACTCGCCATATCGTTCGGCGGCTCTCTGGCTGGAAAGCCTCATAATGGACTCCCTGTCGAGTGCGTCATCCGCCGATGCCGCCGGATGGTCGTCAAAGCACATCCCGGCACTGGCCATCTTGAGGCGGGCGGAATCACGCCAACCCCCGGTAGCAAGCGACACCCGATGCGAGCCGCCCTGTGCGAGCCGGGACAACAACCGGTCAGCCCCTGCAACCGGTGCAAAGGGAGACTGTGAGGAAGCGGCCGCGAGCAATTGGATGAAATGCTGGCGAAATCGCGAAACTTCCTGCGCCGTCGGTGACCGGCCAATGCGTGACATGAAAACATCGTGAAAGATGCCGGAATCCGTCGTGTGTGGATAATGTGACCAATCGGTGTCAATGTCGGCGAAACCAAACACGTCCTTGAATGAGCGAACGAAACACTCCTCGTCGACCTTCATGGTCTCGGTAAGCGTGCCGTCGATGTCGAACATAACCAGGTGCATGCGGAAGCGGCCTAACGAGAACAAGCTGAGCGACCGCCACTGAGAGCGAACGTCGCTTCTTGTGAAACTGTTTTAATCATCTGAAATGTGAACGCACGCCGGGTGGCGGTTCGCTCCAGCGCTTGGTTAGACCTATTTCGGTTTGTAGTGGTCCATGAACTTTCCAACGTAGTTGCCTTCTTCAGACCCATCCGGCCGCTGAATCGCCCAATTGATAATTTCTGATTCGGGAAAAGAGATTAAATCGCCTTCCTTGTACCCGACGATAAAAACTGGGTCGAGACGACCATAAACCTTGCCGTTCTTGATGGCGTGGACTCGAACAAACACGTCGTTCACTGTGATTTCTTTTTTCGCTTTATCGATGTGGCGGAGGCGTATCATAACGGCGAATACATGACCCGGCGGTAAACCGGCGAGAAAGCGTTTTTTCGCTGCCGGATATGTCGCGCGTGCCTTTTCGATGTAAGGAATAATGGCGCGTTCGCGGGCGAGTTCCTTCTCGTTCTCGAGGCGGAAATCCTGTGCGAACACGGATGGCGACAGAACCGCAAGGAAGGCTAAGACGTGGAGTGCGCGCATAGGTCTAACGAGGATTAGGCGGAAATTTTCGGCCTAATTCCATTATAGACTGCATTTCTTGTTGTGCGGTTCCAAAACAATCATTGGCTCATAAACGGATTCGTCCGGCGTTCGGTTCCGATCTTGGTCGGTGGACCGTGACCTGGGAGAACGGTGACGTTGTCTCCGAGAGGGAATAATTTTTTCCTGATTCCCTCGAACAAAAGATCGACATCGCCGCCGGGCAAGTCCCAACGGCCGACGCCGGCGGCAAAGAGGACATCGCCGCCGATGAGCAGTTCGTCTTTGCGCGAAAAGAAGCAGAGACTTCCGGGACAATGTCCCGGGACTTCCAGCACTTGCATTTCCAAGCCGAGAAACTTTCGCGTCGGCGTTTCCGCGATTAGGAAATCCGGCTTGGCCGGTTCGATCTCCAATTCGAACCCGAAGTTCCGGAAAAACTCGCGGTCGGAAATCATCGGAACCGTTTCGGCGCTGCAGCCAATCGGGCAATTGAATCTGGTTTTGATCTTAGCCACGTCCTGGATGTGATCGATGTGGCCGTGCGTGAGCAGCAGCAGCTTAAGATCGACATCGCGGCTTTGGAGCCAATCGCACGCGCCTTCGGGCGCATCGAAAAGGATCCGACCTTCCGGCGCCTCGATGAGATAACAATTGGTTTCGAAAAGCCCGCCGCAAAACGTCTCGTAGGTCATAGAATGATGTCATCCCGAACGGAGTGAGGGATCTCACTCACTAAGTCTGCGTTACGCAACTCCTGAGCGTGATCAATGAGCTTTTGTGGGGTCCTTCGCTCCGCTCAGGATGACAGCCTTAATTATGGAACGAAAGCTGCAGCTAAAACCGCGCTTTTGATAAATTTTGAATGTTGTCTTCCCCCGGTTGTCTCACCTCTTTGCAGGTCGATCTTGGGGTTATCTTGCGTTTCAAGGTGATATCTGCGACCTTCGAAAACCGCTTTTTCCGATGAAATCACGTACTGGTCTATGGCTAGCGATCCTTGCCGCGGTCGCCGTGGGGTTAAATTCTCAACCGCTTCAGGCAAAATCCGACGCCGAACAGATTTGCGTTTCGGTCGGCCGCCTGCTCGAGGAGGGCCATTACACCCACCAACCCCTCAACGATGAAGTGTCGCGCAAATTTTTGCGGACGTATCTGGAGTTGATCGATTTCAGCCATCTTTTCTTCACCCAGAAAGACGTCGATGCCATCAACGCCAAGTACGCCTCGTCCATCGACGACGATGTATTACTCGGCAATTTGAAACCGGCTTTCGAGATCTACGATCTCTATCAAAAGCGCGTCGACGCGCGCGTGGCCAAAGTTAAAGAACAGCTCAAACAACAACCGGCTGATTTCAAAGACAATGGGACGATCGAGCTGACTCGGCAGAAAGCCTCATGGCCGAAGGATGAAGCGGAAGCCGATGAACTTTGGCGCGGCCGTGTCGCGAGTGAGTTGTTGCAAGAACACTTGAGCGAACATCCGATCGAGCCCGGGCCGCAGGCAGTCGCGCGGCGCTACGACCGTGTCGCGCGCACCGTCCATGAGGCAGACAAGGACGAGCAGATGAAATTGTTTCTCGACGCCCTCGCCCAGACCTACGACCCGCATTCCGAGTATCTGAGCAAAGCGGACTTGAAAAATTTCAGCATCAACATGGGGCTGTCGCTTGTGGGCATCGGCGCAATGCTTCGCACCGAAGACGGGTATGCCAAGATCGAGAGCCTTGTTCCGGGCGGCCCGGCGCAGGTCGATGGACGACTGAAAGTGGGCGATCGCATCACCGCGGTCGGCCAGGGCAGTGCCGAGTTTGTCGATGTTCGCGATATGCGGCTCGACAAAGTCGTGGAAATGATTCGCGGCAAAAAAGGATCGCACGTGCGCCTACTCGCGATCCCCGCGGACGCGACCGATCCTTCCAAGCGTAAGAACGTCGAGCTCGTGCGCGACGAAATTAAACTCAAAGACCAGGAAGCGCGCGCGGACATCATTATTAAGAAGGACGAGAACGGCGAGCCCGTGAAGCTCGGCTGGCTCACGCTCCCGTCGTTTTACGCCGACATGGACAAGCATCAGAAGAGCACAACCCGTGACGTGCTCGCGCTCATGAGACGGCTGAAGAAAGAAAACATCGCCGGGTTAGTTGTCGATCTTCGGCGGAACGGCGGCGGTTCGCTTGAGGAAGCGATTTCGCTGACGGGTCTATTTTTGAAGTCGGGTCCGGTCGTGCAGACCAAGGGCTCGAATGGAAACATCGTGGTTTCGAGCGACCCCGATCCGGGAATCGCTTACTCTGGGCCACTCGTTGTTTTGACCAGCCGGCAAAGCGCCTCGGCCAGCGAGATTTTCGCCGCCGCCCTGCAGGATTATGGCCGCGCCGTGATTGTTGGCGACAAGAACACTTTCGGCAAAGGCACGGTGCAAACGATTCTCGAGATCGGACGATTCACGTCGCTGCTCGGCAGCCGTTCGCAGGATGATGGCGCGCTCAAGTTGACCATTCAGAAATTTTATCGCGTCGCCGGCGGCTCGACCCAGCTTCATGGTGTCGCCTCGGACATCGTCCTGCCGACATTGACGGATTTGCCGGAGTTTGGCGAAGGCGCGCTCAAGAATTGCCTGGCTTACGATGAAGTCCCGAAGGCGCGTTACACGAAATGGTCGGATGCGCATTCGCTTTTCATCGACGAACTGAAGCGTCGGTCGGCGGAGCGCGTGCAGCACAACCCCGAGTTCCATTACGTGATGGAAGATATGGAACGGCTGCGGCACAAGCTTGATGAGAATCGCATTTCGCTAAACGAAGACGTTCGGCGCAAGGAACTTCAGGACGACAAGATGCGCAAAGAGATGCGGACCAAGGAGCGACTGGCGCGCCAGGAAGAGGAACCGAGCATTTATCGGCTTACGCTCGACAGCGTCGACAAGCCCAATCTTCAGTTGATCATGTTCCCGGGTAAATTAGCGGCGGCGAAAAGCAAAGGCGTCGCGCCCAAAGTCGCGCCGGAAGCGGCCGGCGATGCGGACTCCGAGGATTCGGATTTAGCTGCACCGACGGATGACACCAAGGAACCGGTGCTCGATCCCGAACGCGATGAGGCGTTGAACATTCTCAACGATCTTGTCGATCTTTCCCGCGGGCCGAAGACGGCGAGCGTCAATTCCCAGGGACACGCCGGCCAAAAGCCCTAACTAGCGCCACCAGGGATCGACAAAGCGAGGGTCGTAACGCGGATCGAGCCGCGGATCCACTCGCCGTCCGTTCCAAATCCTCTCGCGACCCGGTGGCTGCGGTCCGTAGCGATAGTAATCGTTCGTCCGCGGAGTGTGGCCAAAGACGCGCACGGGCGTTCCAACTTCCACCGCGTTGAAAAACGCGATCGCCATTTGCTCCGGCATGCGGACACAACCGTGCGAAGCGGGATAGCCGGGCAAATAACCTGCATGCATTCCGTCAGCGCCATGAAAGCGCATGAAATAATGCATCGGCGCTGGAATGAATCTGCCGCCGCGAGGCACGCGCATATCGACATCGGCATCGCTCACCACCGTGCGCCCCGAAGCATCGACAATCTTGCCGTAAATGCTCGAGGAATGATTGCGCTCTTTCTCAATCACTTTGAATGAGCCGGTCTCGGTTAAATGTCCGTAACGACCACTCGAGATGGGCGATTGCAAAAGAACGCGTCGCCCCCGGATCAAGTAAGCGGTCTGCTGTCGCAAATCGATTTCGATACTGAACGGATTGTCGCTCTGCCCGAAAACCGGACCGGTTGTTAGAACAAAAAAGACGGCTGCGATGACCCCTAGGACCCTGTTCACATCTACTTCAACCCACGAGCGCGGAAAAAGTCTCAAACCGCGATCGGTGCTTTGATCGCGGGATGCGGATTGTAATCGAGCAGTTCGAAGTCTTCGAACTTGAAGTCGCGGATGTTTTTGATCGCCGGATTCAATTTCATCCGCGGCAAAGGCCGGAAGTCGCGAGCGAGTTGTTCGCGCGCTTGCTCGAGATGGTTTTGGTAAAGGTGGAGGTCGCCGAAGGTGTGGACGAAGTCGCCTGGCGCAAGATCGACAACTTGCGCCACCATCAGGGTGAGCAGCGAATAAGAAGCGATGTTGAACGGCACACCGAGAAACAAATCGGCGCTGCGTTGGTAGAGCTGGCAACTGAGTTCGCCGTCCTGCACATAAAATTGAAAGAGGACGTGGCACGGCGGCAACGCCATCTTTTCGATCTCCGCCGCGTTCCATGCGTTCACAATCAAGCGGCGGCTCTGCGGATTCGCTTTGATTTCGGAGATGACTTTGTCGATTTGATCGATACGGACGCCGTTTTCGCCGCGCCAATCGCGCCACTGCGCGCCGTAAACGCGGCCGAGGTCGCCATCTTCGTTCGCCCACTCGTCCCAAATGGTCACGCCATGTTCGTTGAGATAACGCACATTCGTGTCGCCGCGCAAAAACCAGAGCAGCTCGTAGATGATCGATTTGAGATGAAGCTTCTTTGTTGTCAGCAGCGGGAATGTCTTGCGCAAATCGAAGCGCGCCTGCGCGCCGAAGATCGACAATGTCCCCGTGCCGGTCCGGTCGCTTCGCTCCTTGCCCTGATCAAGAACCAAACGCAGGAGATCGTGATATTGCCGCACGTGGAACCGTTAACGCTTTCGTCAAGTTTTGCGAAAACAAAAAAGCATACCTCTTCTGTAGTGGCAGCCGTGTCGGCTGCTTTTTTTGTTCGCAGGCGACACGCCTGCCACCACAGTCTCTTGCGAAACCGAAAAAGTTTATCGAAGCGAGGTCAGCTCGGAATCGAGCTCCCGCTTCCGTTCGTTCAACGTTTGCAGACGCAATTGCCAGCGATGCAATTGGATGTTGAGTTGGTTGATGTAGCCCGTGATCTCGGTGCGCTGCGATTCGTTTTCTTTGAGTTGACGCCGTAACTCCGCCACCCGCGTTTCGTCTCTCGGTGCGTATCGGCGCTCTCTCGATGGAATGTCGGGAACCAAGGTTGGTTTGCCACAGCGCTGACATGGCAAAGTCAATCCGGCCGCCGCGGCATCGACGACTAACGGAGAGGTGCAATGTGTGCACGCAAAGGTGATGTCGGGCAACGCCTGCGCGGTTTCCATGAACTTGGATTAAGCAGGTGACATGCTCGCGGAAATGCCGAATTTCCGAGTCGACAGAATGCGGACCTTTCGTCACGGCCTGTCGCAGTGAAACGCGGGCGGCTGAGACACAGCGTCTCGATTCGTCAACCGGTCGATCTGCGCAAGTGACTGTAATTGTGTGTCTTATCCAGATCGGCGTTGTTGGAATATGGGCTGCTAGGTAGGGCTGCGGAGGAATGTACTAATGGCTAAAGTTTTAGGTATCGATCTGGGCACCACCAATTCGTGCATGGCCGTGATGGAAGGTGGAGACCCGGTGGTTTTGGAAAACAGTGAAGGCGCGCGCACGACGCCTTCGGTGGTTGCATTTACAAAGAACGGCGAGCGGCTTGTCGGCCAGGCTGCAAAACGCCAGGCAGTCACGAATTCGCAGAACACGATCTTCTCGATCAAGCGATTCATGGGCCGCAAGTACGATGAGGTGATGGAGGAACAGAAGCGCGTGCCTTATAAGATCGTGAAGGCAGCGAATGGCGACGCCCACGTGCAGGTGGAGATCAACGGCCAGAAGAAGACTTTTTCTCCGCCGGAAATTTCCGCGATGATTTTGGCGAAGTTAAAAGCCGACGCGGAAGCGAAGCTCGGTGAAAAAATCACGCAGGCGGTCGTGACTGTGCCGGCGTATTTTAACGACTCACAGCGCAACGCCACCAAAGACGCGGGCAAGATCGCCGGTCTGGAAGTTTTGCGCATCATCAACGAGCCAACGGCGGCATCGCTCGCTTACGGGCTCGACAAGAAGAAGGACGAGAAGATTGCCGTTTACGATTTGGGCGGCGGCACATTCGACATTTCCGTTCTCGAAATCGGCGATGGCGTTTTCGAAGTGAAAGCGACCAACGGCGACACGCACCTGGGCGGTGACGACTGGGATGCGCGCATCATGGATTGGATCGTAAACGAATTTAAGAAAGAGAGCGGCATCGATCTGACGAAGCAGCCGGACGCGATTCAGCGCATCAAAGAAGAAGCGGAGAAGGCGAAGATCGCGCTTTCGTCTACACAGGAATACGAAATCAATTTGCCATTCATCACCGCCGACGCGAGCGGCCCGAAACACATCCAGAAAAAGTTGACGCGCTCGAAGCTCGAGCAGCTCTGCGACGATTTGTTTCAACGGACGATTCCGCCCGTGAAAGCATGTCTGAAGGACGCGAGCCTTACCGAGAAAGAAATCAATGAGCTCGTGCTCGTCGGCGGTATGACGCGCATGCCGAAGGTCGTAGAAATTGCGCGCACCATCATTGGTAAGGAGCCGCACAAGGGAGTAAATCCTGATGAAGTCGTCGCGATTGGCGCGGGGATTCAGGGTGGCGTGCTCAAGGGCGACGTCAAAGACGTGCTCCTTCTCGATGTTACTCCGCTTACGCTTTCGATCGAAACCGCCGGCGGCGTGGCGACACCGATGATTCCGCGTAACACGACCATCCCGACTCGGAAGTCGCAGATCTTTTCGACTTACAGCGACAACCAGCCGGGAGTGGAGATCAAGGTGTTGCAAGGTGAGCGACCGCTTTCGCGCGACAACAAACAGCTCGGCGTTTTCCATCTCGATGGAATTCCGCCGGCCCCGCGCGGCGTTCCGCAAATCGAAGTGACCTTCGACATCGACGCCAACGGCATTCTGCACGTCTCGGCGAAAGACTTGGGCACCGGTAAGGAACAGAAAATTTCCATCACTGGCAGCTCCGGACTTTCCAAAGAAGAGATCGAGAAGATGCAGCGTGAGGCCGAATCGCACGCTGAAGAGGACAAGAAGGCGAAGGAAGCGATCGAGATCAAGAACAACGCCGACATGCTCGCGTATCAATCGGAGAAACAGCTCAAGGAATTGGGCGACAAAATTCCGGCCGACAAGCGCAAGCAAGTCGAGGACGCGATCGCGGCGGTGCGTGAAGCGATTAACAAAAACGACGCCGATGCGATGAAGCGCACCTACGACGAGCTGCAGAACAAGTTCCAGGAAATCAGCGCCGACCTTTACAAGCAGGCGTCAGCGGGGCAAGGTCCCCAGGCCGGTCCGCAACCCGGACCCGAAACGCAATCGCGTGGCGGCGCCGAACCTGGCGCTGGCAAACGCGGCGGTGACGGCGACGTGGTCGACGCGGAGTTCGAAGTCGTCGACGAAGACAAGAAGAAGTAACGAATTTGCCGACGATTGCCGCAAGATCGACAGTCGCCGGCTCAACCCAAAAACAAAACAGAGAAGGAAATAAGTTATGGCAGCAGTTAATGTAAAACCACTTGGAGATCGGGTGCTGGTGCAGCCGATTGAAGAGGCGGAAACAAAAAAGGGCGGGATCATTATCCCTGATACCGCCAAGGAAAAACCGCAGGAGGGCAAAGTCGTCGCTCTCGGCACGGGCAAGGTGAACGAAGAGGGCAAGAAGGTCGATTTCACCGTAAAGAAAGGCGACAAGGTGCTGATCTCGAAATACGGCGGCACCGAAATCAAAATCGACGGCGAAACCTACCTGATCATGCGCGAGGACGACATCCTCGGCATCCTCGGATAAAGAAAAATGGAATCGCTAAGGAAAACAGGAAAGCAGGAACGGATTCTGGATTCAGAAAGCCCGAACCTATTGTCTTTTCCTGCGTTCCTGGGTTCCTCAGATATTTCAACAAACAACTAAGAAGAAAAAATTATGGCAGCTAAACAATTACAATTTGATGAAAGCGCGCGGCACGCATTGCTGCGCGGCATCGAGAAACTGGCGAAGGCCGTCAAGGCCACGCTCGGACCGAGCGGTCGCAACGTGATTCTCGATAAGAAATTCGGCAGTCCCACGATTACGAAAGACGGTGTGACCGTCGCGAAAGAAATCGAGCTGGAAGATCCGTATGAAAATATGGGCGCGCAGCTCGTGCGCGAAGTGGCATCGAAAACTTCCGACATCGCGGGTGACGGCACGACCACGGCGACCGTGTTGGCCGAGTCCATCTATAAAGAAGGACTCCGCAACGTCACCGCCGGTGCGAACCCGACCTCGTTGCAGCGCGGCATTAACAAAGCCGTCGAAGCGATCGTCGATGAGCTGAAGAAAATCTCGAAGAAAGTCAGTGACCGCACCGAGATCGCGCAGGTCGCGACCGTTTCGGCCAACTGGGACAAGACGATTGGCGAGATCATTGCCGACGCCATGGACAAGGTCGGCAAGGACGGCACCATCACGGTCGAGGAAGCGAAATCGATCGAGACCACGCTCGAAGTCGTTGAGGGGATGCAGTTCGACAAAGGTTATCTGTCGCCCTACTTCGTCACCAACGCGGAGGCGATGGAAGCGATCCTCGAAAATCCGTACATCCTCATTTACGAGAAGAAAATCTCGAGCTTGAAGGACATGCTCCCGTTGCTCGAGAAAGTGGCGAAGGCCGGACGGCCGTTGCTCATCATCGCGGAAGACGTGGAAGGCGAAGCGCTCGCCACGTTGGTCGTGAACAAACTGCGCGGGACGTTGCAGGTCGCCGCTGTGAAAGCCCCCGGCTTCGGTGATCGTCGCAAGGCGATGCTCGAAGACATCGCGGTGCTGACCGGCGGAAAACTCATCAGCGAAGATCTCGGCATCAAGCTCGAGAACATCAAGCTGGAAGACCTCGGCAAAGCCAAGCGCGTTACGATCGACAAGGAAAACACGACCATCGTCGAAGGTTCGGGCAAGAGCTCCGACATCCAGGCGCGCGTCGCGCAAATCCGTCGTCAGATCGAAGAGACGACATCGGATTACGATCGCGAAAAACTCCAGGAACGTCTCGCGAAACTCGCGGGCGGCGTGGCCGTCATTAATGTCGGCGCGGCGACCGAGACCGAGATGAAGGAGAAGAAAGCACGCGTCGAAGATGCGTTGCACGCTACTCGCGCCGCGGTTGAAGAAGGCATCGTCCCGGGCGGCGGTGTCGCATTCCTGCGCACGCAGAAAGCGCTCGATAACATCAAGGGCTTGGAAGGCGACGAGAAAGTTGGCGTGGCCATCGTTCGCCGCGCCATCGAAGAGCCGACGCGCATGCTCGCGGACAACGCGGGCAAGGAAGGCGCGCTCATCGTCGAGGAGATCAAGAGGCGTAAAGGCAACGAAGGTTACAACGTCGCCACGGGCGAGTTCGAAGACCTCGTCAAAGCGGGCGTGGTCGATCCGACCAAGGTCACACGCAGCGCGTTACAAAACGCCGCGTCCATCTCCGGTCTGTTGCTCACCACCGAAGCACTCGTGACGGAGATTCCTGAAAAGGAAAAAACTCCTTCGATGCCCGGCGGCGGCATGGGCGGTATGGGCGGCATGGACTATTGATCCGACACTAAGATCGACAACTAAGATTCAACAGCAGCCGGACTCGAAAGGGTCCGGCTGTTTTGTTGTCCTTGTTGATGATTCTAACGAACTTCCCTAGATAGTGACCGTAGTAATATGCGAATGGATCCGAAACCTAAACGTCCATTTGGAGAGGAATCCTGCGAAGCGGAAATAGATACACTTCAGCGTTCATACTCCGACTACTACTTTACTCATACCTTTTTTACCGAGAAGGCCCTAGACGAAGAGATTTATCTTTTCGTTGGTCGGAAGGGAGCGGGGAAGACCTCACTTGCCCATTATTTCACGTTCCGCAAAAGCGATCGCGATTATGAATGCATTGATGTAGACGAGCCGATGGTCTACCACGACGTGCTTTGCAAGATGGCGGCAACACTCGCAACGGGACCGAATGTCGCGATCTCTCGTATTGCTAGGCTTTGGGAATATATCGTCTGGATGCTGATCTTTGCGCAGTTCCAGGGCCATCACCCGACGATCAAGGTCGCTTCAGTGGTTACCGATAAGGAGGGCAAATGGTCGCGACTGATTCGCACTTTATTGAGAGGATTGTTTAAAAAATACGCCGGGGATGATGGGGAATTGATCTCGACGTTAGAGAACATCGTCGACGAACCGGCCTTTCAAGCCGCGAGAACGGAGGTATTGAAATTAACCCAACGCCGTCCAGTCTTCGTGGTTCTTGACTCGCTGGAGGACTACGCGACCGATGACGAGGCGATGATGGATGCGCTGGCAGGACTCGTCGAGTGTGCCTCAAAAATGAATAAGAAGTACGCGGGCCGCGGAGTTCATCTCAAAGTATTCATAACGGCGGAGGTGTTTCCCCACCTGTGCGAAGAACATGTGAGCAATCTCTTGAAGTTCGTTCGGGAGCCTCTGCACCTTCTCTGGAGGCCCAAAGAGCTGATCCGCCTTATCTGCTGGCGCCTGTACTCCTATTTGCAGTCTAAGGGCGCGCTATTGCCGGACAGCAAAGGAGCGATTGACTGGGAATCCTCGCAGGATGTCATCGCTAAAATGTGGGTGCCCTACTTCGGAGCAACCGTAACGAACGCTGCAGGAGTCGAAGAGCAAACGTTGCCATACATTGTAAGACACACTCAGCTACGACCACGGCAAATGATTGTTCTTTGCAACGCAATTGCAGGAATTGCGCAAAGCGAGAAAACGTTTCCTAGGTTTTCACGTCGGGCGATTGTCACTGGCATTCAATCTCAAGAAACAAGTCTTGCTAAAGAGGTTCTCAACTCGTTCAAAAAGGTTCATCCCCATGTCGCGGATATCGTCTCCGCGCTCACCAGCTTGCCGGTGCGCTTCCATGGTAGGCGCCTCGACTTTGTCGCTAAAGACACAGCGTCTCAGTGGACGGACGGCAAGTACAGCCTAATGTCGTTTCGAAGATTGGTGGCGGAACTCGGGATAGTAGGCCGTGTCAGAAGGTTCGATGAACGAAGTCGGCAATGCTCGGCAGATTTTGAGTACTGTTTGGAAGATAGGCTTTCGTTACAACCGAATGACCAGTGCGTTATCCACCCGATGTTCTTTGCGAAGTTTAATGTCGACGTCTCGGAAAAGATTCGAGTACTGCCTTTTCCTAACAGACTCGGTTTTGAGGACGTAATGACGTACTAAACCGCGCGAACAACTGCTCTAATCAAATTAAAGTAGTTGGAGTCGAAAGGGTCCGGCCATTTTGTTGGTTGTCCCGGTCAACCTCTCTTAATGTTCCATATTCCAACAACTGCGGCCGATCCACATGAGATATCGCAAGTTCATCATTGAAGACTATCGGGCGATCACGAAGCCCATTAACAATCGACGTTTCTAGCAACATACTGATGCCGATAATCGGAGTTAACGAGTGCGGTAAGACGACAATTCTTCACGCCTTGTTCGCTTTTGATGAATTCAATGACGATCTCAACGAAGGTGGTAGGCACCTGCGAAATACAGACAATCTGTACGTTACCGCGCCGAAACCCGCGGTGGTAAGTGCGGAGGTAAGTCTCTCGCGAAGCGAGTTTTTGTCGTGCCTGAATGAACTGACCGAGACAGAGCACGCTGCCGACGCCCAAACGTACAAAGCAAAACGCGGTGTCCCGACTACTTTTCTGATCAAGCGGAATATCAAGACGCAGGCCTACGACATCTCGGTCCCGAGTTTTCGCAACAAGGAACTGAATGATGCGCTAGCTCGCGAGATCATTCGTAAGTTGCCGTACATTTTATTTTTCGACGACTTTCGTGATTCGGTAGGAGAAAAGGTTGAAATCATTGCGGACGAGGATGGCGAGCCGGAGGGCTGGCTATCCATTTTTGAGCAACTTTTTAAGCGGACAGATCGTCATTTTTCCGTTTTCAAGCTTGCTGCAATGGAGGAGCGCCAGCGCAAGACGGTTCTCTCGGCAGTTAAACGTAGATTGAACGAGACACTAACGAAGGAATGGCAAAATTTCCGACTAGATAATAGTGCGCTCCTACAAATTTCGATAGATTTTCATCAGGAAAAAGACGCGAACGGCGCGACGAGAAACTATCTGCGTTTAGACGTAATCGAGAAAGATTCGAACGAAAATGAGCACTTCTTTTTCATCAGCGATCGAAGCAAGGGATTTTTTTGGTTTTTCAATTTCGTAATGAAGCTGGAGTTTAATCCGAAGGTTCTGCAGTACCACCAAACAGAAGCAATCTACCTACTTGATGAGCCCGGCTCGTATCTTCACGCTTCTGCACAGAGTAAGCTTTGCAAAAAGCTGCGACAATTATCGCGCAACAATGCTGTCATTTATTGTACCCACTCGCACTACTTACTGGATCCAGAAGTTATTCCCTTGAGCTCGATCCGAGTCGCGGAGAAAGGCAGCAATGGCGATGTTCAACTTCTTTCTATTCACCAACATCAAGGGAGTATGCTCGAGCGGCGATCGGCGTTTCAACCAGTTGTCGACGCGCTACATATCAAGCCATTTCTCTTGGACCTCACAAATAGGCTTGTGATTTTGGTGGAGGGAGTTTGTGACTTTTACGCCATGGAGATGTTCAAGGGCAATCGCAGTGTAAATTTTCTTCCATCTGTCGGCGCGGAATCGATCGCCTACTACATCTCTCTCATGATCGCGTGGCGCATCGAGTATCGCGCACTTTGGGATAATGACGCGGCAGGCAGCAAGGCAAAGGCAAAAGCTGAATCAACATTTGGCGGGACCGAAGCTAATGGTCGATTTTTCGATTTATCGACTGCTTCGCAGAGTAAGGCGAAGATTCTCCAAGATATGTTTGAAGGAACGGACATCGCAAGGATTAAAGCAGAGTTGGCGCTGCCGATCGAAACGAGTTTTGACAAACTGATCGCCACACTTTTTTACGCTCCAAATCGGCAAGATATCGTCAATCAAATCTCGACTGCGACCAAACGCGCTTTCGAGACAGTATTCACAACGCTGATCCCGGGATAGGTTGATTTCTCGATCTTCGCGGACCGCAAGCGCGCCATGCCACAACCTAAAGCGCATTTGGCAAAGGAATTCATCGAAGATCTTGCACGCACTAGAGAGTTGTTTTCCATCTTTGTACTACATGGCTTTTCTTCGTTTGATCGAAACACGCCGGCCGTTGCGAAGGAAGAGCCTGCAGCTCTTCGATCAATTGATAAGTGGGATCTGACCGCGTTTCTCTTCTTCGAAGCTGCAGCGAAGTTCGAAGGCTTTTGTATGCAGGCATTCACCATTGAGGTGAAGAGATGGTACGAAGTGACGGCCACTAGAGCAGATTTCGTAATGGGTTCTTCGGATGCCGGCACGCAAAGAACTTTCGGATGGGCCGATCCCAAGAGGCTGAATGAACGTGGCAAAAATCTGTTTCCCAAGGATCGCTTCTTCGGAGACTTCTTCAATCACATCGGGTCAGATGTTTACAATCGTTTGATCCAAGCGCACAAGATTCGAAACCGCATTGCCCACGATCCGGGAGTCGCGAGAGAATCGATAACTAAGTTGGCATCTCAGCTGCACGTTCCCAAGAGACACCAAATCGGCTTGAGCACAGGACGATTACTGTTCGGATATCCTGTGAAAGCAGCGTCGAGCGACAAATATTTCTTTGTGTTTCTTCGTGCATACGAAAACTGTGCGAGAACATTTGGAGCATTTTGAAGTGCTGACGGGCAACGATTACGCGGTTCGCACATAAGATCGATATTTGCTGTTTCGGACTTTTCCGATTTGGCATCTGTCAGCGTTCGCTCTACCTTCGCCACTCTTTATGAAAACTACTTTCGCTTTAGTTATTATTCTCGCTCTCGCGTTCGGCGTTCGGGCTCAGACCGCATCGCCCGCGCAGGCTGCATCGCCGGCTCCTGCCACACCGGCTGCCAATCTGTCGTCCGAGCAATCGGTCAATGAAATGCTCAAGCTGATGCAGTTGGAAAACCTGCTCAAGACGGCCTTGAAGCAAATGAACGAGGGAATGGAAAAAGGAATGGAGGCCAGCATGTCAAAAGCGACGAGCGGAAGAGAGCTGACGGCGGCGCAGAAGGCGGAGGTGGAAGATTTTCGCAAGAAATTCAAAACGACGATGGTCGAAGAACTTTCCATCGACAAAATAACCAGCATCTACGCGCAAACCTATCGCCAGACGTTTACCCAGGAGGAGGTCAACGGGGTCATCGCTTTTTACAAATCGCCTGCGGGCAAGGCGGTGACGGAGAAGAATCCGGACGTAATGCGGAAGGCGGCGGGCCTGACGGAAGCGCGCATTACGGTCATGACGCAAAAGCTTGATCGGATGCAGTTCGATTTCTTTAGCAAGTTTGCGCCAACTCCCGTACCTGACCCATCGGCCTCGCCGGCTCCGAAGAAATAAAACGTCGCCGGCGATGGCCAGGTATCCAAAAAGCCCGAACGAGCTGACGGGCGGGATGCGGTATTTCGGCCGGATGCTCGACAAGATCCGGCTGCACGCGTGCGGCGATTTACACGAAGATTATCACAAGAACCTTGGCACGCGGCGGACAGCGGATGCGGCGTGCTGCAATTTTCTGCGCGTGCACTATCGTGATTTGTGCGAGCGCGTGAAGCAAGGCGGAACGGACGACGAGATTCTGGAATGGTGTTTTGAAAAGGGCCGGCGACTAAACGAAGGCGACCTGTTGGTCTGGAACGAATTCATGAGGAAATTTGGCTGGAACGATTTCGCCTCGCTCACGCTCGAAGCGCAGAAGCAAAAGCTCGGCCTAACGGATCGTCAGGACATCGTGACGATGGGCGATCTTTTCGATGTCGAGGAAGGGCGGCGAAGCTGAGGGTCGCGACGTTGGCGCTGGTCGGCTTGTTAGGCGCCGGCACCCCGCGCATCCGCGCGGGTGACGCGGTCGTGGTTGGATATAACTCCGACGGTGTCTGGACGACGTGGACCTACTATTGTTCCTCCACGCCGAAAGGAGGCCGCGATTACAAAGACGCCGTGCAGGCGCGCGAGGCGGCGCTGCGCGATCTTCATAGGCGAGAAGGAAAGTTGGCCAGGACGGAAGTGCTCGCTGAATCGGATTTGACCGGTTACTTCGCCTGCGCCCGGGCCAAGACGCCGGCCGGCAAAGACGTAATGGTGGTCGGCTACGGAAAAGCGCAAGCCGAAGCGGACAAAGAAGCTCTGGACAAATTGCGCCGTGGCGACGGCACCGCCGAACAAAAGATCGTTTATCGTTATCACTCCTACGGCGCCGACTCTGCGCCTTAAATTGCAGCCTCGTTAGACAAGTTTTTCGTTCGGCGGCGTCTGACAGTTGTATGTCAGGAAACAATTCCGGCTGGTGTCGATCGATGCGCGGCCACGCCGTATTGCTCGCCATTGCGCTTGCAGGATGTAGCGAGAAGCCACTCGCACTCGAAGACGTAATCGACCGAAACACCAAGGCGATGGGTGGCCGCGCTGCGATCGAGGCCGTCAATTCAATCGAAGTTGATCTTCACATTGTCGATCCTGGTTTCGAAGTAGATGGCAGCTATCGCGCGGCGCGGTCCGGCCGAATGCGGATCGATGTTCATGCGGGCGGCAAACACGTTTTCACGGAAGCGTTCGATGGGAAGAACGGCTGGCAATGGAGTGGAAAAGGCAACCCAGAGCCGGCGTCGCCGAAAGCGGCGGCGGCATTGCGGCATGGCGTGGAACTTCCCGGAAAGCTTTTTGGTTTGCATGAGCTCAAGCAACGCGGACATCACGTTGAGCTGGTCGGGCGCGAGAAAGTTGATGGCACTGATTACTATGTGCTTCGACTAACTCTAAACGACGGCTATACCACGACGCTTTATGTCGATCCGCAAAGCTGGCTGATCACGCGCCGCCGCGATGTGCGCCCGCTGCATGTCGATGTCGATCCAACCCCGACCACGATCGAGCAGCGCAGCTCGGACTTCCGGGAAGTCGCTGGGGTTCAGTTCGCCTTTGCCACGATCGAGATCGACCTCAAGACAGGAAAAGAACTCGAACGCGCGAAGATCAACAGCATTAAAGTTAACCAACCAATCGACCAATCCGTTTTCGAGAAACTCTGAGCGATTGCAGTTGGTAGTGCGTGTTTGATTGCGCCCGAGTTTCCTGACAAGGTTCGGGATGCGCGCGCACGCCGTCGGCATTTTCGGAATTCTGTTGTTGAATTGCGGTTCGCGATGCGACGCGCAAACGACTCCGACGCCGACCGCAACTCCGATTGTCTTCTCGTCACAAACGCTCGCGGATTTGAAGCGCCTCCAACAAGAAGCCTTGAAAAGCGATTACGCCTATCGCCAGGTTGCCCATCTGGCGGACAACATCGGACCGCGCTTGAGCGGGTCGGCGCAAGCGGCAAAAGCGGTCGAGTACGTAGCGGGCGAATTGAAGGCGATCGGGTGCGAAGTGCAGCTGGAAAAAGTGATGGCGCCGCATTGGGTGCGCGGTGAAGAACATGCGGAGTTGGTGCAATGGCCGGGGATGGCGGAAAACACGACGCAGAAAATTGTGCTCTGCGCGCTCGGCGCAAGCGTGGCGACTCCGCCGGAAGGAATCACCGCTGAAGTGGTCGCGGTGCGAAATTTTGACGAATTGAAGGCACTGCCGCGGGAAAAAGTCGCCGGCAAGATCGTAGTTTTTAATTATCCGTTCGATAAACAAATGGCGGCGGTGGGTCGCGGCGGTGCGGCCTACGAACGAGCTGTCATTTCTCGCGGGGGTGGCCCAAGCGCGGCGGCGCGGCAAGGCGCGATTGCGTGTCTGATCCGATCTGTCGGGGGAGCGGATTATCGGCTGCCTCACACTGGACAAACAAAATACGGGGACGACGCGCCGAAGATTCCAGCGGGCGCGGTCACAGCGGAAGACGCCGACATGATTGTCGATCTTGTCCGGCAGGGAACAGTGCGGATGAAATTAGTGCTCACGCCGCAAACGTTGCCGGAAGTTGAGAGTTACAATGTGATCGGCGACCTCAAAGGCACGGAACATCCGGAGCAAGTCGTCGTTGTCTCCGGTCATCTCGATTCCTGGGATCTTGGCACGGGCGCGATCGATGATGGCGCCGGCGTCGCGGTATCGATGGAGGCGGCGAACCTGATTCAAAAACTGAAGTTGAAACCGAAACGAACGATCCGCGTGATCGCCTGGATGAACGAGGAAAATGGTCTGATGGGATCAAAGACCTACGCGAAAGATCACCAGACAGAATTCGGCAACCATTTCGCGACGATGGAGACGGACGGCGGCGCGGGTCATCCGCTCGGACTTAACATCGCGGGAAAGCGCGAGCTGAAAGCGATGTTGACGCCAGTCGCCGATATTCTGGAGGAATCGGGCGCAGGGATGCTTACGATGGTGGAGCATTGCGGCGCCGACATCGAACCGATGGAAAATGCCGGCGTTCCCGCATTCAGTCCGGTCCAGGACAGCCGCTTCTATTTCAATTATCATCACACGGCCGCGGACACGCTCGACAAAATTGTGCCGAAAGAATTGGCGGAGAATTCGGCGGTCGTGGCGGTGTGGGCCTACGCGATGGCGAATAGCGAACAGCCACTGCCGCGCTAGCTCCGAGCCGGAGTGGCATTAGATCGACATCTTCTAATGGAAACACCGCCTCCGATTCCGCCGCAGACAAGAGGCAACTGGTGGACGCGAAACTGGAAATGGTGGGTGATTTCAGTCTCGCGTCGAAAGATCAAGTTCGTTAGCCTGCCGGGATGAATATGAAACGCCTTCTCCTCGCGATTGTCGTCGGTTTCGTCGTCATCTTTGGGACCGACATTCTCATTCACGGTATTTGGTTGAAGCCCGATTACGAAGCGACCAACGCAATCTGGCGGCCGGAAGCGGAGATGCAGGCACACATGCTCTGGATGACGTTCGCGCAACTGCTCACGGTGGTGACCTTCATTATTATTTGGGCGAAAGGCGCCGCGGGGGGATCGATCGGAAGCGGAATCGCGTTTGGCCTCCTCATGGGTCTGTTTCAAAATGTCTGGGCGATCATTAATTATGTAGTCCTTCCGATGCCGGGGGAGCTGGCGGTGAAATGGTTCTGCGCCGGTTTGGTGCAGGCGGTCCTGCTCGGAATCGCGACCGCGCTCGTTTACAAGCCGCGCGCGACGATGGCGTAGTAATCGGCCTTCTTCGATTTCCGAAATACGATGGAAGCGGCAAAGAAACTTCCGCTGAGCGCGGTTTTTTTCGCGATGCTTGCGGCCGTCGTCGGCACAGTTATCGGCACCGATCGCAACGTGATGCCGGCAGATTGGAATGAGCATCAGTCTCAACATCCAGGCGTTCGTGTCGGCACGGTCGATCTCGCTTTTCGAACGTCGCAGCGTCTCTTCGTCCTCAAGTTTCCAAATAATGAGGACCGGATTTTTCGGCTGCGGCTTCCGGCCAATCCAATGAAGGAGAAATATCGGGAATGGTCGCAATGGCAGAAACCGGACTTCGTAGCTAAAGCAGGCGAACAACCATCTCGTGCTTCGGGTGGTAGCGACTATCAGGTGCGTTACAAGGTGGAATATCAGGATCGCTAGGGCGCCGCGGTTTACGTCTGGGCCACGGCAGGTAGGTTTGGTGATGTCGGTTTCGGAAGATCAAGTCACAGGCGCGTTGAAATCGGTGAAATATCCCGGGTTCAGCCGCGACATTGTGTCTTTCGGATTAGTGAAAGGCGTCAACATCGACAATGGAAATATCACTGTTCAGCTCGCGCTCGCAACGAACGATCCAAATATTCCGGCAACGATAAAGAGCGATGCGGAGAAGGTCCTGCGCGATTTGCGCGGTGTGCAAAACGCGAAAGTCTTGATCGACATTCACGCGCCTCCCGCTGGCGCCGGCGCCGGCATGGGTGCAACGCGCATCCCGGGAATCAAACACGTCATCGCGGTCGCGAGCGGCAAAGGCGGTGTGGGCAAGTCGACCGTGGCGGCAAATCTCGCCGTGGCGCTCGAGCAAAGCGAAGCGCGCGTCGGGCTTTGCGACTGCGATATTTACGGCCCGAGCATCAGTCTCATGTTCGGAACCCGCCAGCGTCCTGTGGCCACGGAAGAAAACAAGATCGTCCCGATCGAACAGTACGGGTTGCGTCTGATGTCGATGGGTTTTCTGCTCGACGACGCCTCACCGGCAATTTTGCGCGGCCCGATGGTGACCCGTTATACGCAACAATTCCTGCGCCAGGTGGAATGGGGCGAGCTCGATTATCTGGTTCTCGATCTTCCGCCAGGAACCGGCGACATCCAACTCACCATCGTGCAAACAGTCGCACTTTCCGGGGCGATCATCGTGACGACGCCGCAGGAGGTGGCACTCATCGACGCGCGCAAAGCCGCGACCATGTTCGAGAAAGTCAATGTGCCGGTGCTCGGCCTGGTCGAGAACATGAGCTACTTCGTCTGTCCGGGTGACGGCAAGCGCTACGACATTTTCGGCAGCGGCGGCGGCGAGCGCGAAGCGAAACGCTTGCGCGTGCCCCTGCTCGGCCAAATCCCGATCGACATCGCGACGCGCGAATCGGGCGATCGCGGCCACCCGATTGTCGGCGAAGATCGACAATCACCGGTGACGGCGGAGTTCAAAAAGGTCGCCGCGTACCTTCGTAAGACCCTCCCTTGACCCTGCACAAAAGACCTCGCGGCCCGGACTATGCTAAATAAAACGGGCGGAGGCTCCGTCGAACCTGGGAGCGTTCCGTTATTGACGGATTCCAACTTCTATGGAAAAGAGTCGCGACATGGCCTCCCAAGAAGCTCAATCTCAGTTCGTTAAGAACTCGGTGCTTTACAAAGAGTTCCTGGCCGAGCGCGAGGAAATCTTGAAGCACAAATGGATCGAGAGCGAAAAAGCCGGGACCGATATCGGCTTTGAAAAAGCGCTGCTCGATTGGATTGTGAAACATCGCTCCAACTGGCGAGCGAAACGATTAAAGGAGCCACGCGCAGAAGCGAGTATAGTTTCCTAAATAATTTTTTCCTTTAACGCGATCCTGCGAGGTCGCCAAGGAATGCAATGAGCGAGACAAAAAAAAGTCCCACTACGCCCGCCAGCGTCCCGATCATGGACGCGGAGGCGATACGCCGTGCGCTTCGCCGCATCGCGCACGAAATCATCGAGCGCAATCCCGAGCTCAAGGCGGTGATTCTGGCCGGCATTCCGTCACGCGGCGTGGAGATCGCGCGAAGGATCGCGGAGTTCATCCGGGCAATTGAAAAGATTGGCGTCGAAACCGGGGTTGTCGATGTGGCGATGCATCGTGATGACGTTGGCACGCGCGCCGAGTTGCCGATCGTTCACGCTTCGAAGCTTCCGCTACCGCTCGAAGGCCGGACCGTCATCATTGTCGATGATGTTCTTTATACCGGTCGCACGGTGCGCGCGGCCATGGATGCGATCAGCTCGTTCGGTCGGCCGGCGCGTATCCAACTCGCGGCCCTGATCGATCGCGGCCATCGCGAGTTGCCCATTCGCGCTGATTACGTCGGCAAAAATTTGCCGACCGCAGAGAACGAAAGAATCCGCGTTCGCCTCGAACAGACCGATAACGAAGCTGACGCCGTCTGGTTATTGAAAGAATGAATACGCGCTGGAACCGCAAAGATTTGCTCGGGATACGCGAACTTTCCGCCGACGAAATCAATTTCGTCCTCGAGACCGCGGACGCGTTCAAGGAAGTCGGCACACGGGAGATCAAAAAGGTCCCGGCGTTGCGCGGCAAAACCCTGGTGAATTTTTTCGTCGAGCCCAGCACGCGCACGCGCACGTCGTTCGAGCTGGCGGCCTCCCGTTTAAGTGCGGATGTGATCAACATTTCGGCGAGCACGTCCAGCCTGACCAAGGGCGAAACGTTGAAAGACACAGCCAAAGTCCTCGAAGCGAACCATGCGGACATTATTGTGTTGCGCCATAGCTCAGCCGGTGCGCCGCAATTTCTCGCGACACGAGTGAAATCGAGCGTGATCAACGCGGGCGACGGCGCGCACGAACATCCGACCCAGGCGCTTCTCGATCTTTACACGATTCGCGAAAAGCGCGGAAAGATCGCCGGGCTGCACGTTGTCATTGTCGGCGACATTCTTTTCAGTCGCGTCGCGCGCTCGAACATTTTCGGCCTGCTCAAACTCGGCGCGAAAGTCACGCTCGTCGGTCCGAGCACATTAATCCCGCGCGACTTCGAGACACTGGGCGTCAACATTTCGCACAAGATCGACAATGTCCTGCCGGAGGCCGACGTGGTGAATCTTTTGCGCATCCAGCATGAACGTCAGCGCAAAGAATATTTCCCTGGCATCGGTGAATACAGAGGGCTGTTTGGCCTAACGAAGGAACGCGCGAAGTTGTTGAAGCCGGATTGCCTGATCATGCACCCAGGTCCGATCAACCGCGGCGTCGAGATTGACAGCGAAGTCGCGGACGGATCGCGTAGCGTCATTCTCGATCAAGTCACCAACGGCCTCGCCGTGCGCATGGCCGTTCTTTATCTCTGCGGAGGTATCGCGTGAGCACGACGATTATTCGCAACGGCCGCGTCATCGATCCGGCGAACAAGCGCGATGAAATTGTCGATCTTGCGATTGTTGATGGGCGAATCGCAGAGAAGGCGGAAGGCGGAGGGCGGAAGGCGGAAGAAATCGACGCGAAAGGTTTGATCGTTGCACCGGGATTGATCGACATGCACGTGCATCTGCGGGAGCCGGGCTTCAGTCACAAGGAAACGATTGAGTCGGGTGCGCGCGCGGCTGCCGCTGGCGGGTTCACCACGATTGTCTGCATGCCGAACACTTCACCGCCGGCCGATAATCCCAGCACGATCGCGTGGATGAAGGATCGCGCTGCGGAAACGGCCTGCGTGAACGTTTTGCCGACGGGCGCGATTTCGAAAAATCTCGCGGGCGAAGAACTGGCGCCGATTGGATCGCTTGCCGAAGCGGGCGTCGTCGCGATCACGGATGACGGACGTTGCATTCAAAATCATGAGTTGATGCGGCGCGCGGTGGAGTATGCGCGCATGGTCGGCTTGCCGGTGCTGGATCATTGCCAGGATTACAACCTGGTTGGCAACGGTGTCGTGAATGAAGGTTACTGGAGCACGTTGCTTGGTTTGCCAGGCTGGCCGGCAGCGGGCGAGGAAGCAGTCGTGATGCGCAACATTCTGCTCGCGGAATTGTGCGATCATCAAATTCATTGCCAGCACGTCACCGCAGCCGGGAGCGTCCGACTGATCCGCGAGGCACGCGCACGCGGCGTGAAGATTAGCGGCGAGGTTTGTCCACATCACATCGCATTGACTGATGAAGCGATCCAGAATTTCGATACGAACTACAAAGTGAACCCGCCACTCCGATCGCAAGCGGACATCGATGCATTATTGGAAGGGATCGCTGATGGCACTTTGTCGATCCTCGCCTCAGATCACGCGCCGCACGCGGATTTCGAAAAGGAAGTGGAATTCGACGCGGCGCCATTCGGCGTCGTTGGGCTCGAGACGGAGCTGGGAATTTTTATCGATCTGCTCGTGCACAAACATCGCAAGATCGACATCGTCCGGTTGATTGAGATGTACACGGTCGAACCGGCGCGGCTGCTCAAGCTTGCGGCCGGAACTTTGTCAGTTGGTGCAGCAGCGGACATCACGCTGATCGATCCGGGAATGGAGTGGACAGTTCAGGCGAAACAATTCCAATCGGCTTCGCGCAATACGCCCTTTGATGGACGGAAATTAAAAGGGCGCGCCGTGCGGACGATTATCGCAGGCGA
>Ga0209331_1000156_pt1 | contig 23808 bp, 20 predicted proteins | sample JacPinW_OM3H0_M3_FD_187971 | JGI IMG/M metagenome (GOLD analysis project Ga0209331, IMG submission 187971) | Forest soil microbial communities from Algoma, Ontario, Canada - Jack Pine, Ontario site 1_JW_OM3H0_M3 (SPAdes) (version 2) | ecosystem: Environmental > Terrestrial > Soil > Boreal...
CGCCGTCGCGAGGAGAATGCTCGCGGCGCGCGATCAGAGATAGGGCATCCCGAGAGCCTTTCCAAGCACACGAATTCTGAGTGATCCCCAGCCTAACTAAGGAGGGCGAGGCAATGCCTCGCCCCTACATCCGCGAACCTCCACGCCATCCGTCGACCCGCCACCCGGCTTGTCCGCTCTCGCGCTCACGCAACCTTCCCGTCGCCGGCGCCTCGCGTCCCAGCCGGCCGGCCTTGCGGCCCCACGCGCGCAAACCGGATCAGGGAGAAATGGCCGAGGGGCGGCATGGGGCGGCGCTCCAGGAGCCGCACATCGGGCTGACCCGCGGCCCATTGCGCGAGCCGCTCCCAGCGGAATTCCGGGCGCCAGCCGAGCCGGCGGGCGATCGGTGCAAACCCCTGCTCGAAGGCGCGCCGCAGGCCCTCCTCCGCGCCGAGGTGGTTGACCAAGATGATCTCGCCCCCCGGCCTGGTCACGCGCGCAATCTCGTCGAGCGCGCGCTCGGGGTCGGGCACCGTGGTGATGACGTATTGCGCGACGACGACGTCGAAGAAAGCATCGGCAAACGCCAGCTGCTGCGCGTCCATGACGGCGAGCGCCTCGACATGCGCCAGCCTGTGCGCGGCAACGCGCGCATGCGCCTTGCGCAGCATTGGCTCGCAATAATCGATCCCGACCAGCCGGTTTGTTCGCGCGTAATCGGTCAGCGAAATCCCGGTGCCGATCCCGACTTCAAGAATGCGTCCGCCGACGCGCTCGGCAGCTGCAATCGAGGCCTTGCGGCCGGCGTCGAACACCGCCCCGAACACGAGGTCATAGAACGGCGCCCAACGCGAATACGCCTTGGCAACCGTGCCGATGTCGATCTCGCCCGCCATGCCCCAGTAACGCCGCTTGCACTCTCAGCTCTGGAGGGCGAGGCCGCCCGCACTCCGACTCTCCCGCGCAGGCAGGGCCGCAGTCGCAACCGCGCTATGGATGAAGCCGCCACCAAGCACGCGCGCCTGGCCCTCGGCTGCGTCGTAAAAGACGCAGGCCTGTCCCGGCGATACGCCTTCCTCGCTGTCCACGAGATCGACCTCGATCCCGTTCGCGCCCCTGCTGAGCCAGGCCGGCCGCGGCGGGCGGGTGGAGCGCACCTTGATGAAGACTTCGTGCCAGCCCGCGCACAGCGCCTGATCGACGCTGCCTTCGCCCAGCCAGTTCACTTCGCGCAGTCTGATGCGGCTGGTGCGCAGCGCCGCGCGTGGCCCGACCACCACGCGGCGCGAGGGCGCATCGAGTCGCACCACATAGAGCGGGTGCCCGGCGGCGATACCGAGCCCGCGCCGCTGCCCGACGGTGAAATGGATGATCCCGGGGTGAGAGCCGAGCACGCGGCCGCCGATATCGACGATCTCGCCCGGCTCGGAAGCGCCGGGTTTGAGTCGCTCGATCACCTCGCTGTAGCGTCCCGAAGGCACGAAGCAGATGTCCTGGCTGTCGTGCTTCTCGGCCACGGAAAGCTCGAAGCGGCGGGCGAGCTCGCGCGTCCGCGCCTTGGTCATGTCGCCCAGGGGGAAGCGGACAAGCTCGAGCTGGTCGCGCGTTGTGGCAAAGAGGAAATAGCTCTGGTCGCGCTCCGCCTCGCGCGCGCGATAGAGGGCGCGCCCGCCGCCCGGGAGCCGCCGGGAAGCGACGTAGTGGCCGGTCGCCAGCACCCTGGCGCCGAGCTCGCGCGTCGTCTCTAGAAGATCGCGGAACTTGATGGACTGGTTGCACTCGACGCAGGGCACGGGGGTTTCGCCGGCCACGTAGCTGTCGGTGAAGCGGTCGATCACGGCTTCCTTGAAGCGGTCCTCATAGTCGAGCACGTAATGGGGAATGCCGATGCGCTCTGCCACCGCGCGCGCGTCGTAGATGTCCTGCCCGGCGCAACAGGCGCCGGGGCGGTGCATGGCGGCGCCATGGTCGTAGAGCTGCAAGGTGACGCCGACGACGTCATAGCCCTCGGCCTTGAGCAGCGCCGCCGTGACGGAGGAATCCACCCCGCCCGACATGGCCACGACCACGCGGGTTTCCGCCGGGCGACCTTCGATATCTAGACTGTTGCGCACTCTGTCCGTCCGCGCTGCGCCAACCGGCCCGGCTTCACAGGCGCTAAGTATATGTATTCGCGCGGGCCCTTTCTACGCAGGTCTGAAGGGTCCGCATCTCGGTCGGTAGGGGCGGGTTCAAACCCGGCCCCTAGAAAGGTCCCTGTAGTTTTCTTCGTAGGGGCGAGGCATTGCCTCGCCCCCTTGCCGCATGGGTGCTGTGGATGACGGGCGACGCATGCGTCGCCCCTACGAAGCTTCGCCACCGGCCCTATGCGGGCCGGGTTTCAGGCCGGCGAGGCTGCCGTGGGGCGGTTGCCGGCCATTTACCCGATGGAAACGAAGCGCTTAGGCAAATTTTAAGCGCCGGCAGGTAGAGTTGCCCTTGAGTTGGTCGGTCGAGTGCGTGAGTTGCAAATGACGGAGCCCCTTCGCCCAAGGGCCAAGTACGTCATCGGTCCCGATGGGAGTCCGCTCACGATCGCGGATCTGCCCGCCCCGGGAACGAAACGCTGGGTCATCCGCCGCAAAGCGGAGGTGGTCGCGGCCGTGCGCGGCGGCCTGCTTTCGCTGGAAGAGGCCTGCAGCCGGTATACGCTCACGGTCGAAGAATTCCTGTCCTGGCAATATTCCATCGATCAGCATGGCCTCGCCGGGCTGCGCACCACGCGCATTCAGCAATACCGGCAGTAGGCCGGCGCGATCCTCTATATTCTCGGTCGTCATCGTCCGCTTCAAGCAGACGATCCAGCAATCTGTGGCGTCCGTGGGCCGCCGCCGGTGCTTCCACTCCTCGCGCATGGATTACTGGATGCCCGCCTACGCGGGCATGACGACGGATGGTTTCGTGGTCTTTAGGCCGGCGGGTGTTTGCATAGTATTCGGCAATGATGCAAACATCTCAGCATGGTGTCTTCGCATTTCAACAGCGCCCTTATCGTGGGGGCGGGATCGGGGCTCAGCGCAGCGCTTGCGCGCGCGCTCGCGGCCGACGGCGTGAAGGTTGCGCTCGCCGCGCGCAGCACCGAGGATCTCGCACCGCTCGCGCAAGAGATCGGCGCGCGCAGCTTCGCCTGCGATGCGAGCGATCGCGCGCAGGTGGACAAGCTCTTTGCCGAGCTCGATGCTCAGTTCGGGGCGCCGGAGATCGCAATCTACAACGCGAGCTTTCGCACCCGCGGAGCGCTGATCGAGCTTGATCCCGCCGAGGTGCGCAACGCGCTCATGGTGAGCGCTTACGGCGGCTTCCTCGTCGGCCAGCAGGCGGCGCGCCGCATGCTGCCGAAACAGCGCGGGGTCATCCTGTTCACCGGCGCGTCCGCGAGCGTGAAGGGCTATGCCCAGTCGGCGCCCTTCGCCATGGGCAAGTTCGCGCTGCGTGGGCTGGCGCAAAGCATGGCGCGCGAGCTTGCGCCCTCCGGCATCCACGTGGCGCATGTGGTGATCGATGGCGGGATCAAAAGCGCGCGCCGCGCCGAGAGCGCCGACAAGCCCGACAGCATGCTCGACCCGGACGCCATCGCACAGACCTATCTCCACCTGATCGCGCAGCCGCGCAGCGCCTGGGCGTGGGAAGTGGAGCTGCGCCCCTGGGTGGAGAAGTTTTAGTCACCGAGTTTATGGCGCTCGCGTTTGTGGCGGTCCCGGCTCAGCAGTGCACCGCGACGCGCGCTTAGAACTGGAGTAGTTGATAGCCCATTGTGGCGCGTCGCGCTGCACCGCAGCCGGGACACGATGCCCTTGATTACGGCCCGATCCCCATGGCCTGCTCGAAGGCGCGGCGCACCTCGGGAGGTTGGCCGAACGAGTGGCGGAAGGCCTTGAGCCGCGCCTTGAGCAGTGGATACTTGTCGAAGTCTTCGAGCGGGATTCCTTCCACGCTCTCGCGCTTGTGAAAGAACGGCAGCTCGACGCAACTCGCCACATTAGCATTGCGGATCACGCCTTTGGGCTCGCGCCCCTGCGCGATCGCATCGAGCTCGTCGAACAGGCGCTTGCGGATCATGACGATGCCGAGATCGCTCGCCCCGAGATTTTCCTGGGTGCGATCGGCGATCCTGCCTTGGCCCACCCAGGCAAGGATGTCCTGGTTGATGACATGGCTGGTGATCCAGTTTCCGTTCGCATCCCGGATCGGGCTCACCCAGGTGGGGACCTTCTCTTGCACGTAGGGCTCGCGCCCCTTCGGCACGCGCATGAAGAACCAGGCGACGCTCAGCGTGTTCTCATCATCGATCGGCACCCGCCACTCGAAGTGGTTGCCCAGATAGAACCCGTTCGGCCATAGTGCCACGCGCCCAACCGTCCAGTACGGATTGCTCTCGTCGGAATCCTCGCGCACGCGCTTGTAGACGAAGCCATAATCGAACTCCTCGAACTTGAGCTTGAGGTGCTTGCCGGAATAGGGGCCGTTCTTGCCGGCGAGTCGCAGCGCCCAATTGTCGTGCATCCATTCGAAATGCACGGGATCGCAGGAGTTCTCCTGGCACTGAAACCAGTTGCAGGGAACGTCCGAGAGCACGACTTCGCGAAATCCGTTCGCCCAGGTGAACGGCTCCCACACCAGCAGCTCGGGCACGGGCTGCGGTCCCATATAGGCGAACAAAAGCCCCGCGCATTCCCGCACGGGATAGGCTTTGATCGCGCAGCGCTCCTTGGTGCGCGCGTGAGGATTGACCATGTCGTCATAGGGCTGCTCGATGCAACGGCCGGTCTCGTCCATGAGCCAGCCGTGATAATTGCAGCGAATGCCCCGCTCCTCGACGAAACCGTGGGACAGGTCGGCGCGCCGGTGCGGGCAATGCCGGTCGATCAGGCCGACGTGCCCGCCGATGTCCCGATAGAGCACGAGGTCCTCGCCCATGAGACGCACGGGCTTGACCGGTGTGCTGTCGAGCTCGCTCGCGCCGCCGATCGGCTGCCAGTAGCGCCGCAGCAGCTCGCCCATAGGCGTTCCCGGCCCCACCTGGGTGAGCAGCCGGTTCTTCTCCGCAGACAACACGTCGTTTCTCCTCTTTCGGCGAGTCGTAACCTGCGGCGACTGACTGTAGGGGCGAGGCATGCCTCGCCCCTACAAGCTCAGGGCTCAGCGTCTCAACCTTCGAGTCCCGTCGGCACGTTCTTGTTCTCGCTCGCAAGCTTCATCCCGGCCGCAAGCGCCATGGTCTCCATCAGCGCCGAGAAATCCTTCTGCAGGTATTCATCCGGATTCGACTTGAGCGTCGCCGCGCCGAAATGGGTTTGCAGCACTTCGCGGGTCGCGGCCGTGACCGGCATCGGCACGTCCCACTCGCGCCCGAGCGCAAGGCCGAGGTCGATGTCCTTGCGCAGGAGCTCGGGAGTGAACGTGGTGGTCCAGTCGAGATTGACCAGCGCCGGCGACTTATAGCGCGTGAACATCGAGCCCATGACGCTGTTGTTGATGAAGGCGAGAAAGGCGTGGCGGGGAACGCCCATCTTGTTGGCGAGCAGCGTGATCTCGATCAGGTTCTCGATCACTACGCCGAGCATGACGTTATGGGCGATCTTGCAGATGCGGGCGAGCTCGCCTTCGCCGACATAAGAGACGCCTTGCGGCGCGATCTCGGCGAGGATCGGCGCCACCGTCTTGCATGCCGCCTCGCTGCCTGAGACCACGGCAGAGAGCCTGCCGGCCTTGATCACCTTGGCGTTGCCGCTCACCGGCGCGCAGACGAACTCGCTGCCGAGCTGGTGCAGCCGGTCGCGGATCGAAGCCGACTCCTCGACCGAGATGGTGGAGCAATCGACGAAGATCTTGGGCAGCTTGCCGCCGTGCCCGGTCACGCTGTTGCGGCCGAAATAGACCTGGTCGAGATCCTTTCCGGTCGAGACGATGGAGAACAGCACGTCCACATCTTTGAGCTCGAGCAGGTTGTCCGCGAGCTTGGCTCCGGATTTGCCGAGCGGCTCGGCCTTGGAGCGCGTCCGATTCCAGACGGAGAGGTCATACCCGGCCTTGAGCAGCCGCTCGGCCATCGGGTAGCCCATGCGCCCCATGCCGATCCAGCCGATCTTTTTCTTCTCTGCCATAGGCTCTCTCCTTTTTGTGTGCTCAGGGTTCGTATCACGTAGGGGCGGGTTTGAAACCCGCCCCTACAGCCTTCAAGTCTTGGCGTCCTTTTTTCCGCAGGCCCAATCCGCCAACGGTCCGAAGAGTTGCAGCGCCGTGCGCGACCAGATCAGCACGATGATGATGCGCGCGAGCTGAAAGCCGGCGATCACGGTCGAATCAAGACCGAGCACCTTGCCCGTGAGCGTCATCTCGGCGATCCCGGCGGGAGCGGTCGCGAGGATCATCGTCGGCACCGGATAGCCCATGAGCCATGCGATGCCAGCCCCGACCAACCCCATGGCGCCCGCCGCGAGCAGGACCACGAGGAACGAGGCCCAAAGCAGGCCGAACAGCCGGGTGAGAAACTCCGGACGAAACTGGGCGCCGAGCGAGCTGCCGATCACGACCTGCGCGGCAATGAGCAGAACGTCCGGCATGCGCCCGGAGAGCAAGCCGAGATTGCCGAGCAACGCGGCGATGAAAAGGGGCGCCATGAGCCAGGCGTTGGGCGAGCGCGTGCGCGAGAGAAGCGTTGCGATGAGGCCCGAGACGGCGAGCGCCGCGAGGAGCGGCAGCCATGGAGCGGTCGGCATTGCGGCGAGCGGGTTGCGGGTGCCTCCGCCGGCAAACCAGAGCACCAGGAAGGGCGCAAACACCACGATGAGCGCAACCCGGGTCGTTTGCGCCACCATGATCGGCTCGAGATGCCCGCCATAGCGCGGCGCAAGGTTCATGGTCTCGACCACGCCGCCCGGGACAGTCGCAAAGAACGCGGTGGTGCGGTCGATGCCGGTGAGCCGCATATAGAGCAACCCGCCGATCGCGCCGATGATGGTGGAGGCGAGCGCGGACGCGATGATCAAGGGCAACAGCGTTACAAGCTTGGCGACCACGGTTGCGGTGAACTGGAGCCCTGTGGACGCCCCCACCACCACCGTTCCCGCTGGTCGCCCCCAGGGAATGAGCCGCACCGGGGCACCGGAAAGCGACATCGCCATGGTCGCGGCCAGCGCGCCAAGGAGCCACGGCAGTGGCAGATGCAGTGCGCGCGCGGCAAAGCCGCCGGCGACACCGGCAGCAAGCGTGCCTGTCATGGCAAGCGCGGCCATGACGTTCTTCGGCCAGGATCGGACACTGGGGAGGGCTGGCATGGAGCACGGCCGTGGTAACAGCCGCACGCGGCCAAATCCATATGCGAGGCGCGCTTGGCGCTCAGGCGCTCCAGCGTCGCACAAGTCGAGCTCTAGCCGCGCCGATCATCAGCTGCGGCACACAACCCGCGGCTCTGCTATTGCCGCGATCACTCAGTTTCCGAGTTACACACGCCAGCTCGCTTTGCGGCAGCTTGTTCCATCCGGACTCCACCCTCTTCATGTTTGCCGACTGTGTGATCCCCTGCAACTCGAGCTTACGTCAGCCAATTCAGGGGACGCCCGGCGCAAGAATCCCAGCGGCAGGGCTCCGTCAGTAACCCGAGAGTTGGGCGCGGCAGCCACGGCTCAGGCGAGAATCATCTCCGGAGCTTCGCTCGGCTCGCGCAGTACATAGCCTCGTCCCCACGCGGTCTCAATATAATCTCTACCGCCCGAGGCATTTGTTAGTTTTCTGCGCAGCTTGCAGATGAAAACGTCGATGATCTTAAACAACGGCTCATCCATGCCGCCGTACAGATGATTCAGGAATATTTCCTTAGTCAAGATGGTGCCTTTTCGTAGGCTCAAGAGCTCCATAATCTGGTACTCCTTAGGGGTAAGATGTACCGGACGCCCGTTCATTTCCACCGTCTTGGTGTCGAGCTTGATCACGAGATCGCCAGTTCGGATGGCCGATTCGGCATGTCCTTTCGAGCGACGCACGATGGCATGAATGCGCGCCACCAGTTCATCTTTGTGGAATGGCTTGGTCATGTAGTCATCGGCACCGAAGCCAAGGCCTCTGACTTTGTCTTCAACTCCGCCCAAACCGGTGAGGATCAATATCGGCGTCTTAACCCTTGAGATTCGCAGCGACCGCAGGACCTCGAAGCCAGACATATCAGGCAGGTTCAGATCGAGCACGATGAGGTCGTAATCGTACAGCTTGCCGAGGTCGAGACCCTCTTCCCCGAGATTGGTGATGTAAACGTTGAAGCTTTCGGACTTGAGCATCAGCTCAATGGCCCGAGCAGTGGCACTGTCGTCCTCAATGAGCAAGACACGCATGTCTCGGCTTCCTCGCAATCAGAGCTGGAAACGTAAGCAGGTATAAGCACGTATATGGTTAACAAGGACTTAATCCAGGAAACTTCCGCGATAAGCATCAGGGCGATCGGCCATTGTCCCGCCAAGGACCAGACCACCGGAGTCCACTCCAGAGGTCGCAGACGGCCCGCAATGAGGATCCTTGTCCCCACGTATCGTACTGAGGCTCGCCTGAAATCGCTCCTCGACAATTTTGGCGTCTCCCGTTGTCAGGGTGTTTTTGGCAGGCAGACTCCGATGCGCCCACGCGGCCGCCTCATCCTCGCGCTTATAGCCGCCATTTGCTGAATCAGGCTCTCACGAAGGGTTGCCGACGGCTGTTCTCTGAGGATGGACCTTGCTGAAGGGCGTGGAAGCTTCCCACCACCAGCTGCCGCCCTTTGCGCTGCCGCAGCTTGTCCATGCGACTGCTTGCGCTGATCCGATGGTCGCGGTGGCTCGGCTGCGGGATTGGCGCCGGCATCGAGATCCGGCGCATCGAGATCATCCTCTCCGGCAATCGAGCAGCGATACCGTACCCGCGTCGACGTAACGGTCAGCAAGCTCGACCTTGCAATGGCCAAGTTTTACCGATCATTAGCCTTTCAAATGTAAAGTCTCAATTGTTCTGTAGCGTCTGGAGTAGTTCGCCGAGCCCAAGCCGCCCGCTGGGGCTTCTCTCGTAAAATGGCCCGGCCCCGCATGACGCGGAACTTAGGATTCCAGGTGCCTGGCGAGTTCCCGCTGCCGATCCCTCCGGCAAGCTGCGAGTCCATTAGTACGCCAATGCCACAAGCACTCATATTTGAATTGGATGGTGTACGCGTCACGCCAGCAATCGTACAAGTCGGGGAGACCTCCTACCAGATCGCGAACATAGGCAGCGTACGCGTCGCGGAATTCAGAAAATATAATCGCATATCCATTCTCACCTTCCTTTTAGGAGCAGCGTTACTTACTGCTTGGGCCATGCTCCACGGAACGTTCCCCGATATCGGATTTTATCTGGTTGAACTCGGCGTTGCCATTTTACTTCTGGCATTCGTATTACAGCTTGTCTGGCCTAGATGGGTATTCGCGCTGATGCTGAAAATATCTACCAGGGAAGTCAAAGTTCTCACATCGCTCAAGGGTAAATTCGTCTTCGACGTGAAGCAAGCAATCGAAGGGGCCTTTATCGTTCGCGCACAGCTGCCTTCGCAGCTGAATTAGAAACCCGCGCTGGCGCATTCACGGCGGATGCTTGAACTGGGGCTGGTCGCAGTTCATCGTAGCGACCAGTCGAAGTTATTCTACCTGAATTGAGTGAAATAGCAGGGCGGGGTGGTGGCCCTCCGTTCCAGCATTTTACCCGACAATACAAAATGCCGTTGCTGCGACGAGGGTGGGGCGCGAGACCGCAATTTCTGCGCGCCTGTTACTCGTCCCAAGCATGCTCGGGAGCACCCCATTGATTCTCGGCCTGAGCTTTGACCTCTGCTGGATGCATTGGATCAAACGATGGCCGCAGCTCCCAAGTGTCGAATTCTCCTACGGAGTACGATTTATCAGCGGAGTGCGCGATGATCGTTATGGCTAGCACAAAGATCGACCCAGCCGCGACGAGACCGCCTTCAAGAATCCGGGAAGGTAGAAATTTACTCAACGGGTACGTTCCTCCAGCGGCGCACACCATAGCCCTAAACTCTTGCCGATCCATGAATGGCCAATGCCGCCATTCTGACCCTAAAGCAGCAAGCTTGGAAGCAAGTCCATGACGCGCGTCAAGCACCTTTATGTGTTGTCTTATGGCAAGACGGATGGCTACGACCATAACAGCGGCAAATAGACCGCCGGCTATGAGCGCATACTCGACTGCAGTGGCGGCCATCTTATCATGCATGAACCGCTCGATGTCCGCGACCATACACTCCTCCCGAGAATATTCCTGACGAATTCAGGCCACTCTAAACGGCAAGAGTTTAATTGGATAAATCCAGCTGCCTAATCCTAATCCAGTTGGTAGCTTCCTTAATGAATGATTGCTGGCGTCATCTCTGTTAATTTACCTGCCGGCTGTATCACGATCAGGCTGTGCTACAGGGCTTCCAAACTGGCGATAGTAACTCTGCGGAAAAAGTACCGTAAGTACCGATCTCTGCGTTGCATCCGTTACCTTGATACACCAGCCGCGCCAATCGACGTCATCTAACGCAACCATCTTGTGAATCAGCAACATGGCATGCCGGTGGGCGGCTGCAAGATCGCCGAAGTCGCGACCTTTGTCGTCACAGATGGTGTTCTCTCTCGATGCCAAGTGGAAGTAAAAGCGATTCATTGCACTCACCATTATGCCGACGCCGCTGACGACACTTCAGGGAGGATTTTGATCAACCCTGCAGCCACGAGCTTATCCGGGAGATATACCTGTCACATGCAAAGGTTGGGTTGCCCGGCCCCGGCGGATTTGAAATGGGTTTAGCGTAAATCTTATCAACTTGTGCAGGGGAGATTGCCGAGACGAAAAAGCAGCAAGCGCGGAGTCTGCTGCGAGACCCGAACCCGATCTCATTCTCTGATTGTTACCACCAGCCCTATTCAGCGAGGCAGCGCTTGCGGTGCCCCCGCCTGGGGGTCCGACAAACGATCACGCTTGCGAATTCTCGCCGACGCTAGATCAGCGAAACTGAGGAGGGCTTTTTTATCGTTCGGCGGGAGACCAGGAAAACGAAGGGGAAGACGGGCAACCGCACCGAGTTCATCGAATTTTTCTTCGGATCCATGCGCGCCGGCGCAATCCCGCTCCCGCTCAACATCCGGCTCGCTGCTGCTACGTTGACCGACATCATCGGCGATGCCGCATGCGTGCTTGCGCTCGTCGATCCCACCGCTCATCGCGATGCGCTCTCGATTGCGCGCAGCTTGCCGTTGCGGCAACGATTGCTGCTCGATGACACAAGCGAGGGCTTTCTGCCGTTCGAGACTGAACTCGCACAGCCCGCACCTGCGATCGAGCCTCCTGTAATCGAGGACAATACGCAGGCCTTTCAGCCCTACACATCCGGCTCCACCGGACGCCCCAAGGGCGCGATCATGACGCATCGCGGCATGTTGTGGTACGTAGCCTACAATCAGCGCTATTGGCCCTCGGCGGAGAGCGACCGCGGGCTCATCGCGCTGCCGCTCTTTCACAAGAACGCCTTGCGCGGCACGGTGAAGCCCGTGCTTTATGCCGGCGGCTCCTTCGTGCTCATGCCGGGATACGAGCCGCGCGCCTATCTCGAAGGGCTCGCCAAATACAAGTGCACCTATTCCCGCGGCGTCGCGGCTGTGTTCACCATGTTTCTTCAGCATCGCGACTATCTCCAGTCGCTGGATCTGAGCGCGCTGCGCAGCATGACCATCGGTTCGGCGGTGGTTGCCCCCGAGCTCCTCGATGCGGTCGAACGCGCGCTGCCCCATGTCAAAGTTTCGGAAAGCTATGGCTTGACCGAGGGCGGCAGTCCGCTGCGCCCGCCGATAGACGGCCGTCCTGTCCCGCGTGGCAGTCCCGGGGTGGCGGCGCCCGAGATCGAGGTCAGGCTGATCGACAGCCAGGGGAAGGATGCTGATGAAGGCGAACTGCTGGTGCGATGTCCCTACGTATGCCTCGGCTATTACAACGAGCCGGAAATTACCCGCCAGAAGCTGCACGACGGCTGGCTGCACACGGGCGATATTTTCTGCAAGGACAACGACGGCTTTTTCTATTTTCGCAGCCGGGTCGATGACATGTTCAGCTGCGGCGGCGAGAATGTGTATCCGAAGGAAGTCGAGAACCTGCTGTTCGCGCATCCCGACGTCGTGAATGCGGTCGTCGCACCGGTCCCGCACGCCGTGAAGGGTTTCGTTCCGGCTGCCATGGTCGTTGCGCGGCAAGGCTCCACGATCAGTGCGAACACGCTCAAGGCCTATTGCCTGGAACGCGGGCCGGCTTATGCACACCCACGCTTTATTGCAATGGTGCCGTCGCTGCCGTTGAACGGCGCGGGGAAGATCGACCGCGGGATGGCGCAGGCCAGGCTCAGGGACGCCTTTGCCGCGCGAGCGGCAAAGCGCGTCGGCGAGTAGTTCGCATTGTTGAACGCGCGCGCGTGTGGCAAGCTTCGGCTCGCCAGTTCCATCAAACACCCTTCCTGGATTACGTGAACGACCGCTGATCGCCTCAAATAGAACAGAGTGGAGTCATCATGCTTGCCGAAGTCGATCGCAGCAAAGCAGCCGATATTCTCATCGCGGCGGAAAGAGAGCGCAAGCAGGCGGTTCAGCTGTCCAAGTCCTGGCCCGATCTCACCATCGATGATTCGTACGCGATCTCCAGGGAAGTGGCACGGCGCAAGCTCGCGGCAGGAGCCAAGCTCATCGGACACAAGGTCGGGCTGACTTCGAAGGCGATGCAACGCTCCTCGCAGATCGATGAGCCCGACTACGGGCATCTGTTCGACGGCATGATGATCGCGGACGGCGCGAAGGTCCCACACGAGAGATTTTGCCGGCCCCGGGTCGAGATCGAGCTCGCCTTCATCATGGGCAAGCCGCTCAAGGGTCCAGGTATCGCTCTACCTGACGTGCTGCGCGCGACCGAATATGTCGTGCCGGCGATCGAGATCGTGGATGCGCGGTTGCAGGATCCACGCAAGATCGTGGACACGGTCGCGGACAACGGGGCGGCGGCGGGCATCGTGATCGGCGGCCGGCCGGTCGGTCCTCTCGACCTCGACCTGCGCTGGGTCGGCGGCATCATGTACAAGAATTCCGAGATCGAGGAGACCGGCGTCGCCGCCGGGGTGCTCGGCCATCCGGCGCTCGGGGTTGCGTGGCTTGCAAACAAGCTGGGGAGCCACGGTGTCGCGCTCGAGCCCGGCCATCTGGTGCTGGCGGGCTCGTTCACGCGCGTGGTGTTTGCCGAGAAGGGCGATACGCTGCACGCCGATTTCGGCGCGCTCGGAGGTATTGCCGTTCAGTTCGTGTGAGCCGCCATCCAAGGAACAAGCAGAAGTTGGCATCGAAATGGTGACTCGCGATAAAATCGATGCCGCGGTGCGCATTTTGGCCGAGGCCGCGAGTCCGGCGCGCATCGTGCTTTCGATGCGCAGGACCACTTACAAGCTGCTCGTTCTGCTCACTTTTCTTCTTACCAGCGCCTTTGTATGGGCGGCGGACTATCCTGTTCGGCCGGTAACGGTGCTGGTCGCCTTTCCGCCCGGCGGCGCCAGTGACGTGCTCGCCCGGATCGTCACGCGCAAGCTGGAGGAGGTTCTGGGACAGCCCTTCATCATCGAGAACCGGCCGGGCGCAGGCGGCAATGTTGCCGCTGAGGCGGTGGCCCGCGCAGCACCCGACGGATACACGCTGCTCAACGGCAACAATGCCATTCTTGCCACCAATGCGGCACTCTACAAAAAGATCAATTTCGACGCGGTGGCCGACTTTGCACCCGTCGGCTTGATCGGGTCGCAGGCCAACATCCTGGTCGTAAACCCGGCGCTGCCCGTGCGCTCCATGGCGGAGCTCATTTCCCTTGCCCGGGCCAACCCGGGCAAGCTCAACTTTGCCTCATCGGGGCATGGGTTGGCGGCGCATCTCGCAGGCGAGCTGTTCAAGGCGGAAGCGAAGATCGACATCGTCCACATTCCGTACAAGGGTGCGGCCCCCGCGTTGCAGGATGTGATCGCCGGGCATGTGCAGATGATGTTTGCCACCGCTTCGTCCGTGGTCTCGCACATCAAGGAGGGCCAGTTGCGGCCGCTTGCGGTTACGACGCTCAAGCGAACCTCTGTTCTGCCGGACATTCCGACCATTGACGAGCTCGGGATCAAGAATTTCGATGCGACCACATGGCACGGTGTGGTGGCGCCGGCGCATACTCCGAGAGAAGTGATCGAGACGCTTCATCATGGGCTGGCCCTGACCCTCGACGATGCTGCAGTGAAGCAGGCGTTTAGGGATCTCGGCGTCGATATCATCGGTGGCAGCCCGGATGATTTCGCGGCCTATATCAAAGCGGAAATTCCCAAGTGGAGCGCGATCGTTAAGGCGTCGGGCGCGCACCTCGATTGATCGCGCCACCGCAAGAGCGAGGCTTTGCATGAATATCGAAGGGACACGGACCGCGTTGGCTCGCAAGGTTCGGCAGCTCGGACACGTCGATCTCCCCGGAGCGGGGCAGGTCACCATCAGCAATGGGCATGCGTTCGTCGGTCATCTGCCCAATCAGGATCAGCTCGGCACCTCCGTTCTCGACATTTCCGATCCGCACAAGCCGCGCGTGATCGCTACGGTCCGGATCGACGATCCGGAATCGCACAGCCACAAGGTTCGCGTTTCCGGCAGTGTGATGGTGGTCAATCACGAGCGCAATATGAGCAAGCTGGGCCGGCGCGCCGAGCAGCTGCCCGCTGCAAAGCGAGCTTTGCGCGAGCAGCTCGGCCGCGAGCCTGCTGCAAAGGAGATTGCTGCAAAGCTGAGCGTCTCAGAAAACGACCTGCGTCAGCTCGAAGAGTTCGAGCACCGCGGTTACCACAACGGCGGTTTCAAGGTGTACGACGTGTCGGTGCCAACAGAACCTCAGCTGATCTGCTATCACAAGACCGGCGGGATCGGGGTCCACCGCTTCGATATGGACGATCGTTACGCGTACATCTCGACCGAGATGGAAGGCTACATCGGGAATATTCTCGTCACCTATGACCTGCAGGAGCCGTCCAGGCCGCGAGAAGTTTCGCGCTGGTGGATGCCGGGGCAGCACGTCGCAGCGGGCGAGACACCGGCCTGGTCAGGGCGCCGGCACCGGTTGCATCATGCCTTGCGCTTCGGCGACGAGATGTGGGCGAGCTGCTGGCACGCAGGATTCCGCGTGATCGATGTGTCGGATCTTACCCGGCCGCAGACGATCGGCAGCTACAATTACCATCCGCTTTTTCCCGAGCCGACGCACACCGTCATGCCTGTGCCGGACAGGATCGGTGGACGGCGTATCGCGCTCGCGATCGATGAGGAAGATCAGGCCCAGAGCGCCGCCGAAGAGGAGGCGCGCCGCGGCCGCGCGCATGCCTGCATTCTCGTGCTTGACGCGACCGACCTTTCGGCCATCCGGCCGCTCGCGCAATTTCAGCTGAGCGAGCTCGATTCCCCGTTCAGCCGCACGAGCGGCGCACGTTTCGGCGCGCACCAGTTCTGCGAGCGCATGTCCGGGACTCTCGTCCACGCGGTCTGGTTCGGCGGCGGGCTGCGCATCATCGACGTTGCCGATCCGCAGGCCCCGCGCGAAGTCGGCTATTTCATCCCGCAGCCTGTGGCCGACCGGCCGGCGCCGCAAAGCAATGACGTCGCGCTTGATGAGCGCGGGTTGATATACGTCGTGGACCGGCATGTCGGGTTCGACGTCCTGGAATTCACGGGATAGCTGCAGCTTTCACGCCCGCTCGGCCACAGCCGTCTCGGGCAGCTCGGTTGGGAACAAGCCGGTCCACGTCCGGCGCAAACGCGCGAGCGCGTCTTGTGGCGTGGGCACCGTAAGCGGCCCGCCGGCACGATCGAGGAGATCGACTCCCGTCATTGCGCCGACTGATAAAAGGTCCTTACATCCGTGCTGAAAGCCTGGCGCGATTGCGGATCGATGTAGAACATGTGTCCGCCGCGATAGAGAGCAAGCTGCGCGCGCGACGGGTCGTCGATCGGCGGCAGATGATCGAGCACGTACCTGCTCCCGGCATACGGCGTAACCATATCGCTGTAGCCGTGGGCAATGAGCAAGCGGAACGTGGGTATGAGCGCGAGCAATTCCCGCAGATCGTCGCTCACACCTGCTGAACCCCGCCCCTGATCCCAGTCCCATTTGCCCGAGACATCGGACGCGAGCAGTATGTAAGTCATCTCGGTCTTGAACCCGAGTTCGTCGCGCGCATAGTTCGAATATGCCCCGCCGTAGGCGCGCGTGAGCCCATCCAACAGGGGATCAGGCCCGCGCGCGGCGTCCTGCTCAGGATACGGATCGGCTACGGCAAAGGTTGCATCGTAGCGGCTGACGATTTTCCCCTCCCGCGAACGCAGATGCTTCACGTAAGCATCGCGGATGAAGCCATGCGACTTCGCAACCGTATCCTCGGGCAACCCGGTCATTTGCGCGACCCGCGCATAGAAATTACTTGCCGCCTCGCCTTTCGGAGCAGGCCCCGCGAGCGTGGTCAGATACGTGCCGAGCGCGAAGCGTTCAGCTTCCGCCAAGGCAGGCTTGCTGAACGCGCCTTTGCTTTCGAGCTCAGCCGCGGCAAGCGAGGGCAACTGGAGGGCGGCAGCCAAGGCCGAGCGGCTGCTGCCGAAGGTCAAGCTACCCTCGATGAGGGGTGACAGCATTATAACGCCCGAGATCGCGACCCCCTGCTCCTGCCGCAGCGTCTGCGCAACTTTGGCGGCGCGAAAACCGCCATAGCTTTCGCCCAGGAGATATTTCGGCGCGCTTCCGCGGCCGTTTTTCGCGACATAAAGCGCGATCACCTTGGCGAGTGCCTGTGCATCGCCACGCACTCCATAGAACGGCCCGCCGCCGTCGGGCTTGGCAGGGCGGCTCCAGCCTGTCCCAACCGGATCGATCATCACGAGATCGGTGAAGGCGAGCCAGGTATGCGGATTGTCCTGCAACCGGGTGGCGGTGGGGTCGTTGCCGACAAACTCGGCGATGCGCGGCCCAACCAGCCCCAATGTCAGATACGCGGATGCCGCGCCAGGTCCGCCATTGAAGCCAAAAGTAATGGGGCGGTTCGCTGTGCCGGCAGTCTTTGCGACATAAGCGGTGTAATAGATCGCTGCCGAACGTTCGCCGGACTGGTCATAGAGGGAGAGGGTGCCTGCCGTTGCGGTATAGGCAAGCTTTCCGCCAGGAAGATCGATCGTGTGCTCGGTAACCGAATCCCCCGGGAGCAGGCGCAGCACGCTTTCGCGTTGTTCGCCCTGATGCTGCTCGGACCGTTGTTGCTCGGCGTGCGGTGTGGGCTGATGTTGTGGACGCTCCTGCGCACTGGCAGCCGCAGCGGCACCAGCGAGAAGCAGCGACAACAAAACCCGAATCGTGGTGAGCTTGGGCAAGGTCATATGGGCGTCCTTTTTGTCTTGCGCCTGTGGGGCGCCCCGGCCCGGCTGCACCATAGCGGCATTGTCACCCCGCCTCAAACGCCGGCGCGGTAGACATCAGCCGGAAGATCGGGGAATGTCGGGCTGCCGGCTTGTGCCAATCTGGACCCCAAAAAGGATGCCGAACTGATGCCGTTTCCCCGAGCCTCGCGCGCGCTCGAACGATTCACCGTCCTCGACTTGACGCGGGTGCGGGCCGGGCCGACCTGCGTGCGCCAGCTCGCGGACTGGGGTGCGAACGTCATCAAGATCGAATTGCCTCCGGAGCCCGGGGTTGCAGACCCTCTCGGGGGTCCGCGTGAAGGCTCCGATTTCGAGAATCTTCACCGCAACAAGCGTAGCATTACCCTCAATCTAAAGCTGCCGGAGGCCTTGGCTGCATTCAAACGCATGGTGAAGAAGGCGGACGTCGTGGTGGAAAATTTTCGCCCCGATGTGAAGCGCCGGCTGGGGGTCGACTACAAGCAGCTCGCCAGAATTAATCCGAAGCTGATCTACGCCAGCATTTCCGGATTCGGCCAGACTGGGCCTTATGCCCATCGGCCGGGCTTCGACCAGATCGCGCAAGGCATGGGCGGGCTCATGTCCATCACCGGCTTGCCCGGGCAAGGGCCGGTGCGCGTCGGCATTCCAATCGCCGATCTCACCGCGGGATTGTTTTGCGCACTCGGTATTCTCGTTGCGCTGCTCGAGCGGGAGAAATCCAAAAAGGGACAGTATGTCTCGACTTCGCTGCTGGAAGCGCAGATCTTCATGCTCGACTTCCAGGGTGCGCGCTGGCTCATCGGCGGCGAGGTGCCCAAGCAAGCCGGCAACAATCACCCGACCAGCATTCCAACCGGCGTGTTCAAGACCGCCGACGGTCACATCAATATCGCCTCGACCGGGTCGAAAATCTGGGCGCGCTTCTGCAATGCTGCCGATGCGACAGAGCTCGCACAGCGGCCGGAATATCAGACCGCCGCCGAGCGGTTGAAGCATCGCGACGCGCTCAACGCCGATATCGAGCGCTACACCGTCAAACGCACCAGCGCGGAGTGGATTGAGCTCCTCAACAAGGCGGGCGTCCCCTGCGGGCCGATCTACAGCATCGATCAGGTCTACGCCGATCCGCAGGTCGTTCACCTCGGCATGGCGCAACCGGTGAAGACCAAAGGCAAACCTCTGCGCATGGCGCGTCAGCCGGTTTCGCTCTCCCGCACATCCAGCAGGCTCGCCGCGCCGCCCCCCGCCTTGGGGGAGCACACGGATACGGTGCTGCGGGAATTCGGCTTTACTGCCAAGGAAATCTCTGCCCTGCGTAACGCGAAAGCAGTATGAACGACGCCTGACTGCGTCGTGGAGGAGCTCAAATGGATGACGTGACCAAGACCGAGAAGATGCTGCGGCGCAAGGAAGGGCGCGTCGGCTACGTAATCTTCAACAATCCCGAGCGGCACAATGCGGTGTCGCTGGACATGTGGGCGGAGACCAGCCGCATTCTCGAGGACTACGCCCGGGACGATGAGGTGCGTGTGGTCGTGCTCACCGGGGCCGGCGGCAAGGCCTTCGTCTCCGGCGCCGACATCTCGAAATTCGAGAGCGAGCGCGCAACGCTCGATGCCACCCGGACGTACAACGCCACCGTTGAAAAGGCCTATTCGGGGATTCAGGAGTTTTCCAAGCCTACGATTGCGATGATCCGCGGCTATTGCATCGGAGGCGGGCTTGGGCTCGCGGTGTGCTGTGACCTGCGCATCTGCTCCGAGAATTCACGGTTCGCAGTACCGGCAGCCAAGCTTGGGCTGGGGTATTCCTATGCGGGCCTGCGACGGCTGATCGACGTCGTCGGACCTTCGTTTGCCCGTGAGATATTCTTTACTGCGCGTCAATTCGGGACCGAGGAAGCGCGCGTGATGGGCCTGGTCAATCGCGTGGTACCCGACGCCGAGCTCGAAGCATATGTGAAGGACTACGCTGAGACCATTGCCGCCAATGCACCGTTAACAGTCAAAGCGGTGAAATACATCGTCGGCGAAGTCATGAAAGATGAATCAAAGCGCAATGTCGCACGGTGCGCGGAGATGGTGGAGCAATGCTTCGCCAGCCAGGACTTTATCGAGGGTCGCAGGGCGTTCATGGAGAAGCGGAAACCGGCATTCACCGGCACCTGAGGGCGTGCCGTCTGCGATCGTTGCCATTCCGCACTCTGCCGAGGAGGAGAGCCGGAGCGAGCGCAAGCGGCAAGCTGTCACGGCGCCCACGGCTGGGTTCGGTGCCTCAATGATAAAGCGCGCAAGCGGCGCGAGAGGCCGTAGGGTGTCCGGGGAGGAAGGGCGTGGCGTCGGTTGAGTTGCGCGGTTTGACCAAACGCTACGGAGAGCTTGCGGTCGTCGATGACATTTCGCTCACCATCGAGCACGGCCGCCTGATGTGCCTGCTCGGGCCATCGGGTTGCGGTAAGACCACCACGCTGCGCTTGATCGCAGGGTTCGTCGAGCCCTCCGCCGGCGAGATACGGGTCGGCGAGGAGCTTGTCTCGTCGCCCAGACGAACCGTGCCGCCGGAGCGGCGGAACATGTCCATGATCTTCCAGAGCTATGCGTTGTGGCCGCACATGACGGTCCGCGAGAATGTGGCCTATGGGCTCAAGCTGCGGCGGATGGACCGCGCCACAATCAGCCGCAAGCTTGCCGCCATCCTGGGAACCACGCATCTCGCTGAGCTGGCTGACCGTTATCCGGGTGAGCTCTCAGGGGGGCAGCAGCAGCGTGTCGCCCTCGCCCGCGCGCTCGTTGTCGAGCCCGAGACGCTGCTTTTGGACGAGCCTTTATCCAATCTCGATGCCAATCTGCGCGAGGAGATGCGCTTCGAGGTCCGCCGGCTGCACGACGAGTACCGCTATACGACGGTCTATGTCACCCACGACCAGTCGGAAGCGATGACGACCGCCGACGTCATTGCGGTGATGAATGCGGGCAAGATCGAGCAGGCTGGCTCGCCGGAAGAGATCTACGATCGCCCACGGTCGGAATTCGTGGCCCGTTTCATCGGATCGAGCAACATCATCAAGGGAAAGGCGCTCGATGAATCCCACCTCTCCTGCGCCGGTGGCAAGCTGCGCGGCACCGGGGGGAAGCTCGTTCCCGGCAACGAAGGAGCCATTGCGGTGCGCCAGCACGTAGCAGGACTGCGAGAGAGCAAGCCCGAGAGCATGGATAACGTGCTCGCTGGCACAGTAGTCAGGCAGGTCTTTCTGGGACCGAGCCGGGACTACCTCGTGGAGCTCGCCGATGGCACCCAATTGCGCGTGGTCGCGTCGGCGGCCGAGAACATCGGGCAGGGCGCATCGGTCTGGGTTTATCTGCCGCCGGAGCGCTGCCGCATCCTGATGGGCTAACCGTATCGGCAACAAGAAACCCCGCTTCAGGGAACAAATCATATGAGAGCACCTAAAATCTCCAGACGGGAGCTGTTGCGGGCATCAGGCGCTGCCGCGGCCTCCGGCCTGTTCGCCTCGGTGACATCAGCCGCACCCCCGGCGAGCGCCGTCACTCCGCAGCTGATCGAGGCGGCAAAGAAGGAAGGAAAGATCGTCTATTACACCTCCATCGATCTTCCTGTCGCGGAACGCATCGCCAAGGCGTTCGAGGCGAAATATCCCGACATTGCCGTACGGGTCGAGCGAACGGGAGCAGAGCGCGTCTTCCAGCGAATCGGGCAGGAATATGCGAGTGGCATCCATGCGGTCGACGTGGTCAATTCATCGGACGCCGCGCATTTCATCGCGTGGAAGCGCGAGGGGCTGCTCGAAGCGTATGTGCCCGAAGACGTCGCCAGATTTTACCCGGACGAGCACAAGGACGCGGATGGCATGTTCGCGAGCTTCCGGGTTTGGCTATGTGTCATAGGATACAACCACACCATGGTGCAGGCTGCGGACGCTCCCAAGAGCTACGCCGATCTGCTTGATCCGAAATGGATGAGCAAGATCGTCAAGGCGCATCCCGGCTACAGCGGCACCATCATGACGGCAACCTATCAGATGGCGCGCGATCTCGGCTGGGAGTTCTTCGAGAAGCTGGCCAAGCAGAAAGTGATGCAGGTGCAATCCTCGGCTGATCCGCCGAAGAAACTGGCGCTCGGCGAGCGCGCCGTGATGGCGGACGGCAACGAGTACAACATGTTCATCGAGAAGGAGAAGGGCACACCCGTCGAGATCGTATACGCGACCGAGGGCTCGCCCCTCATCGTGGGCCCGAATGGATTGTTCAAGAGCGCTCCCAACCCGAATGCCGCGCGGCTGTTCCAAAGCTTCTGCTTCTCCCCCGAGGCGCAGCAGCTCTGTATCGACGTTGCGGGCCTGCGTTCACTGCATCCGCAGACGAAGGAGAAGCCGGGACGCAAGCCCTTCGGCGAGATCAAGAAGATGAAGGATGACCCCGCCAGCGTTGAGAAGATGAGCGGAGAAATCAAGGCGCGCTACAGCAGAATTTTCGGAGTGTGAGGGGTTTCGCGCGTGTTGGATACGCTGAAGGCCGTTCGCTCCAGGCGCGACGTAATCAAGGCGGCGACCGGCATCGGCGCCGGCCTGCTCGCTTCACCGCTGAAGGCTGCCACGCCGGAGCCCACCGCCATCACCCGCGAGTTGACGGAGGCAGCGCGCAGGGAAGGAAAGGTCAACTATTACACCTCGATCGACTTGCCGCTTGCAGAGAAGATCGCGAAGTCGTTCGAAGCGAAGTTTCCCGGGATCGCCGTGCAGGTAGAACGTACCGGCGCCGAACGACTGTTTCAGCGCATCGGACAGGAATATGCAAGCCGCATTTACAATGTCGACGCGGTCAATTCATCGGATGCGGCGCATTTCATCGCCTGGAAACGGGATGAGCTCCTGACTGCTTTTGTGCCGGAGGATGTTGCCCGGCATTATCCGCCCGAGCACCGCGATCCCGATGGGATGTTCGCGAGCTTTCGCATTTCCTTGAGCCCGATGGGCTACAACACCAATTTGGTCCGGGCCGAGCAAGCACCGAGAAGCTTCACCGACCTGCTCGATCCGAAATGGACGGGCAAGATCGTCAAGGCGCACCCCGCCTACAGCGGAACGATCACGACAGCGACGTTTCAGATTGTGCGAGAGCTCGGCTGGGAATACTTGGAGAAGCTTGCGAAGCAGAAAGTCATGCAGGTGCAGTCCGCAACCGATCCTCCGAAGAAGCTTACGATGGGTGAGCGTGCGATCATGGCGGATGGGGGCGAATACAACCTGTTCCAGAGCAAGGAGGCCGGCGGCCCGGTCGAGCTGATCTATCCGACCGAAGGCACCCCGCTCATCATCGGTCCGAACGGCATCTTCAAACGCGCCCCCAATCCGAACGCGGCGCGGCTGTTCCAGTGCTATTGCTTCACGCTCGATTGTCAGCAACTCATCGCCGACTTAGGGCTGCGCTCGATGCATGCGCTGGTCAAGGAGAAGCCCGGGCGCAAACCGTTCCGCACTATCAATATGATGAAGGATGATCCTGCCGGCGTCGAGAGAATGAGCGAGGAGATCAAGGCGCGCTACAGCCGCATCTTCGGGGTCTAAATTTTGTCGGAAGCAAACAATGACCAGGAAGACGTTTGAGGAGTTTCCGATTGCGTCGGTGTTCCTCGGTCGCCATGGCCGGGCTTGTCCCGGCCATCCATGTCTTGGCTCCGGCTCAAAAGACGTGGATGCGCGCGTCAAGCCCGCGCATGACGGCGGAAATGCTGCTTCCAGGCGCGATGTGCTGAGAGCATCCGGCGCCATCTTCGCCAGCGGCGTTTTGCGGGGGACGGGCGGCTTCACGCAGCATGCGCAAGCTCAAGCTGTGACGGTCGAGCCAGCGGCGATCACGCCGGCGCTGGTCCAAGCTGCTGGGAAGGAAGGAAAGCTTGCCTTCTATACCGCCATGGACTTGCCGGTGGCGGAGAAGTTCGGGAAGGCGTTCGAGGCCAGATACCCCGGGATCAGCGTGCGCGTCGAACGCTCCGGAGCGGAACGGGTGTTTCAGCGCATCGGACAGGAGATGGAGAGCCGCATCCACGCCGTTGACGTGGTAAACAGCGCGGATGCCGCTCATTTCATCGTCTGGAAGCGCAACGGCTGGCTCGATTCCTATCTCCCTGAGGAAGTGGCTCGGCACTATCCTGCTGCGTTCTACGACCCCGATGGACTATGGGTGACCACGCGCGTCTGGCTTTCCTCGGTCGGCTACAACACCAATCTCGTGCGGCCGGAGGACGCGCCGAAGAGCTTTGCCGATCTGCTCGATACGAAGTGGACGGGCAG